>SESH01038529.1_pt1 | contig 13495 bp, 11 predicted proteins | sample 3171561 | NCBI WGS metagenome assembly SESH01 (sample SAMN10866947, study PRJNA518727) | freshwater metagenome | biome: subpolar coniferous forest; feature: holomictic lake; material: water; isolation source: holomictic Lake 442 2011 16.5 m and 2014 13 m | place: Canada: near Kenora, Ontario
CCGCTCCACGGGCCAGGTCTACCGCAGCTTTCTCTACCTGCTGGAATCTGCCACCCGCTAAGGAGCCCTGCCATGAGTGCCATCTTTGCAGCCTTCAAGACCCGGGCGGAGGCGGTTAGCGCCGAAGTTCATCGGTTTGCCAGCCGGGCCGAGGCCCTCGCCTTCATCCTTGCTTTCCTGCGAGAGACCGGCGTCTCGACAACTCCTCAATGTGGCGGAGTGTGGGCTCCGGGCAGCTTCCTGGATGGGGTCGGCCAGGAAGACCTGCAGAGCCAGGTGCCTGGCCTCAGCTTCCAGGTCACCCGGGAGGCCTCGGCGGACTCCAAGGTGGGCATCAGCCAGATGGACTGGGGGATCGCCGGCACCGGTACCTTGGTCCAGGACGCCTCCGCTGTTGAGAAGCGCTTGGTCTCCACCCTACCCACTATCCATGTGGCGGTCGTGGGAACGGAGCGGATCCTGGCCGACATGGGGAGCGTCCTGGAACTGCTGCGACCCGAGCAGATCGACTACATCGCCTGCATTACCGGACCCAGCCGCACTGCTGATATCGAGCGGGTGCTCACCATCGGTGTGCACGGCCCAGAGCGCTTGATCATCGTCGTGGTGGATGAATTCGAACAGGTGCCGGCATGACGACCCAATTTCAGGAATCCATCGCCACCGCCCTGAACAACGGCAACCTCACCGGGGCCTTGGGCCGCTTCTCCGAGGCCTATCGGATCAGCCGGGCCAAGGCCTACGAAGGCATCGATTTCGATGCCGTGCGGGACCAGATTGCCGCGATCAAGTGCAGTGCCTCCTCCCGCTTCGAGGAACTGGCCGAACAGTTCCAGCAGAACGCAGAACGCCGTGGTGCCAAGGTCTTCCGTACCTCCGATCCCGCTGAAGTGAAGCGCTACATCCTCGACCTGGCCCGGGAGCAGGGCGTGCGCCAGGTCGTGAAATCCAAGTCCATGGCCTCGGAGGAAATTCACCTCAACAAGGCCTTCGAGCAGGCGGGCATTGCTGTGGACGAAACGGACCTGGGTGAGTGGATCATCCAGTTGGCCCATCAGACCCCTTCGCACATGGTGATGCCCGCCATCCACATGACCAAGGAAGAAGTCGCCGAGGTCTTCAGCCAGGAAGTGGAAGCAGGCCAGGCCCCGGATATCCCGAAGCTGGTGAAGTTTGCCCGCGCCAAGCTACGGCCCAAGTTCCTGGCTGCGGACATGGGCATCACTGGTGCCAACATCGCAGTGGCTGAAACCGGCAGTCTGGTCATTGTCACCAATGAAGGAAATGCCCGCCTGGTGTCCACCCTGCCCCGCATCCACGTGGCCATCGTGGGAATCGAAAAGCTGGTGGGTCTGGTCAAGGACATCCAGCCGATCCTCACCGCCCTGCCCCGCAGTGCCACAGGCCAGCTGCTCACCAGCTATGTGTCGATCCTGTCGGGCCAGGTGCCCAATACGGACGGTTCGCCCAAGCAGCTGCACATCATCCTCATGGACAACCATCGCTCGGATATGGCGAAGGATCCCAAGTTCAAGGAGGCGCTGCAGTGCATCCGTTGCGCCACCTGCCTCAATGTGTGCCCCGTGTTCCGCCTGGTGGGTGGCCATGTGTTCGGCAAGACCTACACCGGTGGCATTGGCACCATCCTCACGGCCTGGTTCGATGAGCTAAAGAAGACCGAGGACATCCAGGGCCTCTGCATCCAGTGCGGCAGCTGCGTGCCTGTCTGTCCCGGCAAGATCGATATTCCTGGCCTCATCCTGGAACTACGCCGCAGGCTGGTGGTCGAGAAGGGCCAGTCCCTGGCCATGAAGGCCGCCTTTGGCATCGTCAACAACCGCCGCCTGTTTCACGGCATGCTGCGGATGGCCTCGGTCACGCAGAAGCCCTTCAAGCAGGGCCGCTTCATCCGTCACCTGCCCCTGTTCCTGTCGGACATGACGGACTTCCGCAGCCTGCCTGCCATCGCTGCGGAGCCCTTCCGGGACAAGGTCAAGACCATCACCCAGCCCAAGGCCGGGCAGAAGGTAGCCTTCTACTCCGGCTGCCTCATCGACTTCGCCTATCCCGAGATGGGCGAGTCCCTGGTGAAGATCCTGAACAAGGCCGGCATTGAGGTCCTCTTCCCCGAGAACCAGACCTGCTGTGGCGCCCCGGCCCGCTATAGCGGCGCCTACGAGGTGGCCGCCCAGAATGCCCGGGACAATATCCAGGCCCTCCTGGCGACCGAAGTGACCCATGTGGTCTCCGCCTGCCCCACCTGCACCGTGGCCCTCAAGCACGACTTCATCGATACCTTCAAGAGCCTCGGCATCACCGATGCCATGGGCGAGGCCGAGCGGTTGGCGGCCAAGACCATCGACTTCTCCACCCTGGTCAAGCAGTTGGTGGACGCGGGTAGGCTTACCTTCAAGGAAGGGGAGGATCTCGGCAAGATCACCTACCACGACTCCTGCCACCTGAAGCGGACCTTGAAGGCCTCGGACGAGCCCCGGGAGCTTCTCCAGCAGGCGGGCCATGAGCTCGCCGAGATGTACGAGTGCGACACCTGCTGTGGCATGGCCGGTTCCTACTCTCTGAAGCTGCCCGAGATCTCCGCCCCGATCCTGGAGCGCAAGCTCAAGCACATCAAGGACACCGGGGCCACCAAGGTCGCCATGGACTGCCCAGGCTGCGTGATGCAAATCCGGGGAGGCCTGGATAAGGACGGGGCGCCCATCCGGGCGGAGCACACTGCTGAACTTCTTGCGGACCGTTTCCTGTAGGCTTGCCTCACAACCCATCATGGCTTCGGGGAGGCACAGCGTGCGAGAGGTGTATTTCTACGGCACCTGCCTGGTCGATCTCTTTTTCCCCGACGCAGGCATGGCGGGCATCCAACTGCTTCGGCAGGCCGGTGTGAAGGTCATCTTCCCCGATGGCCAGACCTGCTGCGGGCAACCCGCCTTCAACTGTGGCTACTGGGAGGAGGCTCGGGCTGTGGCCCGCACGCAGGTGGCCCTCTTCCCCCGGGACCTGCCGGTGATCCTGCCCTCGGGTAGCTGTGCCGGGATGATGAAGGGCCACTACCCAGAGCTCTTCCACGGCCAGCCAGACGAAGGCCAAGTGAGCGCGTTTAGCGCCCGGATCTTCGAATTGACCCAGTATTTGGTGCAGGTCCTGAATGTTCAGCTGACCGATCTGGGGGAGCCCGTGAAGGTGACCTGGCACAGTTCCTGTCACGCGGTCCGCGATCTGGGATTGCAAGGAGAACCCCAGTCCCTGCTGAGTCAGTTATCGAATGTGGAACTGGCACCCCTGGCCCGGGAGCAGGAGTGCTGCGGCTTTGGTGGCACCTTCGCCGTGCGCCAACCGGAGATCTCTGGGGCCATGTCCTGCGACAAGGCCGCGGACGCCGAGGCCACCGGTGCTGCGGTGCTGCTCTCCACAGACGGCGGCTGTCTCCTCAACGTGAATGGCACCCTGGAAGCCAAGCAGAGTCCCCTGCGCGTCCAGCACATTGCCGAGTTCCTCTGGGAGCGCACCCGTGCCCGCTGAGACAGAAATCCACTTCCGCGCTGCCGCCGCCAAGGCCCTGCTGGATCCCCAACTCCGGGCCAACTTCCGCCGGGCTATGGACGGCCTGATGAGCAAGCGCAAAGCCCAGTTCCCGGATCCCGCCGACCTGCAGGACCTGCGCGACCTCAGTACCGCCATCCGCTCCCGCAGCCTGCTGAACCTGCCGGAGCTGCTCGAGCAGTTCGAAGCCAACTGCACCAAGAACGGCATCCGGGTGCACTGGGCCGAGACCTGCGAACAGGCCAATGAACTCATCCTCGGGATCCTGCAAGCCAAGGGTGCCAGGACCCTGGTTAAGGGCAAGAGCATGGTCTCAGAGGAGATGCACCTCAATGCCTTCCTCGAAGCGAACGGCGTGGAGGCCATCGAATCCGATCTGGGTGAATACATCATCCAGCTCGATGGTGAAACACCGAGCCACATCATCATGCCGGCCATTCACAAGAACAAGGATCAGATCGCCCGGCAGTTCAGCCAGAAAATCAAGGATGCGAAATACACCGAGGATGTGGACGAGCTCACCGCCATGGCCCGCCGCGTGCTGCGTCAGAAGTTCCTGGCTGCCGATGCCGGCCTGTCTGGCGTGAACTTCGCCGTGGCCGAAACTGGGACCCTCTGCTTGGTGGAGAACGAAGGCAACGGCCGCATGAGCACCCATGTGCCGCCCCTGCACATCGCCGTCATGGGGCTGGAGAAGGTGGTGGCGCGGCTTGAGGAGGTAGCTCCCCTCTACGCCATCCTCACCCGCTCGGCCACGGGCCAGGCCGTGAGCACCTACTTCAACCTGATCACCGGCCCCCGGGGCCAGGATGAGAAGGACGGTCCCCTGGAAGTCCATCTGGTCATCCTGGACAACGGCCGCTCCAGAATCTACGCGGATCCCCAACTGCGTGCGACCCTGCGCTGCATTCGCTGCGGCGCCTGCATGAACCACTGCCCGGTCTACACGCGGGTCGGTGGCCACGCCTACGAGGCTGTCTACCCTGGTCCCATTGGCAAGATCCTCACGCCCCAGACCGAGGGCGTCGGTGTTCGCCATGACCTGATCCACGGCTCCAGCCTGTGCGGTGCCTGCGGCGAGGTCTGCCCGGTAGAGATTCCCATTCCCGAAATCCTGGTGCGCCTGCGCCGGGAAGCCACCCATGAGGACGCCGCCTCCTTGGTCGTTGGCAAAGGGACCGGTCGCACCGCCAGTGAGGACTGGGCCTGGCGGATCTGGGCGGCCATCAACCGTCGTCCTGCGATCTACCGCCTCGCCACCTGGTGCGCCACCCGCTTCGGGTCGCTCCTGCCCGCGGGTGCCCCCTTGCTCAAGGACTGGACCCGCACCCGCAGCAAGCCCATTCCGGCTCGCCGCTCCCTCAGTGAGCGCATGCGCGTCGAAGGAGGCACCCATGAGTGAGGCGCGCACTGCCATCCTCGCTCGCCTCCGCGCCGCCGGAGTAGCAGGCCCCCTGCCCCCCCTCGCACTGGCCGTTATGGCGCGTCGGCAGTGGTCCACCACCGAACGGGTTGCTCGACTCCGCAAGGGCATGGAACTGGTCCGCACCGAATTTCTGGAAGCCTCACCGGCGAACTGGCCCGCCGTCGTCCGCAGTTGTTGCGAGCGAGAAGGCCTGGGCAATCTGCTCTATGGCCCCGATTGCGAGGCTGGAGCTACCCTGGCGGCCAGTTGGCCCCAGGAGGGGACGCAACTGCTGCCCTACGATCGCCCCGTGGAGGCCTTCAAGGAAGAGTTGTTCACCACCGTTGAAGCCGGCTTCACCAGCACCGTGGGTGGCATCGCCGAAACCGGCGGCCTGCTGCTGCTGCCTGGCCGCGACGAACCCCGCCTCCTCTCGCTGGTGCCCCCGATCCACCTCGCCCTCCTGCGGGCCTCCACCATCCACGACTCCTTCTGGTCCGCCGTACAGGCCCTGGGCTGGGGCCGCAACCTGCCACCCAATGCCTTGCTAATCTCCGGCCCCAGCAAGACCGCCGATATCGAGCAGACCCTGGCCTTCGGTGTGCACGGCCCCAAGCGCCTCATCGTGGTGCTGGTGGATGATCTGAGATAGACCCAGACCCACAGCCACGCTAGACTGTTCATTCATGGCTGGGTAGCTCAGGTGGTTAGAGCGAGGGTCTCATAATTCCTAGGTCGGCAGTTCGAGTCTGCCTCCAGCCACCAACCAACAGGGGCCCTCGGGCCCCTGTTGGTTGGTGGACTAAAGAGGAGGCGGACTCGAACTGCCGAGAAGCAGTGGCGGCCAAGTAGCCTGCAGCGAGCAAGGCCCCACTGGGGCCTGCGCAGTGCCCGCAGGCGTGGCCAGCCACGCGCGCAGTTCGAGGGCCCTCGGGCCCCTGTTGGTTGGTGGACTAAAGAGGAGGCGGACTCGAACTGCCGAGAAGCAGTGGCGGCCAAGTAGCCTGCAGCGAGCAAGGCCCCACTGGGGCCTGCGCAGCGCCCGCAGGCGTGGCCAGCCACGCGCGCAGTTCGAGGGCCCTCGGGCCCCTGTTGATTGGTGGACTAAAGAGGAGGCAGACTCGAACTGCCGAGAAGCAGTGGCGGCCAGGTAGCCTGCAGCGAGCAAGGCCCCACTGGGGCCTACGCAGTGCCCGCAGGCGTGGCCAGCCATGCGCGCAGTTCGAGGGCCCTCGGGCCCCTGTTGGTTGGTGGACTAAAGAGGAGGCGGACTCGAACTGCCGAGAAGCAGTGGCGGCCAGGTAGCCTGCAGCGAGCAAGGCCCCACTGGGGCCTGCGCGTGCGCCCGCAGGCGTGGCCAGCCACGCCCGCAGTTCGACGGCCCTCGGGCCCCTGTTGGTTGTCTGAGAGGAGGTGGACCTGGAACTGCTGAGCAGCAGGGACGGTCCGCACGCCCGCAGTTTGAGCTTGGGCTAACGCTTCCGTCGGAAGATCGCCTTGGCCGCAGCCTTGGGGTCACTCTTCTTCGGGGCGGTAGTCTTGGCACTCTTCGAGGGCTTGAAGCTCATGGTTTTCGAGGCGGCAATCTTGATGGCTGCGCCCGTCTGGGGATTGCGGCCCGTTCTCGCCTTGCGACTCCTCTGCCTGAAGGTCCCGAAGCCCACCAGGGTGACTTTGCCACCCTTTCCCACATGCGCACTGATGGTGCCAAGGGCACACTTGATCGCCGCCGCGGCTGCCACCTTGGTGATGGCGGCGGTCTTGGCGATAGCCTCGATGAGTTCAGCCTTGGAAAGGTTTGTGGCCATGGGCGGCCTCCTGCTCTATGTAGCGCCAGTGGCGCGGGTTGAGGTGCTGGCTGGTCCTGAAAACAGCACTAGGGTTGAGCCTCACTCCCGGCCGCCAGGGGCAGATACACATGGAAGGTGCTGCCTGCTCCCTGGCGGGTATCGGCTTCGAGGGCGCCGCGGTGGTGGTGGACAATAGCCTGGCAGAGGGCCAAGCCGAGGCCCAGGCCCTTCTGGGAGAAGGCCTGCTTGGTGGTGACGTAGGGGTCGAAGATTCGGGGCAGCAGTTCGGGCTTAATGCCCGGACCGTTATCGATGAACGCCAGATGCAGATAGTTTCCTGGCGACAAGGCCACCGGGTTGTCCTCGGCCAGATTCCTGTGGTCCGAAAGGACGCGCAGCAGGCCTTGGTTATCCATGGCTTCCCGGGCGTTGCGACTGAGGTTCGCGAAGACCTGACCCAACTGGGTCGGATTGTAGTCGATGACCGCCGAAGCACCTTCCAGTTCGAAGTGGACCTCGACAGAGCTGCCCTGCAGGGTCTCGGTCACCTCCTGGCGCAGCAGGGCCTCGAGGGGGCCGTGGACCTGCCTGAATTCCTGGGCCTCGCCAAGAATCAGCAGCCGTTCCGAGAGGGTCCTGGCCTGGAGCTGATTGTTTTCTACATGCTCCAGAGCCACTGCCACCTTGCTCCCGGGCTGAGCATGCATCTGTGCGATATCCACCCAGCCCAGGATGGCCTGCAGCAGATTGTTGAAGTCGTGGGCCAGGCCCTGGGCGAGGATGCCGAGGGCCTCCTGGCGGTGGAGGCGCTGGGCTTCAGCCTCAAGGCGCTGCGCCTGGCGCTCGCTGTGGAGGCGGCGGGCACACTTGGCCAGAAGTGCTTCCAGGTGATCGGAGTCGATGGGCTTCACCACATAGTGGTCAATGCCCACCTCGATGGCCCGGAGCAGGTGGTTGGTCTGATCAAAGGCGGTGGTAACCAGGATCGGCAGGTCCGGGGCTGTCAGACGCATCTGCTGGGCCATGCCCAGGCCATCCAGGCGGGGCATCAGGATATCCGTCACCACCAGGTCCGGCACCTGTTCCCGGAAGCACGCCATTCCTTCCAGACCGTCCTTGGCCACCACTAGGTGACCGACCCGCAGGCTGAGCATCCGGGCAGTCTGCTCCCGGGTATCCGGTTCGTCCTCCACATAGAGCACGCGCAGATTGGCCAGCAGTTCCAGATCTTTGGGACTGGCTTTCACAGAACCTCCGCAGCGAGGGGTAGGTGAATAGATATCTCAGCGCCCCCATCAACATTGCGGGCCTCGATGCGGCCCTTGAGGCTGCGGACAATGATCATCTTGGACATGTAGAGCCCGATGCCAGTGCCCAGTTCCTTGGTGGAAAAGTAGGGATCAAAGATCCGGTCCAGGATGCCGGCAGGAATCCCGCCGCCATTGTCCAGAATGCGAACGACGCCTTCGGTGCCAACCTGCTCCAGGTGAACGGCAACAGTCCCCCCCTCGGAGTGTCTGTCCAGGATCGCGTCCTTGGCGTTAGATAGCAGGTTCAGCAGGACCTGAGAGAATTCATTGGCAGAGCCCAGTAATTCAAAGGGAGCGCCCACCACCTGCACCGCGATGCGGCTGTGTTTGAAACTGGCATCGACGAGGGCAAGGGCCTGATGGACCTGGTCCAAAACGGAGAAGCAGGTCTCATTCTTGTTCTGCCGAAAGAAGTTCATGAAGTCGTTGATGGTGCTGGACATTTTCTGGATGAGGCGCTGGCTGTCCTCCCGGGACTGCTCCATGAATTCCGGGGTGAGGCGACCGAGGCGGTGGGCATCCCGGATATTGGAGATGACCAGACCCAGGGCCCCCAGGGGCTGGCGCCACTGATGCGCGATGTGTCCGATCATCTCGCCCATGGCCGCTTGGCGGCCCTGGGCGATGAGCACCTGATCCAGGCGCCGGTTCTTTTCGACCTCTTCGGCGACCCGCTGGTTCAGGTGGGTGTTCAGGTCCGCCAGGGCCTTCTCTGAGCGGACCCATTCGGAGATGTCCTCGACCATCGCGAACAGGAATTCCGCCACGCCCTTGTCGTCCCGAACCGGGCGGACACTGAGGGACACCCAGATGGCGCTGCCATCCTTCCGGAGCCAGCAGGTCTCCGTTTGCAGTTCATCGACTTCCCCTGCCACGAAGGCCTGTCGCAGGGTCAGGTCCCGCCGGGTGAAATCAGGATGGGTGAACTGGAAAAGGGGCGTTCCGATCAGTTCCTCGAGCGCAAAGCCCAGCATGCGGAGCAGGGTGGGATTGGCGTCCAGGACGTTGCCATCCATGCCCGCCCGGATGATCCCGATGGGGGCATTCTGGACGATGGCCTTCATGCGGGTCTCGCTGGCCAGGCGTTCCGTTTCCGCGATCAGGAGTCCAGTGGTATCCAGCATCACCGTGAGCAGGCTGGGTTCCCCCTGGCTATCGATGAGCTCCCCCGAGAAGAGTCCCGTCAGGATGCGGCCATCCTTCCTTCGGACCCTCAGGTCCGCCCCGGCGATACGCCCTTCCCTGCTGAGCCTGCCGGCCAGGGCCACCTGTACTTCTGGATCCACAAAGAGGTTCAACTCCGTCGAGGTGCGTCCGAGCACTTCCTCCCGCCGATAGCCGAGCGTGTCCAGGAAGGCCTCATTCACTTCGGTGAACCGCTGGTCTGAAGCATTGCTCACGGCCATCAAGGCCGGGTTCGAATGGAAGAGGCGATCGAACTTCTGGCGGGCGGCCTCCTGCCGGCTGAGGTCCTTGCTGATGCCGTAGACGCATGGCTCGCCATTCCAGTGGCCCAGCCAGATGCGTGTTTCCACGGGCAGCAATCGGCCATCCAGGGTCTGGAGGGGGAGCGGGCAGGAGTCCTTTTCGCGGCGGACCATGGCGCCGAAGATCTCCGTGGCCTCCATGCGACAGGCCAGGGGATGGAGTTCCAGTAGGTGGCGAGTGGCCAGGTCCTCGGGGGTATAGCCCAGCTTCGAAGAAACAGCCGGGTTGGCGTAGCGGAGGCCGCCTTCCGGTGTGGCCACGAAGATCATGTCGTCCATGGTCTCGAAGAACACACGGAAGTTGCCCTCGCTCTCCTTCAGAGCGGCCTCAGCCCGCTTGGCCTGGGTGATCTCCTGATGGGTTCCGGACATGAGCAGGGGCTTGCCTTCCGGGGTCCAGGACAGGACCTTGCCCCGATCCAGGACCCAGACCCACTCACCATTCCGGTGCTTCATGCGGCACTCGAGGTTGTAGTAATCCACTTCCCTGGTGAAATGACGGGCCAGCAGAAACTCGCTTTGCTTGAGGTCATCCGGATGGGCCAGAGCAAGCCATGTCCCGACCGTAATAGGCTCCAGGTCCTGCAGAGAATAGCCCACGATCTCGGCCCAGCGGGCATTGACGGTGAGTTCCCCGGTCTGGACATTCCACTCCCAGGTCCCAGCGTTGGTGCCCCGGAGAATATCCGCGAGGCGTTGCCGCTCAAGGTTCAGGACCCGGTCCTGCCCCCGGGCGAGGATCCAGCTCAGCAGGGCCGCCAGCAGACTGGCAAGACATCCGAAGAACAGAATGCTGGAAGAGGTATCCCGCCCCAGCAAAGAGAACATCCCAGGCAGAGCCCGCACCCGCAGGGTCCAGTTCTGGCCAGCAAAGTGTAGGGTTCTGATGGTGGAGAACCGCGCCTGCTTCATCGGTTCCAGTGGCTCTGAGTCAAACAGGAGGGTGGAGGGATTGACCTCCGTTCCATCGTAGATCTCGATGTCCAGGTCCTTGGCCCGCTCTCCCAGCACTCCGTTCATAAGATCGTTCATGCGGAAAGGGGCGTAGGCCCAACCCTGCAGGTGCCGACGTCGGTCCTCCAGGGAATCCAGGGGAGACCCCTCACGGTAAACGGGGACATACATCAGGAAGCCCGCCTGGATATCTCGCTCGGTTTCCTGGACCAGCTTCACTTTCCCGGAAATAGCTGTATGCCCCAGATCCCGGGCGCGCTCCATGGCCAACCTGCGTACGGGCTCCGAAAACATGTCGTAACCGAAGGCACGCAGGTTCCGATCCCGGAAGGGTTCCAGGTAGATAATGGAAGTCAACAAGGCGCGTGGGCCTTCTGGTCGGATGGTGTAGGTGGGGAAGCCTTCCCGACGGATGCGGGCAAGGTGCTCAGGCAACTGGGTCGGCGGCACCACCAGCGAATAGCCCACGCCCTGAATGCCGGGAAAATCTTCATCTAACCGTAGGGTGGTTACATACTTGGCGAACTCACTGCGGTTCAGATCCTTGTCAGCCTTTAAAAGTCCGGAAACGCCGCGCAGCACCTGCTCGTAGGCCAACAGGCGCTGCTCGATGCGGGAAAGGGCATCTCGTGTGCGGTAATCAAAATAGACCTTGGCCTCGCTACGACTGAGGTCCCGGGAGTGATTCCACAGTGCCAGGCTCAGACCCAACCCACCGAGCAGCACCAGAATCGCCAGACCAAGACCACGCAGTCCGGGAAAGCCTGAGCCAGGGTTGGTGATCCGTTTCAAGATCCAGCTCCTTTTTACAAATCAGCATAATCGGTTAGCCCTCTATTCTCACTTATTCAGCCCCAGCACGCGATGATAAAGGGCTTCGTATTGATCCACGATGGGACCCTCGGCAAAGGCCCCCAGAGCTCGCTCCCTGGCAGCGATTCCCATGGCCAAGCGAAGGCCCTCATCCCGCAGGAGCACCAGCGCGTCCGCAGCCATGGCGTCCACATCGCCCATGGGTTCGAGGTAGCCATCTACGCCGTGCCGGACGACCTCGGGCAGGCCTCCCACTCGGCTGGCGATGACCGGAACCCGATGGCCCATGGCCTCGAGGGCTGCCAGGCCGAAGCTTTCCGTAGCGCTGGGGAGCAAGAAAATATCGGAGCATGCCAGTACTGTTCCAATGTCCAACTGCTTGCCAGTAAAGCGGACCTCGGAGTTGAAGCCCCGATCCCGGCAGTAGGCTTCCGCTTCCAGTCGATCCGGTCCGTCACCCACCATCACCAGGCGCACGGGGACCTCCTGTCGGACCCGCTCGAAGACCTTCAAGACATCCAGCACCCGCTTCACCGGGCGGAAATTGGAAATGTGAGTGAGCACAAAGGCCGCCTTTGGGGCTAGCCAGGCCCGACAATCCGGGCGCTCCTGACCGGGGGGTTCCACGAAGTTGCCGATGACATCGATGGCGCGGTCCACCCCGAAGGTGCGGACGGTCTCCTCTTTCAGGTATTCCGAGACGGCAGTGACGCCATCGCTTTCCCGGATGGCCATCTTGACCATGGGCAGGTAGCTGGGGTCACTGCCCACCACTGTGATATCCGTGCCATGGAGCGTGGTCACCACCTTCAGGGTTGGAATCGCCATCCGCGCCAGCAGGGCTGCCATGGCGTGGGGAATGGCATAGTGGGCGTGGATGATGTCCAGTTCGTAATGCTCCGCCACATCCGCCATCTTGGAACCCAGAGCGATGGAATAGGGGGCATCCTCGAACAGCGGATACGGGGAAGCTCTGACCTCATGGAAGTTGATGCGGTCCTCGAAACCGACCAAACGGGGCGGCAGGCTGGGGCTGAGGATGTGGACTTCGTGGCCCCGGGCCGCCAAAGCCTTGCCCACCTCGGTGGCCACAACGCCCGAACCGCCGAAGGTGCTATAGCAGGAAATGCCAATACGCATGGAATGGGTCCCCTCCCCGCTATGATGATCGGGTTCCCGGGATCCTGACCATGCCACTTCTTTTCGTCATCGCCTACTACGCCTTGAGCCTGCTCAGTTGGCTTCTCATTGCCTCGGCCCTGATCTCCTGGTTCCCTGTGGATCCCAGGAATCGCTGGGTCCGTCTGCTGCACACCGTCACCGATCCAATCCTGCACCCCATCCGCGCCATCGTGCCACCCATCGGCGGGTTCAGCCTGGACGTCATGATCGCCGTGCTGCTGCTGTGGGGTGTGCAGCGGGTGCTCGAGCAAGCCCTCAGGAACTGACAGGAGACGGTATGAAGTACACCCCCCTCGATATCCAGCGGCGGGAATTCGAAAAGTCTTTTCGGGGTCTGGAGGAAGCCGAGGTGCGGACTTTCCTCCACGAAGTGGCTGGCGAGTGGGAGGAACTGCTGGCCGAAAACCAGAAGCTCAAAGAGGAGGTGCTCGATAGCCGCGAGCGCCTGCGCCAGTATCAGGATCAGGACCGCATCTTTCGGGAAACCCTGCTGCAGGCCCAGCGCACCCGGGAGGATGTGCTCGATGGTGCCAGCCGGGAAAAGGAGCTCATCCTCCGGGAGGCCCAGTTCAAGGCCGAGGAGATGATCCGCGAGGCCCAGCAGCATGTGGTGGAATTGGAAGTGCAGCTGCGCAGCCTGAAGATGGAACGGCTGAAGTTCCTTCGGGAAGTCGATACCCTCATGGATCGCACCCGTCGCCATCTCCGGGAAGATGCGCCGGATGTTTACCTGGCGGCCTCGCCCACCCTAAACCTCGAAAAGCTTGATTTCAGCTCCCTCGAGGAGGCGCCACTCCCCGCCCCGAAGCCCGACGCTGAGCACCGATCTGGGATTGATTGAACGGCCTGCAGTCCCAGCCCTAGTGCCCCCCGCCAAAAGAACAGGTAGCGATCGCAGTCGGCGGGGTGCGCTGCCATCGGGGCAAAGCCCCTCTGGCGCCAGGCCGCGCGCTGCGCGCCCTGGCTGTCACCCCTATGGGAGCACTGCCCTCCAGG
>SESH01042258.1_pt1 | contig 13481 bp, 11 predicted proteins | sample 3171561 | NCBI WGS metagenome assembly SESH01 (sample SAMN10866947, study PRJNA518727) | freshwater metagenome | biome: subpolar coniferous forest; feature: holomictic lake; material: water; isolation source: holomictic Lake 442 2011 16.5 m and 2014 13 m | place: Canada: near Kenora, Ontario
GCGGCTTGATTAATTGTGTAGCCGTCGCCGTCGGCTGGTATATTAAGCGCAAAAAATCGACCAAGCAGCGGTACCTGGGCCAACAGCGGATGCTCAAAGACGGCCACATGCTCGTCTCCCCACCGCCAACGCAAAGGTTCGTCACCATGGCGCTCGGCCAGCGCCCGCACCGAAGCCTCGAGGCTGGCCTGCTTAAGGTCAAAGCAGGTCCGTGTTCCTGGCTCACCCGGTCTGTCGCACCAAGAAGGTGCCTCGGTCAGAATGTGCTCGATCACGCGGGGGCGCAATGACCAGTACTCGCGAAACAGCGGCCCCAAGCGTTCAGCGAACAACTGACGCGAAAATTCCCGCAGCCACCAGGAAAAAATCAGCGGCTCTGGCCGGTCCCGCAGCATTGAGCCATCCCACCTCCGCAGCAGTGCAACCGCCACCCGAGCCATTTTCGACAGGGCCAGGGTATCCGCCCCCTCGCGAGGCAACAAAAGCGGCAGCAGCATCCTGGCCGGCAACGACACCACGTCGAATTGAATGGCCACACTGGACGCCAGCGACGCCAGCCCAGACGGTCCCCCCCGCCCAGACGGCCCCAGCAGGTCATTGATTCGCTGCGCTCGCCACGACTCGGGCCATTGCGCCGCCAGCAGGTAAGGATAGTCCGGCCCGACTACCGCATTATTGGCGTTAACGATACTACCGCCCGCCGTATTGACGCTGTGGGGCAAAGCGGCGAACGGTACCATTCCGGTCCAGTCATAGGCCCCGGTCCAGCCCGGAACCGGCACCAGCCCGTTGCCGCGCGCCCTGATCGGCACTAGGCCCGGAGCATAAAAGCCAATGGTCCCGCCAGTGTCGGCATAGACGAAATTTTGTTGCGGCGACTGCACCAAGCGTAAAGCCGCCGTGAAGGAATCCCAATCTCTGGCCCGATTAAGCCGGTAATAGGCCTCGGAGGTGGTGTCGGCGGCAGACAGGCCGGTAAAGGCCAACGCCAGAACATGACCGCCAGCTGCCTTTGTCACAGCGAGCGGACTGTCCTCCGGCAAGACGGGACCATGGCGAGAGGTCTGCACGATGACCGTTCGCTCCGGCCCGCCCCTGACCTTAATGATTTCACGGCGAGTTTCGAACGAAACAGGCCCGTCCGGCGCCAGATAGCGCGACCGGTCGGCCGGGTCGAGCCGCTCGACAAAAACATCTTGGGTATCACCGCCAGTGATAGTCACCCCCCAAGCCACAGTACCGTTGTGACCCAGCAAGTGGAACGGCACGCCCGGCACTGTGGCCCCGCTAAGCGTCAGTTCCGGAGTCTCGATGCGTGCCAAATACCACAACACAGGCGCTTGCATCGCGAGGTGAGGATCATTGGCCAGCACCGGCTTGCCGCTCGTCGTCCGCCAACCGGCCACCACCCATTCGTTGGAAGCAAGACAAGGCCCCAGCGGCGGCGGCAGCCCGGCCGCTACCCGATCGAACAAAGAAGCCATCGAGTCGCCAGCCACGGAGAAATCGCCAGCAACTGTCACCGGCGCCCCAGCCGGGTCGGACTGGAACAGATCTTCGACCTGTCGCGGCGAGAGCTTAGTCAAAAGACGCGCCCTCAGCAGCTCATCACGGAAATTTCCACTAAGTTGCAAGGCTTGAAGCTTGCCCAATACCAAGCCATCGGCAGGTCGCCACGGTTCGGGTTCATAGCCAAGCAATTGGAACTCAATAGGCAACGGCCCTCGTCTGGTCTTGAGCCAGGCATTGACCCCGGCGGCATAGGCATCCAGCGACTTGCGCACCTCGAGTGCCAAAGCATCATAGCTCGACAGAGCGAGCCGATGAAACCCGAGCGTCCGCATCGAGCGGTCCATACGGAACGCCCAATCACCGGCCCAGACTGGAAAGACCTCGGCAAGACGGCCAAAGCCGATCCGGCGCGCCATCTCCATCTGCCACAAACGATCCTGGGCATGAACAAACCCCAGGGCAGTGTATGCGTCATCCAGTGTAGCCGCCCTTATCCGGGGCACCGCACGGGAATCACGGACGACGAGCACCGGCGCACCAAGCCCTGGAACCACAAACGTCCCACCATAATCGGGAAGCGCGCCGCGCAGCCACAGCCACAGCCCAACCGCGACCAAAGCCGGCACGACCACTGCGGTCAGAACCACTCCTGCGACGGCCAACCGCCACCGCCGCATGAACCAACCCGCACCAAGCCATTTGTGCCAGCGCTCCCCACCATTGCCACCCGCCCCATCGCCACCCAGAATTGAAGGCGAGGAACGCGGTGGTGGAGGCATAAGGGGGGTCAACCGTCCATATCCACGCCGCTTTTGCCGTCGGCACCGACGCGATATTCCTGCAACCTCGTCGCCCGCAGCCCGCGCAGGCCATAACTATCGATCAAGCGTTGCCACGAAAGGAACTCCTCGACCGAAAGCGTGTAGCGCCGACATGCCTCATCAAGGCTAATCAGGCCGCAACGGACCCCCGCCACGACTTCGGCCTTACGACTCATGACCCAACGTTTTGTATTGGGTGGTGGCAAATCCCGTTCGGTCATCGGTTCACACACCGAACCATCGACGCCACCAACCTGCGATCCACCGCTACTATATTCCGCCACCGCGTACATGGTTCTCACCCCCGCCCCGGAACCGCTCATAGCGACGCTCCCGACTCTGGATAGATACCTTGATGCTCTGCTGACCTGATCAACATTAGTCACCAGCGCTTAACAAATGAATAAGACCGGCACTAAAAATTGCGCCCATAAGCTACTCATTTCAAATAGTTAATAAATCAAAAACTAAACTCCCGCGCAGCATTGAAAACAAGGGAGCGAGGAAGGCGGGGCGATGATGTATTGCGCCACCAACGACGATGTGTCAGATTAAGGTGTAAACATGGCTACACCTTAATAATACACTAACAGCACCTTAACGAAACAAGGTTGGAGGCTTACATGCTGAAGGATTGGGTCAATACATCCACATGGGCATTCACGGTATGGATGCGCTGGACCAGCTATCCCGTGCCGAAGAAAAGGGCCTAGCCGGCTGTTACCGGTTAGGGACAGGCGTGTTAACGACCAAAATCGTTAACGCGCTCCAATCATTAACGCGCACCAATCGTGGAGACGATGAAGCTAATTGTAATCAATAGAATATAATCTACGTTAGTGCGATTTCTTTTCATGATCATGATCGGGCCGGACATCTTTTGAGCCCTGGACTATAATCACCACCGTGATCCGGCCGGCTTTTTCAAACGTAAGAGTAAGCGGGAATGTTCCACCCTGGCGCAGCGGTGACTTGAGGCCAATCAGAATGATGTGCGGTCCGCCAGGGATCAGCCTCACCGTCGAACCGAGCGGCAGATCGACTCCAGTGTCTTCGCGCATCCTGATTTCGCCATTATCGAGCTTAGGGACATGCAATTCGACCTTGTGCGCCACTGACGAAGCGACCCCGATCAGACGATCAGCCTCCGTGCCATTATTGCTCAGCACCATGTAAACTGAACCGGTGGTTATGCCCTCGCCGGAAGTAGCCCTTGCCCAGGGGTGCTGAATGTAAATGCCGCCGACCACGAAACCGTGGGCCAGCGCCGTCACCGTCAGCAGAATTCCGGCCAAAGCCGCAAACCCGGTGAAACCAGTATGCAGAACCTTAATCACGATTACACTCTCCTGTACTAGGCTCGGCCCCGGTCGGCTCGGCCCCGGTCGGCTCGGCCCCGGTCGGCTCAAATATATCGCAACCATGTCATGCCAGCCGGTACGATCCAACATAAAGGCCGTTCCTTGTTCAAGCCACCATTGGAAAGCGCCGCCTCTCCGGTTATGCTGGGGACTCCACTTAGGCGAAACGGACGCGACATGACGCAGCTAAACACCTATCGCGGCGGCCCTGATGAGGGTGGCCATTTCGGCATCTACGGCGGACGCTACGTCGCCGAGACGCTTATGCCGCTCGTTCTTAACGTGGAAAACGCCTACGCCGCCGCCAAAGCCGACCCCGAATTCGCCCGCGAAATGCGCTATCAGTTCACCTACTATGTCGGCCGGCCCAGCCCACTATACTATGCAAAGCGGCTGTCGGAAACATTGGGCGGGCCAAAAATCCACTTCAAGCGCGAAGAATTAAACCATACCGGGGCCCACAAAATCAACAATTGCATTGGGCAAATACTGCTAGCCCGCCGCATGGGCAAGACCAGAATCATCGCTGAGACAGGTGCCGGCCAGCACGGAGTGGCCACCGCGACCGTCTGTGCCCTTTTCAACCTGCCATGCACAATTTACATGGGCGAGGTTGATATTGAGCGGCAAAAACCCAACGTCTTTCGCATGCGTCTGCTCGGGGCCGAGGTCAAACCCGTGACATCCGGCTCACGCACCCTCAAAGACGCCATGAACGAGGCCCTGCGCGACTGGGTCAGCAACGTCTCCGACACCTATTATCTTATCGGCACCGTCGCCGGACCACACCCCTACCCGATGATGGTACGCGACTTCCAGGCAGTCATCGGCGAGGAAGTGCGCGCGCAGATGCTGGAGGCCGAGGGACGATTGCCCGACAGCCTAGTCGCCTGCATCGGCGGAGGCTCCAACGCTATTGGCCTATTTTATCCTTTCCTTGATGAACCATCGGTAGCCATGATTGGAGTCGAGGCGGCCGGACTTGGCCTTGCCACCGGCAAACACGCAGCCTCCATGGCTGGCGGCGCTCCTGGGGTGCTGCACGGCAACCGCACCTATCTACTTCAAGACGGAGATGGCCAGATTCTCGAAGGCCACTCGATTTCGGCCGGGCTCGATTATCCCGGAGTCGGGCCAGAGCACGCCTGGCTACACGATCAAGGTCGGGTCCGTTACGAGTCGGTGACCGACGCAGAAGCCCTGGACGCCTTCAAGCTCTGCGCTAGCACCGAAGGCATTTTACCGGCGCTCGAACCGGCTCACGCGCTGGCTTGGATCATCCGCGAGGCAGCGACCCTGCCCAGCGATCATTTGATGGTGCTGAGCCTGAGCGGGCGCGGCGATAAGGACATTTTCACCGTGGCTGAGGCCCTGGGGACCGTAATATGAGCGAACAAGGCCGCATCACCCGCCGCTTCCAGGCCCTTAGCAACGCAGGTCGGGCCGGGCTTATCACCTTCCTGACCGCTGGCGACCCCGACGCAGCGACAAGCCTTGAACTAATACGCGGCTTGCCCGCTGCGGGAGCCGACCTGATTGAAATCGGGATGCCCTTCACCGACCCCATGGCCGACGGCCATGCGATTCAAGCGGCATCGCTACGGGCGCTGGGTAGCGGCGCCTCATTGATCAGCACGCTCTTGTTGGTGCGCGGATTTCGGGCCGGCGATAACGACACACCCGTTATTCTTATGGGTTATTTCAACCCGATATATCGCTATGGCGTCGGTCGTTTCCTCGCGGACGCCAAAAACGCAGGAGTTGATGGCCTGATCGTGGTCGACCTGCCGCCAGAAGAGGATGCCGAGTTGTGCATTCCTGCCAACAATGCCGGGATCAGCTTCATTCGACTCGCCACCCCGACCACCGACGGGCAGAGGTTGCCAGCGGTGCTGCGCCATACCGCCGGATTTGTGTATTACGTCTCGATTGCCGGCATAACAGGAACCGCCGCCGCCGATAACCAAGCAGTGGGCGAGGCGGTCGCCCAACTACGCCACCATACAAAACTACCCATCGCCGTCGGCTTCGGTATCTCCACCCCGGCCCAAGCGGCTGCCGTCGCCCGAATAGCCGATGCCGCCGTGGTCGGCTCGGCCATAGTCAGCCGACTCGCCAGGGGACTGGACTCCACCGGCAAGCCGGGGCCGGGGCTGGTTGAGGATGTTCTGAGCTTCGTAAACGAACTGGCCGAGGGCGTTCGCGGAGCGCGGCGATAGGCGAGGAAAAACAATGTACGACATCGACCCGGACGACGAATACCGGCCTCCAACCAAAGAAGAAGTCCTGGCCCAGCTCGATGACTGGCGGCAGCGGTTACATAAGCTCTACGTCGATATAATATCGTGGCTGCCCGTAGACCAAGGTTATGAGAGCGAAATCCGCGACGTCATGATTCACGAAGGCCAGATGCGTAAAGCTGACGTGCCGCCCCAGCCGGTGCCGGAACTGGTGGTGCGACGGATGAATGAATCGGTGCTGACCTTTACCCCGAAGACATGCTGGATCATCGGCGCCAACGGCCGAGTAAGGCTCCGCACCGCCACCACCTTCCACAAACTGACCCATACCGACTCTCAAGTCATTGGACCTGGATGGCGTCTCTACCGCCAAGACTGGCCCCGGCCGGAATTCGATAAACCGATAGATCGGAAATTGCTTGTCGGGATACCTGTTGACCGTAAAGCCATTTGCGAGTTGGCGGGGGTCCACCATGGATGATATCGTATCAATAACCGCGATGTACACGATTAACTCTCAGCGCATATTTGCAACCTATCGTGATTGCGTGTCCTGTATTGATGAAAAGATTGAAAAAATCGACACTGATGATACTGTACATTCTCAATCAAGCTTAGAGAATATGAGGGAAATCAGCGATCATGCATTTTTCTGTTTATATTATTTTCAGTTTGAACGGTGGATTAAGGATACATTAGGGTTCATCTGCGATCAACGCCTTGAAATTTCTGATCCAGTAGATAGACTGGCATGGAAACAGGTTCGCAACAGAACAGCAAATATGGATGTAGTTGAGATCATTAAGTTATTGATCCCAGATCAGCCTAACTTTCACAAACAGATTGATCACTATAAAAAAACCTACCGCAACAAGATCGTTCATCAAGGCAATTTGACAACAGAGATTGACCTGGGCGCGATCGTTGCCGAGATGGATGACCTTGCCAGCAATATTTACATGAACATATTATTGTTTTTTGATATGTCAATCCGTCATGGCTACCCACACACCGAGGCCACCCCATGAACTGGCTTAGCAACTACGTTCGTCCCAAGATTCGCGCCTTGGTTGCGCCGCGTGATGTTCCCGAGAACCTCTGGCACAAATGCCCGAGCTGTGAGGTGATGATATTCCATCGTGAGATGGAAGAGAACCTCAGCGTTTGCCAGCACTGCGGCTTTCACATGCGGCTGACGCCGGAGCGGCGACTTGCCATGATGTTCGACCGTGGCGAGTACCAACTGGTCGAGCTGCCCAAATCGCTGATTGATCCACTCAGGTTCCGCGATACAAAGCGCTACGCTGACCGCCTCAAGGAGGCCCAGTCCAAGTCTCAGCGCGCCGATGCGATCCTTGTTGCCTTCGGCAAAATGAGCGGGATGGATGTGGTTATCGCTGCCTTTGATTTCCGCTTCATGGGCGGCTCGATGGGAGTTGCGGTAGGCGAGGGTCTGCTGACAGCGGCCAAACTGGCCGTGATCCAGCAAGCGCCGCTGATCGTGGTCCCGGCCTCGGGAGGGGCGCGTATGCAGGAAGGCATCCTGTCACTGATGCAGATGCCGCGCACGGTGATCGCAGTTGAAATGGTCAAGGAAGCCGGACTGCCCTATCTGGTGGTGCTAACAGATCCCACCACCGGCGGCGTCACCGCCTCGTTCGCGATGTTGGGTGACATACATCTCGCCGAAAAAGGCGCGCAGATCGGCTTCGCTGGCGCCAGGGTGATCGAGGACACTATCCGCGAGACCCTGCCAGAAGGCTTCCAGCGTGCCGAATACCTGCTGGAGCATGGCATGGTGGACATGGTAGTCCACCGCAAGGATCTGCGTGAGACGTTAATTCGCATCCTCAGCCTACTCCGCCATCCCAGGCCGGCGGCGGAAGTGGTAATGTTGACTAAGGTGGAGGCCGGTGAGGTGCCTAAATTGGGCTATGATGGTTCGATGCCCAAACGCGGGCGCGGCGCCGATGCCGCCTCAAACCAGCCCGTCAAGCCCGTATTAATCACGACACAGCCGACGGGAGACCATGCCGCTACCTGACCCCCCAGACGCCGCAGACAGAGCGCCAGACGCCGCAAACCGAGCGCCAGACGCCGTAGACCCGGTATTGGAGCGCCTGCAACGGCTGCATCCTAAAGCTATTGACCTGTCGCTCGACCGGGTCCGGCGGCTGTTGGCGGCGCTTGGCGACCCACAGGAACGCTTGCCGCCAGTGGTCCACGTCGCCGGGACCAATGGCAAAGGCTCGACCATCGCCTTCATGCGGGCTTGTCTCGAGGCAGCGGGCTATCGGGTTCATGTCTACACTTCACCCCATTTAGTGCGCTTCCATGAGCGCATCCGGGTGGCGGGCAGGTTGATTGCGGATGACGCGCTGATTGCATTGCTGGAGGAATGCGAGAGGGCCAATGGCGGGCAGCCGATTACCTTTTTCGAGATCACTACCGCAGCCGCCTTCTTAGCCTTTGCTCGCGAGCCGGCCGACGCCGTGTTGCTTGAAACCGGCTTGGGCGGCCTGCTCGACGCGACCAATGTAGTTTCGCGCCCGGCAGTGACCGCAATCACCCGCATTTCCTATGATCACATGGGGTTCCTTGGCCCAACTCTCGCCGGGATCGCTGGGGAAAAAGCCGGAATACTCAAGCGCGGCGTGCCGCTGGTCCTGGCACCACAACCGGCCGCAGAGGCCGCCAACACCGTATTAAGCCGCGCCCTTGCGGTTGGGGCACCAATTTCGCCCTGGTCAATAAAACGCCTGACTGGCGGTGGCTTTCATTTTGCCAGCCGCCGACGTTCACTGGAACTTCCGCCGCCCAGCCTGACCGGCGCTCACCAAGTAATCAACGCCGGGCAAGCCGTCGCCTGCCTCGACGCCCTGGCCGGCTTGGCCAATGTGCCCGATTTTGCCGTTGAGGATGACGCCCTGATTCGGGGCCTAGCCGCCGTATCGTGGCCGGCACGTCTCCAGCGCTTGACACGCGGTCCACTGGTGGCGCGGTTGCCGGCTGGCTGGGAAATATGGCTCGACGGCGGCCACAACGACTCGGCCGGTGAAGTCCTAGCAGTACAAGCCGCGACCTGGAGCACCGCATTCCCCAAGCTGCCGCTGGCACTAGTTGTCGGTATGCTGGCAAGCAAGCGGCCACTGGACCTATTGACCCCCCTCGCCCGTCATGCCAGTATTCTTAGCGCCGTGCCTATTTCTGGCGAGCATAGCACCCTCACCGCCGCGCAAGTTGCCGAGGCCGCCGGTATGGCAGGAATCAGGAACGCCGAGACTGCGGACAACCCGACGGCCGCCCTGGACTCCATGATCCAACGAGTTCCCGGGCCTTGCCGGGTGCTGATCTGCGGCTCATTTTATCTGGCAGGAAGTATTCTTGCGGAGAACGGATGAGCTTTTACCGCAACGCGGGCGACTTTGGCACCCCGTCGGCAATGTCAACGGCGGATTTCTTGATACTACGACGGTCTTTGACCACACTGAGAACAGCGCCTAGGCGCTCGACCCGGATAATCTGCTGACCGTCAACGCTGTTATTGCACCCCGTAAGCGTTAAGCCGATGAAGAAATCGCCTTCGGAAATAACGCGGGTCAGTTCAAACTGTTTAGGCAGAAAATACATTGCCGAGAGATAATTAGCGCAAACCAGAACCTTATACTTATGCTCGATCATCTTACCATGATTTTCATTTTGAACATAAGCCACCAGCTCCCTGGCCGCCTGGGCGATCGAGGTGCCCCAATAGTCCAACTCATACCTGCCGTTAGCCCCTTTCACTCCACCGACCAGTGCATTGTAGTAAATATACTGGTTTGGGTGAAGCTCCATCATGATCCAGGCTTGGGTTATCAGTGGAGCACTGAATATAGCGAGCGCCACCCGGTGTAGCCAGAGCGGCCAGCGATCAATGGCGACCCACAACCTACCCAAGGACATCCCAGCTAGAACCACGAGCGGCGGCACCATAAACAGGAAATGACGGATGCCATTATAGACTTCTGGACGCATTACCAAATAATAGGCCAATGGAAATAGCGCCGCTAGCACCACCATCAAGACCTGAAGCCAAAGTAATCCCTCTTCATCAATGGTAAACTTACGCTCGCGGTGGCCATGCCAATCAACTAGCCAGCCAATGCCGGAACATGATGCCAGCACCAGCCCAACCAGCACGATTTCCGGCAGTTTAACTGCCAGCATCAGCGGCAGATACCACAAAGGCGGCGCCGACGCCTTGAATGTTACGCCAGCCGCCAGCACCGAGTTCGGCCAGGTAAAGTGTGAAAAAATTTGAAACGCCACCAGCGGATTGAGCGGCGACAGCACGGCCCAAGGCCAGCACAGCCCCATCACCACATAGGCCAAGACCAGCCCCGGCAGCAATCGCCGCAGGATGCCGCCTGCAACCCGCAGCGTTTCTCCCGGCGAAGCACCGTCGCGCCGCACCAGCACGAGATAAAGCAACAAAATCAAACCAAGATAAGCACCGCCCAGCAACGCCCCAACCCGAGTTCCCAGCGTCACTCCGGACACAAGTCCTAGCCAAAGCACGGTCCCGAGCCTGGGCTTAGGCAGTTCGGCAACGATGCGACAGGCAAGATAAAGAATCCAGGTCATGCCGCAGGCGAACGGCATATCCTTGGGATTAATCGGCATGTGGCCGTAATAGTCTGGAGTAAGCGTCAGCAGTACCAAGGCGAGGAACCCGGCACGCTCCCCGGCCAACAACCGCGCAAGCCGCCAAGTAGCTACAAGACCGAGCACACCGACCAAGCCGCCCAGCAGCGAGCGCGTCTCGTACTCACCGAGCGGCGATACAAGATTGACGGCGGCGGCCAGCAGGTCGAAGGCACCACCATAGAGATAAAGATTCTGGTACTCAAACGCCGAGCGGTCGACAAATCCCGTCATATAGTAAGCTAATAGCTTCTTGCCATACTCATTCTGAACCTCGGCGTCCCAGATTATGCCATACTCGCTGTATGTCAGGATCACCAGCAAAGTAATGCCGAACAACCATAGCCAGGACAGGTCGTCGAACAATTGGCGCAAATATACAGTGCCTCCGTTGGAAGGCAAACTGGACATCAGCCTTTTCCATTCGGCGGCAGTTGGAAGGGAAGCGCCTCCATTTCGTTTTGATTGTCCCAACCGTAGGCGGCGCGAACGATGAACAGAGGCCTCCCCTTGACCTCGTTGTAAACCCGCCCTAGATAATCGCCGATAATACCGAGAATCAGCAGTTGAACGCCTCCCAAGAAGGTAATGGCGACAATCAGCGATTCGAAGCCTGGAACATCGGCACCATAAACCAACGTCCGCAAAACGCGGTAGCTGCCATACATGACCGACAGCAACGAAACAATCGCCCCGATTAGGCCCCAAACCCGCAGCGGGAACACCGAAAAGGCGGTCAGACCATCAATCGAAAGGTGGATTAGCTTAAGAAAACCCCACCGGCTTTCGCCCGCTACGCGCTCGCCCTGGTGGTATGGAATACTGGCTTGACGAAACCCGATCCAGGCAAAGATGCCCTTCATGAAGCGGGTGCGCTCAGGCATGCGATTGATCACGTCGACTACCTTGCGATCCATCAGCCGGAAATCTCCGGCCTCACGCGGCAGCTTCACATCTGACATATGCTCAAACAACCAGTAAAATATCCGGGCAAATATCCGGTGGCCCAAACTCTGGCCGGTGCGATGGTCACGCACCGCGATCACCATATCAAAGCCCTCTTGCCATTTTCCCAGCAGCGGGCCGAGCAATTCCGGCGGATGTTGAAGATCAGCGTCCATCGGCACCACCGCGTCACCGCAAGCATAGGACAGCCCGGCCGACAGCGCGAGTTCCTTGCCGAAGTTGCGCGACAGTTCAACTACCCGTACATTGCTGTGGAGATGATTTATTTTCAACAAACGGGCAAGCGTGTCATCGCGACTGCCATCGTTGACGCAAATCACCTCCCAGGTTACACCAAGCTTATCAAGTATCGGCAACAATCTAGCGAACAACGCATCCGTGCCCTCCCCCTCATTGTAAAATGGGATAACCACCGACAGCGTCGGCCCGGGAACGGCGGCGCATGGCTGCGGCGAAAACCCACGAGGTGCGGCAGGGCAATACATATACGGAATGGGAAACGGCATAACGACTCGTCCGGTTTGAGAATGCAAACACCTACGCCACCGTCGCCGCGACAGACAGCGTGACGGACCAACATTTTCTTTGTATAGCACGGTTGCCAAGCTCGGCAACACTCCACCAGACCATGATTCCAACGACTACAGCCCGAAACCCGGACGTAACCGTTTTTTTCGCCGACAGAGTAGGCTGGGTCACCCCCCCATACCTCATATCGCGCCGCAATAAGTATATATGCGGCATTACTGTTATTGGCTTGAGAGCCAAGGCCATGTCATTATCCGTTATTGGCCGTTTGATCGTAACGCGGTCGGGAGTCGTCCTTTGCGGATGGTGACAATCGAGGTTAGGCGGCATGACCAAGTCAGGAACGATTTCCGGGGTCGAGCAGGTTAAGACGACGGGCCGACAGCTGCGCGGAACCATCGCTGAAACCCTGAGTGGCGGCGGTGCCGAACCGTTCTCGACCGGCGACGATGCCTTGCTTGAGTTCCATGGCATATATCAGGGTATCGGCCAAGACATCGAAGGCGGGGCTGGGGCTGGGGCTGGGGCTGGGGCTGACGGGAACCCGACCCGGCTGTTGACTGTGCGAGTCCGCGTCCCGGCCGGGCGTCTCACCCCTGGACAATACCTCGCGCTCGACGATCTTGCCGGGCGATACGCCAATGGTGTCATGCGCCTGACCAGCCGCCAATCATTGCAGTTTTATGGCGTGGCAAGGGCGAAGCTGCGACCGCTGATCACCGATATCTATCAAAGCCTGCTTACCACACTGGGAGCTGGCGGCGATGTGGTTCGCAACATCATGGCCAACCCGGTACCGTTCAAAGACCCTGTTCACACCCGCATCCAGGAGGACGCGCGCCGTCTCTCCAAGCTGTTCCGGCCGAGAACTCGGGCCTATCGCGAAATTTGGCTGGACGCGCCCAAGCTGCCCTTTTCGACCGAAACCGAAATTGAGCCGGTCTACGGCCCCACCTACCTGCCTCAAAAGTTCAAGATAGCGCTAGCCACCCCCGACGACAACTCGGTTGACGTGTTCGCCCAAGACCTCGGCATTATCGCTCTGTTCGAGGACGACCGCTTGCTCGGCTACAACTTCGTGATGGGCGGCGGCATGGGGCACTATATCGGCAAGCACGGAATTACCGTTCCGCGCTTGGCCGTCCCGGTTTGTTTTATTGACCCGGACGACCTGCTGCCGGCAGTGGCCGCCACCGTCGCCCTATTCCGCGACCACGGTGACCGCATCAACCGTAATCACGCCCGTTTTAAGGTTTTGATCCATGAGCACGGTCCAACTTGGGCCAAGACCCGGCTCGAAGAGAGCCTTGGTCACCCACTGGCCGAGCCGCATTCACTGCCACCAATGCAAGTTCCCGACCTGATCG
>SESH01012974.1_pt1 | contig 13474 bp, 6 predicted proteins | sample 3171561 | NCBI WGS metagenome assembly SESH01 (sample SAMN10866947, study PRJNA518727) | freshwater metagenome | biome: subpolar coniferous forest; feature: holomictic lake; material: water; isolation source: holomictic Lake 442 2011 16.5 m and 2014 13 m | place: Canada: near Kenora, Ontario
CAGTTGCTGTACCGCCAGCTTAACCGTGGTGGAAGGTTTCGGCGCCGTGCTGACCAGTGCGCGCTTCCGGTTCATGACCGGCTCCGGGTCAGCACGGCTGAAGATGTCAGCGGGTTCGTTGACAAGCACCGCCATGGGGTCAAGTGCCGCCACGACTTCGGTGCTGACTTCTTCCGCCTTTTCCATGTTGTCCTTGATGTCCAGCTTGTTGATTTTGACGTCCACATCCGTCTTCATCTCCATGGAACTGGCCTTGACGACATCCTCCTGGAATTGTACTTCCTGCGGGTTGGTGGACATCTGGATGTTGGGGCGTTTCTCCTCATCCATTTCCGGCATGTCCTGCACCAGTTGCTTCATGATTTCGCGCTGGGGATCCTTGATCTCGATCTTCTCCTCCTTGGGCGGCTCCGGGGAGAATTCGAACTCCCGCAGCTTGGGCTGCTTCTTTTCCGGCGCTACGGCAAGTTGCCAGACCGCCGCCCCGACGAAGACACAAAGGACGATGCCCAGTCCGATCAGCACGGAGCGCTTGTCCAGCATCTGCTCGCGGTCATCAGCTCGCCGCAGTGCGGCGGGCTGGCTATGCATGGCAAGTTCCTTGTTCATCGCACCCTCTTCTTGCGCAGTTTACTGCTGCACTTCCACGGTCGCCGAAACCTTGGTGATTCCCGCCTGGGCGCACCCCGTCATCACTTTGGCTACATGATCCCACTTGACGTTGCGATCGCCGCGGATGATCACGGCCTGCTCTTTGTCCCGCAGTCGGGCGCGCGTCAGGTTGACGGTCAGTGCCGGAATGGACAACCGCTCGTTCTCCACATGGTAGTACGCTTCTCCGCCAGGCAGATAGCGCACATTTACCACGATGGGCCGTGAAGGCGACTTTACGGGTTTAAACTTGGTGCTCGTGCTCGGAAGGTTGATGCTGATGTCCTGCTCAGAGGACTCCACATACGACGAGACCACCAGCAGGAAGAGAATGATCGCGAAAATGGCGTCGACCAGGGGCGTCATGTCGACGTGCATGGTTTCTTCCGCTTCAACTAAAGCTTTCATGTGATTCCGACTCCTTTTTGCGGGCAGGGTTGCGCGTGCCGCGTGGTCGCGCGACCTGCGGGCGGATCAACCTTCTTCTGCTTCCCCGGATCCGCTGGACCGGCGGCTGCGCCCTTCGCCGGCCTGCTTTGGCTTGTGCCGGGATAGCAGTTGCACGAAGCGTTCGGCAATATTGTTGCAATCGGCGATCAGCAGGTTCAGGCGCTGGTTGAAGATGAAGAAGATGAAGAGCGAGGGAATGGCCACGATCAGGGCGGTGGCGGTGGAGAAGAGCTTAACGCGGATACCGGATGCCAGGACCGAGGCCTTGGCGGCGCCGGAGGTGCCGGCCACGCCCTCGAACACGATCACCATGCCGATGATGGTGCCCAGCAAGCCCAGCAGAGGTGCGGCCACGGCGATCAGATTGAGCGCGCGGATCGGGATACGCATCCGGTACACATGGGCAGTGGCGACGCCTTCGGTCAGGGAGCGCATCTCGTCAATCGAGGTGGAATCGAACCGGATCATCATGGCCCGGCTCATAGCTGCCAGCAACCCGGTGTTGGTATTGGCCAGGTCCTCGAATTTTTTCAGGTCGCCGGCGAGCAGGGCTTCCTCGGCTGCGACCACATACTCGTCCGGGCAGACCCGCTGGCGACGGTAGATGAGCACGCCATTGACGGTCAGCACGACCATGACCACGAACAGGAAGGCGATGGGGTGCAGGAACATGCCGCCCTGCAGGTAGAGGTCAAACAGCGAGACCGAAGAAGAGATTCGCGTCGGGCCTTTGCCGGAGATCCGGACCCACCGGCGCTGCGGCTCACTCATACCCATGAGGCGGGTTGCGACGAAGGTACCGCCTTTGGGGACTTTTGCCTGGACTTGGGCGATCTTGAAGACCGTGTCTTCGTTTTTGTACAGGTCGCCCACGGCCAGATCCTTGAGGGTATCAGCCGTATGGATGGTGAACTGCTTGTTGTCGCCAACGGCATTTTCGCCCATCTCGGTGCGGAGGTTCTGCTCGATCTCCTCTTTGGAGCCTTTGCCCCCTTCTGCGGCATCGTTCTTGATGTCAAGACCGGACAAGGTTTCGACCCTGGCGGCGGGTGCGGGTGCGGATGCGGGTGCGGGGGCGGCGGCAGTCGCCGGCGGCTTGGCCTGTGCCCAGGCGGAGGTTGTCAGACCGAGCCAGGCGAATCCTGCACTCACGACCAGCAGACGATACATATGCATGCTCTTCATTCCTTCGTTCTCCCTCTCCCTGGGCGACAGCCTGTCCGGCGATCGTCCTGTTTTTGTTTCACACGCGACCGGTTTCCCTGCGCTAGCGTTTCTTCAGCCCTGCGGTGATTCGTTGGCGGACATCCTGCATGTCTTCCAGCAACCGGCGGTCTGATTTTGAAAAATCACGCGTAAACTGATCCACATACTCCTGCGCGAGCGCCCACTTCTTGAGGTCGCATGCGCACTTGGCTGCCTGCAGCAGGGCCTTGGCCTCCGGGTAGCAGGCAATGCTCTTGCGAAGCAGGTCAAGGGTTTCTTCCAAATCGAACTTGTCTGAGCGCAAGGAGGTTATAGCCAAATGATAGTAGGCCCCCGCCTTGACATCCTCGTAGGTGGTCTGTCCGGCCAGCACGCGGAGTGCGGCGGTGCCAGCCTCGATGTTGCCGGATCCGACCTGTGCGGCGGCAGCATAAAGGTTCATGTAGGGGATGCGCTCTGAATTCGGGAACTTGGCTATGAAGCCTGCGCAGGCGTCGCTTACGACTTTCCAGTTGCTGGCTTCAAACGCCATGCGTGCCAGGTCGGTGTAGACCTCCTCGATCGCCTTGAAGTCGGCATGATCGCGCGTGATGACTTCGAGCAACCGCACAGCCTTGGACGGGAGGCTTTGCCGTGTGTAGCAGCGCGCGATCATGTAAAGCGCCTCCGGGCGTGCGGCGCTTTTGCGCAGGTCGGCGCTATTGAGGAATGGCGCCAGCACGGTCTGGCAGTTAGCCCAGTCATCCTGCTTCCAGTAGACAAAGCCCAGCCCGAACCGGATTTTGCTGTTGTCCCACTGCGGGGGAGGGGGGAGGCGAAAGCCGTTCCAAGCGCCGTCCTTGCGCAGGCGCTCTTCAACTTTGACCGGAACCGGCCAGCCGCCGATGTCGACCGGATTGGGCGGGCCATACTCGTCCAGCAGGGTGGAATAGGCGGCAATGGCGTCCGGGTACATTTCTGCTTGGGCACCGTAATGGCCCAGCGCCATGAGCGCAGGAATGCGGAACTTGGACTTGGGGAGCGTATCGAGGAAGGCGCGGAACATTTCGACCGCGAGCTTGTACTCCTTGGCCAGCAGGTATTCTTTGCCAGCGGCGTAGGCTGCGATTTCCATCTGGTTGTCTGCGGTGAACTGCGGCTTTTCGTCCGGCTTCAGCTTGGTGATGTCGTCCGGCTTATACAGAAGGGTATACTCCCGGAACAGGTCGCCGGCGAGTTTGTGCTTGCCGGAATCGGCGAAGTATTCACCGGCCCGCAGGATGGCGGCCTTGACGTAGGTGGCGGCGTCAGGGGAGCGCACCCACGGGTAATACCCCTTGCCAAAGGCCTTGGACCCGGTGTCGAGCGAGTTGTTGACAATGCGTGTCCAGAGCTGACGTGCCAGATCCTCCTTGGCCGCGGCGGTCAGCTTGGCCGGATCCACGCCTTTTGTCAGGATCGAGTACCAGGCCTCTGCGACGCGGGGATTCAGGTGGTTCTGGTTGTTGACGATCCAGCGATAGGCATCCGCGGTTTTGTCCTGTGCATTCTGCGCCCGCCAGCAATGGGCAGCGCGCAGGGCGGCTTCGTAGACCTCGTCGAGCTGCGGGTCAATGGTCGCGGGCTTGTTCCAGGCGCTGGAAACGGTCCCGTCCGGGTTCTGTGGCGGGCCGTATCGATGAACAAAATTCGTAAACTCGGAGGCGGCTTGCACGTAGCGTTGTTTCATGAAGTACAGTTCGGCCCGATAGAATCGGGCGGCGCGGACATCCTCAGACTTTTCCCCCTGCTCGGCGATCACGCCATCCATGGCCTTTGCCGCCTCGGTTGCCAGGTCATCCGTGGAGGCTGCTGCCAGAATCCCCATGAGATATTCGGCCGGCTTGCGCCCCACGGCAGCCACCGGGTCCTTGCCGGTGATGGCGTAGAGCTTCTGGTAGGTCTCGATCTCCTTTTTCTTCAGGTCGCAGCGACCGGCCAGGTTGGCCAGGGTTTCAAGGGCCTCGACGCGGAACAGTGCCTCGGGCGCCTCGGCCAGCGCCTGTTCGCAGAGCGCCATGGCACGTGTGGTCAGCTCCTTGTATGCGGTGTGGTCGTTGGTCAGGTACAGATAGAGGGATGCTTGACGAAGTTTAATGCAGGCGGCCTGATCCTGCTGCTTCAGAATATCTGCCGGATACTTCTGTAGAAGGTCGGCATATTGCGCGGCAAACGGCTCCATCGTGGACCAGAGGATCTGGCGTCCGGTGGCGGTGGATAACACGCGCGCCACCTTGCGTTCGAGCAGGTAGATCTCGGCCTGGAGGGATGTCAGCGTGCCGGGGTTATCTGCAATTCGTTTCCGGATCACGGCCAGTTCGGCCTCACTTTCCATGTTCATGGAGGCGTCGCCGTTGGCGCTCATCTTTGATTTGCAATAGATCATCCGCTCGAGCACATTCAGCTTGCTGTCCGCCTTGCGCAGCTGCGCGTACAGATCGAAGGCCACGTTCCACTTTTCCTGCTTGAAATAGATTTCCGCCTCGAAGAAGAGGCTCTGTTCCAGGATGTTTTGCTGGCGCTCCGTGACCGGGTCGCGCGACTTGATGGCCGCCTCATGGTAGAAATCCGCCGCCCGGTCCATCTGCTTCAGCTGCTTGCGGTAGATCTGGGCGCATTCAAAGAGCGCCTCGCTCACCAGCACTGCGTTATGCACGCTTTGCGGCATGCGCGCGGCGTTGAGATAACATTCAATGGCCTTGTCGTAGTTCTTGTTTTCCCGGTAGATCAGGCCGGATATGAAGGCGGCTTCGACGGCCTCAGGCGCGTCCTTGAACTCGCCGAGGACCTGCTGGCACACGTCCATCGCGCTTTTGTGCTGCTTTTTTTCGAAGTAGGCGCGGGCAATGCGAATGAACAGTTCGCCGATTCGCGCATCGCCCGGATAGTGTTGGACATACGTCTCGATCGCGCTCTTGGCCATGTCGAGCTTGTCGGCCTTGAGCAGAACGATGACCAGCTTGTAGCGGGCGTTCTTGGCGGTGTCCGCATTGGGCTTGTTGCAAAGCACGTTGAACAGCACGATGGCCTCGTCGTGTTGGCCGAGCAGCGCGAGGTAACCGGCGCGCTGGAGTTGGGCTTCGTCCTCATAGAGGCCGGCACCCTCCTTGAGCAGCACGTTCAGCGTGTCCGCGGCCTCCTTGAGCTTGTTGGTGCCGCAGTCCGAATAGAGGCGCGCCAGTTTCATGTAGGCGTCCTGCCTGTATTTACCAAGGGCCTTGTCGGGCGGAACCGCCACGGACGCCTTGAGATGCTCCATGGTGGGTTCGATCTGCCCGATGCTGTCGTAGCACAGGGCCAGGCGGTACTGGATGGTCGGGCATTGGATGTGGTCGGGGTTATCCTTCAGGAACGTGGTGTAGAGGGCGATGGCTTTTTCGAAGGCACCGACCTTCTCCTCGCGCTCCGCAGCCGAAACGAGCTCCTCGGGCGACTGGGCGGCAGGCGCGGCCAGGGTCCACGCCATGGAGAGGATCAGGATGCCTCGTCGTATCGTATTCATAGGCGTTTGCATGTCACGGAGTGGGCGTTAATGCGTTGGGCTGTCCACGGCGGGCGTTGTGCGCGTCGGGGAGGGGGGCGGTTGGGACGATGTCGGGCCTCCGATCGGTGCGACAGGTGCCGGCGGGTGCCGGGCTACGTAGATCGGATCCTTCTTGGCCAGTTCCGCATAGGGCGATGCCGGATAGCGTGTCACGAGTTCTTCCAGACGGCGCAGGGCGCCGGCCGGTTCGTTCATGGCCGTGAGGCATTGCGCCAGCGCATAGGTGGCCTTGACCGTCGGCTCCACAGCCTTGGTGGAGAACAGCAAATGCTCGAACGTGGCCCGCGCCTGCGTAGGATTGGCTGTTGCCATATATAGCATGCCGGCCTGGTAAAGTGCCTCGCCGCTTAGGAAGGGATCGGACGAACTGGCGGCAGCATTGAACTTCTCCAGGGCATCCGTGCGTTTCTCACTGACCCACAGGTCCATCAGTCCCGCGGCGTAGTAGATCCACGTGGCCCGTGCGATCTCATTGGCATCCAGATCGCCTCGCTGCGCGTCCGAAAGGTTGCCGTAGTTAGTGATAAACGTCTTCTCGCGCTCAGGCATCGGCTTGCTGATCGGCGGCCTGGCCGTGGCACACTCGAGGAACCAGATCATCATCGCGTTCACGGATTGCCGTACCGGCGCCGTTTCGTACTGCGCGATGTTGCGGTAAGAGGAAAGCGCCTCGTTCCAGCGGTTGGTCGTGCGCAGGTAGGTGATGGCCAGAGCTTCGCGGATCTTGCACAGCTCGTCGGGAGCCTGAGTTCCCAGCATGGCGCCTGCGAAGCTCTGCTCGGCCGTGGGGTAATCGCACATGTCAAAGTAGATGCGCCCTTTCTCATAATCCAGGCGGAAGGCCTCGATCCGGCCTTCGGCCGCGACGCGCAGCTCCTCAAGCGTGGTCAGGGCGTTGGCGTAATCCCGCAGCCCCTTGTGAATGTCGAGCTTCAGCTTCAGCGCATCCGGCCGGCGCGGACTCTTGGGGTAGCGCGCGAGCATGGTGGAGATGTACTCGAGCGCCTCGTGCATCAGATTGTCCTCTTTATAGACCTGCGCGAGCCGGAAGTAGGCTTTCTCCGCCACGTTCGGGTCGCCGTTCTCCGTGCGCAAGTCAAGGCCGAGGTCGAACATGACACCGTGCAGCAGTTCGATGCACGGGACGTTCAGGTAGGACTCCCGCGTAATCGTGCGCGGCAGGCTGCGTGCTGAGGGGTCAATGGCCAGCTGGACGTTGGTGTTGAAGCGCATGCGCTTGACAAAGCGATCCTCGAGCCGGTCGTCCTGAAACGACCCGCTGTCGCGGCGGGAGAGGTTGAACAGCGTTTCGTAGCTGAGGCGCGACTTGACCTCGTCCAGCGTCGGCGACAGAGTCCCCTCCGGCAGCTTGTAGAGCACCACGCGCTCCTCGGCAGCCATGAGGTAGTACTTGACCGCATCGTTGACGTTGTGGTCGATCTCGTAGAGCCTTCCCAGCCAGAAGCAGGCTTCGTAATAGTGCAGGAAGGTGGGGTTGTCGTACGTCTTGAGATACTCACGCAGCAGCGTCTTCATGTGGGCGTAGTCTTTGACCACGTACAGGTTCACGGCAATGTTGTACATGGCATCTTCGGCATACCGCGCGTCCGCGCCGAACTTGCGCAGTTCGTCGAACGAATCGTTGGACTCCTGGATTAGCTCGCGGGTGGGGTCGCGGCGCACGACCTCGTAGCGCAGACCGATGGATTCGAGTGTCGCGCGCAGCGCCTCGGTGCAGGAAAGGTTCCGTCCGCCCGGCAGTTCGCGGAATTCCTGTGCCAGGGCGTCGTCCTTTTGAATGTTTTCGTTCCAGAGCACGCGCGAGCCGGTGACCGTTTCGATGCGCTTGATGATCGAGAGCAGCATGGTTGGCGTCTTGGTGCCATGGATGGCGGCAAAATCACCGTAGGGTTTGGCCAGGGCCGGGAACCGTGTCTGCGCGGGGTCGTAGATCTCGAGCGTGCGCGCGTCCGTGTCGCCGCCTTCGGCCACGAGGATCGTGGGCTTGCCGCCGCTGGCACCGAGATCAAAATCCACGGCAAAGCGGTTGGTGCCCACGACTGCGTCGAAATACTCGGCCAGGGTGCGCGGTTCATGCCAGGTGTTCAGGGTGGCGCGCGTGATGACGGTGTTGCGGAGGTAGTTGGCCACGGCGTTGCCGGCTTCTGGATTCCAGACAAACGGCACGCTGAACTCGCGCGAAATGCGCGCGAGCGCCTCGGCCGCGCTCAGGTTGGGTCCTTGCGGCTCCCAGAGGATCCGCTTGACGAACTGGAACGGGGGGTGCGAGCGGAAAATCGTGGTACTGGTGCGGATGACCACGCGTGGCTGCACCATGAACGCCAGGTTTACCGGTTGATTGGTGCTTTCCTGCATGGTCCGGCCGGCCTTGCCGTAGTTCATACCGGCCAGGTAGAGCAGTTGCATGACTTCATCCCGGTCCAGGTTGGCCTTGCGCGCCAGCGAGCGGTAGGTGCGGGCGGCGGCCTCGTTCTGTCCGTGTTCATCCAGCCAGTCCGCGGTGACAGCTGCCAGACGCTGGTAATTGGGATCGCTGGCATACTTGGGCTCCATCTCCGCATATCGGCGTTCGCCGGCCTCGCGCACGGCGCGGTCCTCGGATTTGAACATGGCTTCCATGAGTGCATAGTCAATCTCGCGGTAGGCCTGCTGCTGCGGAGTGGTTAACTGCTGTGCCTGACGCAGGAACTCCAGGGCGCGGGTCAGGCTGCCGCCGCCCTCGATCCGGACGGGTTGTTCGGCCTGCTGACTCTGGAGTCGCTTGGTGCTCCCGCCGGGGGGCAGGCTGCCGAGTTCGGCGCGGCCCAGGAAGTAATAGGACTGAGCCTGCAGCTCCTTCCAGCGTTCGGGCGAGACGTTCGCAAACGGCTGGCTGCTCTTGATAAACGGCTGGCAGGCAGCCACAACCGCCTTCCAGTTCGGCGCCTTGGTGATGTTCTTGCTCTTCGGGTCCGCCACGGTGTGGGCATGGTGCTGGGCCAGGCTCATGAGCGCCTGCGCGCTTTCGGCGGATTGCGGCTTTTCACGGATCGTCTTTTCCCATGCGGCGATCTTTTCGTCGTCAGAAACCTTGACCTCGATCGCCACACCTTTTGAAACCAGGACTTTCACGACGTTGGTCGCGGTCTTGGCCATGTCAGACAGCGGGTACTCGAGCATCAGGCGCTGTATGTATTCACCGGATTTTTTGTACAGGGCGGCGCACGCCTGCTTTTCCGCATCGCTTTTGGGCTTCATGGCGTCCGCGCGATCCTTCTGGATGCCGGCCAGGTAAAACAGCGCGTTCGGGGCATACTTCGGGTTTTTCACCGATTCCAGATAGTTTAGCTCGGCCCGGTCCGGGTCCTTCTGTTCCCGGTAGATGTCGGCCAGTCCGTGTTGCGCCTGGGCATAACCGCTGGAAGTCGCGGGAATGCGCTTGAGCAGCTCCTTGGCTTTCTCCACATTCGGCGTTTTGCTGTCGCGCCACGAGAAGCCGGCCAGCATGCACATGCCCCACTTGGCTTCGCCATCCGGCGCATTGTCGATCAGTTCATCTGAGAGGAGTCCGGTCACTTCCTTGAAGTTGCTCTTCTGGTAGTACAGCTGCGCGAGCAGATACTTGGCCTGGCTCTTCATTTCCGGATCAAAGTTGATCGTCTCAAGCCATTTTTGCGCTTCATTATATTCCTTGTTGCCGAAGTAGTACCGGGCGACCTGCATGGACATGCCATCCACGCCCTGCAACAGGTCGTTGCCGACCTGCTCCTTCTTGTCCTGCAGCTTCGTGATCGTGCTTTTCATCTCATTGGCTGCCCGGACATACAGCGCAATGGCCTTCGTATCGTTGCCGGAGCTGATGTAAAGCTCGCCGAGTGTTTGGGCGGCCAGCACGTAGTTGTAGAAACCGAAGCGCTCCTTCTCGTTGGCAATCCGCGCGTACTCCTCCTCGATCCGCTTGATCTTTTCCGCCCCCGGCAGGCGCCCTTCCTGGATGATCCGGATGCGCACGGACAGGAGCGTGCCGACGCGCTCGTCCGCAGGATAAAGACGCAGAAAATTGCCGATGCGCTCGTCCGCGCCGCTCAGGTCTCCCAGACGGTAATCGAGCACGGCCAGACGCGCCTCGCAGGAGATTTTGCCGTTGGCCGACTTCTGGTGCGGCAGCGCCCGCAGGAAGAATGTGCGGGCGTTGCCGTACTCCTTGAGCATGTAGTAGCTCTCAGCAATCAGCCGCAGCTCCGGACCGGCTTCCGGGTCGCTCTGCTTGGCTACAGAGGACTCCAGGATCCGGATGGCGTCCTTGAACATCCGCTTCTGCATCAGTTCGTTGGCGGAGGTGATGGTACGTGAATCCGCGTGAACGGGTGCCGGTGCGCCCGCCAGCAACGCGGCAAAGACCAGAGTCGCAGAAAACGCTTTAGATCTCATACCCAGACTCTTTTTTAAAGTTCACAAAATTATACCGGCAATCGCAGCTGGACGCAAGCGGCGGATGAGCTTGGATTCGCAACTGATCGAGACGCTCGGAGCCTGCCATCGCCCGTGCGCATCGCCCGACCTCCTTGCAAATGCAGCCACCAGACGCATCTCTGTCCAAAAACACGCCTTACGAAAAACTAGCAGGAAATGTGCCATGCCGCCCCGATAGCGCGTCGCAAGCCTTTGAAACCTTTCGGACTTATTTTTTTCAACGCCCAACGCCCAACGCCCAACGCCCAACTTCCATTGAAAAATACGCTAAAACTGCGCATACGAGGCTAACTTGGGTGTTGGACGTTGAGCGTTGGTCGTTGGGCGTTGAAAACTTGCGGCTTTGGCTGGTCGCTTTCTTCGCCCCCTAAGTCCGACAGGCTGCTAGCGCGCATGCGTATTGCGGCAGGCAGAAACAGGGGCGGGTGTGTTTGGGAGTATCCAGGTGGGAAAGCAAAAAGGCGCGCCGCGAATGCGGCGCGCCTCGGGCAACAGGTACAACCGGTTACACCTTCTGCTCTTCCTGCTGGCGCTTCTGGTCCAGATCGCGCATGGCTTCGCGGCGGCTGAGCTTGACGCGGCCGCGGTCATCCACGCCGATGCACTTGACCCACATCTTGTCGCCGACCTTGCAGACGTCTTCGACGCTGCGGATGCGCTGCTCGGCCAGTTCGCTGATATGGCAGAGGCCGTCCTTGCCGGGCAGGATTTCGACGAAGCAGCCGAACTCCTTGATCCCCGTGACCGTGCCTTCGTAGAGCTGACCTTCGACCGCCTCGGCCACCACCAGTTGCACTTCGCGCTTGGCGGTCTCCATGGAGTCGCCATTGTTCGCGTAGATGCTGATGGTGCCGTCATCGGCGATGTCGATCTGCGCGCCGGAGAGTTCGGTGATGCGGCGGATGTTCTTGCCGCCGGGGCCGATCAGGCCGCCGATCTTGTCCACCGGGATCTGGAGCGTGAAGATGCGCGGGGCGTAGGGCGAGAGTTCCGGGCGGTGCGTGGCGATGATGCCGTGCATGAAGCCCAGGATCTGCATCCGGCCTTCGCGGGCGCGGGTCAGCGCCTGCTCGACCACATCCCAGGTCAGGCCGCGGAGCTTCAGGTCCACCTGGAAGCCGGTGATCCCCTTTTCCGTGCCCGCGACCTTGAAGTCCATGTCGCCGCAATGATCTTCGGAGCCGATGATGTCGGTGACCATCACCTTCTGCGATTCATCCTTGTTGGTGAACAGGCCGATCGAGACACCTGCCACGGCGCCCTTGATCGGCACGCCGGCATCCATCAGGGCCAGGGCGCCCACGCAGACGCTGGCCATGGAGGAGGAGCCGTTGGAGCCCATAATGTCCGAGACGACGCGGACGGTGTAGGGGTAGTCTGCGGGGATGATCGGGCGCAGCGAGCGCTCGGCCAGCGCGCCGTGACCGATTTCGCGGCGGCCCGTGCTGCCCAAACGGCCGACTTCGCCGACCGAGTAGGGCGGGAAGTTGTAGTGCAGCATGAAGCACTTTTCCTTCTCGCCGCCGGTGATGGCGTCCAACTCCTGCGAGTCCTTCTTGGTGCCGAGCGTAACCGTGCCCAGCGCCTGCGTTTCGCCGCGGTTGAACAGGGCGGAACCGTGGGCGCGGGGAATGAGCGCCAATTGCGCCACGAGCGGGCGGATGGCTTCCGAGTTGCGGCCGTCAATGCGCTTGCCGTGCTCCAGCACGTTACGGCGCACCAGATCGATCTCCAGAGTGTCAAACAAGGTGCCGAAGTGGTGGTCGGACAGATCCGTGAACTTCTCCTTGGCCTTGGCCTTCAGGGATGCCTTGATGGTCTTGATCGCGACTTCGCGGGCCTGCTTGCCGGCCACGAGCAGTGCCTGGCGGAGAGCTTCGCCGGAGGTGGCGCGCAGGAAGTCCATCTGCTCCTTGTTCGGCTCGCCATCCACGATCTGCTTGTCCGGCTTGTTGAGCAGGCGGCGCAGGCGGATCTGGGCGTCAATAATCTTCACGACTTCGGCATGGGCGCACTTCATGGCTGCCAGGAAGTCGGACTCGGAGATCTCGTCGGCTCCGCCTTCCATCATGAGGAAGCGCTCGCGCGTGCCGGCGTAGACGAGGTCCAGGTCGCTCTTGGCGCGCTGGGCATGTGTGGGGTTGATGACGAGCTGGCCGTTCACGCGACCGACGCGCACGGCGCCGATGGGCCCCATGAAAGGAATCTCGGAGATGTGCAACGCGGCGCTGGCGGCGATCACGCCCAGCACGTCCGGGTCGTTCTCGCAGTCGGCCGACAGCACCATGCTGTTGATCTGGACATCGTTGATGTAGCCGTCCGGGAAGAGCGGGCGGATGGGGCGGTCAATGATGCGCGCCGTGAGAATTTCCTTCTCGCTGGGGCGCGATTCGCGCTTGAAGAACCCGCCGGGGAAGCGTCCGGCTGCATAGTACTTTTCGCGATACTCGACCTGCAGCGGGAAGAAGTCGATCCCTTCGCGCGGCTTGTCCGTGTTGGTCGCGGCGGAGAACATGATGGTCTCGCCGAGTGTAACCGTGGTGGCGCCGGCGGCCTGGCAGGCGAGCAGTCCGGTTTCGATGGTAATCGTCTTGCCGCCAACCTCGACGGCAACAGATACAGTATCCTTCATTTTGCCTTTCTGGATACAAGGGCTGAGTCAAGAGAGACGAACCGCCCGCATTCCTGACCTGTCACGACTCCCGGATCGGAGATTCCGGGGGAGGGTGGGGTAGGCTAGGGATCGGGAGCTGAAGTGTTTCCGCTGCCGGGATGACTGCCGCGCCGGCAGCCACGTTGATTGCACAAAGGCCTGCGACCGGATGACCGGTGCAGGCCGGGCAGACCTAGCGGCGGATGTTGAGCTCTTTGATGAGTTTCTGGTAACGATTTTCGTTCTGGCTGCGCAGATAGTCGAGAAGACTACGACGCGAGTTGACCATGCGGATCAGCCCATAGCGCGAGCTGAAATCCTTCTTATGGCCCTTCAGATGTTCAGTAAGTGCCTCGATCTTCTTCGTGAGCACTGCAATCTGAACTTCGCTGGATCCGGTGTCATTCGCATGACGCTGGAACGGCTTACGAATCGCTACCTTGTCCATCTGGCTCATGTCTCTAACAGGTCCTTGTTCC
>SESH01080222.1_pt1 | contig 13466 bp, 10 predicted proteins | sample 3171561 | NCBI WGS metagenome assembly SESH01 (sample SAMN10866947, study PRJNA518727) | freshwater metagenome | biome: subpolar coniferous forest; feature: holomictic lake; material: water; isolation source: holomictic Lake 442 2011 16.5 m and 2014 13 m | place: Canada: near Kenora, Ontario
CCAAGGCCGTAAAAAACCTAGGCACAGACAATAAAACCTAAGAGCCCATGCAGGCTCCGAAAAGCATGGAAAACACCTCCCCATCTTCCAACACTAGGCAACTTTAACCCTGCGACCTGCTTGGCGCAATGGTCTATGCACGGCTAATGCCAACTGGTCAAACATCAGCCTCGCAGCCTTTATCGTGTCGCGATTCGCATTATGTCGTGGTTTGGTTATAGCGGCCTTGTGCGTTCAATGGCCAAGATTAACGGTGCCGGGCGGCCATCGTCTTCATTAGTAGGCCTGAAACTAGGTTGCGCAGGGTTTGGGCAGTAAACGGTTTAGTAATATACTCGTCCATTCCTGCGGTAAGTGCATCCTCGCGGCTGCCGGCGACAGCGTCGGCTGTAATGGCAATAATCGCTACAGTTGAAAACGGTACCGGCAAGCTACGGATTTTACTTGCGGCGGCATAGCCGTCTATGTCCGGCATACGAATATCCATCATAATGGCATCGTACCAATGCGCGCTCGCTTTCGCCACGGCTTCCCCACCGCTGGCGGCAAAGTCAGTGCTATAACCGGCATCGCGCAGGATGGTCGAAATCACATGCTGATTTACCGGGTTGTCGTCGGCGACCAGGATGTGAGGAGCTTTACCAAGCTTTCCACCCTTCAGCGAGGCGCTGTGGTCAATGAGCAAAGGGTCGGAGTACCGTTCATGCTGGATTGAGCGACAGGGGACGACGAACCAAAAGGTGCTGCCCGTTCCCGGTGTGCTCAACACACCAATTTCGCCGCCCATCAGTTCGCACAACTCCTTGCTGATAGCGAGACCGAGACCTACTCCGCCATATTTGCGTGACAAACTGTTATCAACTTGCATGAATCGAGTAAACAACCGTGGTAATGCTTCGGCGGAAATGCCGATGCCGGTATCGGTCACTGCCATACGCAACAGTCCACCGCTATCTGTTTCATTCGGGCGGTACGAGGCCGTGATTACTACTCCACCGGTATCCGTGAACTTGACCGCATTGGCGATTAAGTTAAACAGCATCTGGCGTATCCGGGCGGCATCGATAGTGACGTACACAGGTACAGATGATTCCACGGTAACGCTGAGACCAATTTTCTTTTTATCAACCTCTGGGCGCATGGCACGCACGACATCGTTGATAATCCGCGAGGGTTCACAGTCCACCGGTTCGATACGCAGACCGCCCGCCTCCAACCGCGTCAGGTCGAGAATATCATTCAGAATGTTGAGCAGCCCCAGCCCCGATTCATAGGCGATCTGGGCGAATTCGGCTTGGTTGTCTCCAAGTTCAGTGGTGAGCAGAAGATCGAGCATGCCGATCACACCGGTGAGCGGCGTTCGTATTTCGTGGCTGATCATCGCAAGAAAGGCCGACTTGGCGCGTGACGCCGATTCGGCCTGTTCCTTTGCCACGCGCAGGGCATTCTCGGCAGCCTTGCGGTTGGTTATGTCCGAAAGAGAGCCGCGATAGCCCCGCCACACGCCGGTGTTATCAAACACCGGTACTCCGCTGACCAAAATAACATGTACGCTATCGCCATCGCCCCTGGCTCGGAACTCCAAGTCGCGAAACGACCACCGCCGCGATACGGCATTATGCAGCGTATCGAAATTAGCATTGGCAACCGGGTCGGCCGCAATTAGCTCACTGGGAACCGGGCCAAACACCGCGAACACATCAAGTCCGGGCATGGGCCGGGAATCATAACGGAAGCATAAATCTTCGTCGAACTCCCAAAATCCATCGGTAGACAACTCCACGATGTCCTGAAGCCGGCCCTCGCGTTCGTGCGCCCTCTCCTCGGCCATTTCGGCTTTGATGCGGGCGGAACGCGCCTCATTAAGCGCGCTTTCCAGCTCCAGATTGCGCTGTCGCAGGTGATCCTGGGTCGCGGCGAAGCGAGAAATTAGCGCGTCAAGTTCACGCGCCGGTCGGATCACTAGCCGGAAGGTCGCCCAGCCTCCCAATATAAGACAGACAAAGACTTCGAAAACAACATCCCGCGTTCCATGGCCTGCATACAGGAGCGCTGGCACCAGAAGCATCAGCGTAATTACAAAAAGACAAACAGTGGTCAACACGATTCGTTTGGGGAGACGGCGCTGTTGGCCGCTTACCTCCATGGTAAAAGTTGACAAGTTGGCGGCGATTGATTTCATTGTTGGCAAGGAAATAGGACACTTAAATATGGGGCTAAAGCCGCCCAGGAACTAGCTTGGTCGCTACCGCCTTGCTCGTTAATGGGGTGCTCAGTCAGGCAGAAATTAACCATCGCCGTTCCCGGTAAGGTGGACACCGACGTCCACCTTTCAACATTGTCGGGCCGGCGGCCCACCCTGTCAACAGGAGTTAAGAACATGGAACATTGATAGCGGGTGCAAAATCAGGTGACGCCGAGACCGATCGCCCCCGTCAGCGTGCCCTGGTCGAGTTCGGCCTCCTCGAGGTTAGTATTTCGCAAATCGGCACCTTGCAACAGGGCACCGTGCAGCACGGCCCGCCTCAGGTCGGCGCCCGTCAAGTTGGCGTGACTGAGATTGCAGCGGGTCATATCAGCCCTGCGTAAATCGGCTCCGGTCAGATTGGCCCTGATCAGACGGGCGTCAATGAGATTGGCAGCACATTGGGAACCGTGAGGACCCCTGATGTCGACCGGCCGCAGCCGCGCTCCCACCAAAAGTGCATCGGTCAGCGTCGCTCGGTTAAAATTGACGCCACGCAGATCGGCGTTGGTCAGATTGGCGCCGCGCAAATCGGCAAACGACATATCCGCCATGGCCAGGCGGCAGTTGGCCATGTTGACCCCGCGCAGCACCGCCCCCCGAAGGTTGGCCGCCGAAAGGTTGACGTCGGCCAGGACCGTGCTGGTCAGATCATGCAGCGATAAATCAGCCCGCATCCCTTCGGAGCCATTTGACACCACCCACAGCTGGTGGGCGCTTAAGACATCCTGGACATGATCAAAGCGCCGGGCCATGATCGCCCCGGTGAGGTCGGCTTCGGACAGGTCGGTTTGGTCGAGAATGGCACCGCTGAGGTTGGCGTCGCGCAGTTTGGTGTTTGTTAGGCAAGCGTTGGTGAGCACCGCACCATGCAGGTCGGCACCGGACAGGTTGGCCTCGCTGAGGTCGGCCCCGGCCAGATCGGCCCCGGTCAGATTGCATAGTTGAAGATCGGCCCGGATGAATCGCACCCCGCGCAGGACCGCATTCGTCAGGTCGGTTTGAAGAATGACGGCACCGCTCATCTTTGCCCGGCTGAGGTCTACCCGCTGCGCCGATGCCTGGCCAAGATCGGCACTGTCTCCACCTATGCGTGCTATACTGCCATCTGGACTCGGACGGAACACCGCACCACCGCGCAAATCGGCTTCGATGAATATAGCGTCATTCATGATAGCTCCCTGTAAGGAGGCACCACGAAGATCAGCCCGCCGAAAATCGGCAAACTCCATGTTGGCCGATCGTAAATCAGCGGCATAGAGATTGGCATGAACAAATTTTGTATATTGCAACTGGCAGCCCACCAGCCGGGAAGCACTTAAATCGGATTCTGATAGGTCTTGATTAGTGAGATTGAGGTCGCTGAGATCATAAAAACGAAGTTTTGCCGCAGAGCAACCACGCTTGCGTTGTAAAAACCCTTTATGAACATGAACAAAATAGTCAAGATCAGCCTGCGTGATCTTCTTTCGCCCAATGTCCAGGTCGCTAATTGAAGTAGGGTTGGTCACGGCAGGGTGAGGCCCCATGGCACTGGTTAAAGCCATCTCATAATGTCAATCACTCGATGGTTTGTCCACAGCCGAATCGGACCAAAACAAAGGCATCGCTCATTGTCCCATCGGGGTCACCATCAAAGGCCAATGTTACAAGCTGTTTGCAGTCTTGGCCCCGCGTGCTAAACTCATGAAACTTGATGAACGAGAGGAGCAATCTTATGGGCGCTGGCGCGTATCCCAACATCAGCACAATTGGCGAATTGCTCGCCTATGGTGGCGAGATCGAAGTCGAAGCCAAGGAGCGGTACGACGAACTGGCCGATGAGATGGAGGCTCATAACAATCCGGTCCTGGCAAAGCTGTTTCGGACCATGTCCGAGATTGAGCAAAAGCATGTCGATCATCTGAAGAAGATGGCTGAGGGACGCAAAGTCCCGCGCATCAACTCTTCCGACTTTGATTGGCCTGACCTAGAATCGCCCGAGACCGTGCCTGTCGGTGAGGGCAATTATATGATGACCGAGTATGAAGCTTTGGCGCGGGCGCTCGATGGCGAAGAGCGTGCTTGGGCTTTCTATGCCGGGATAGCAGCAGCGACCAGTGACCGTGAAATCAAGGATCTGGCGATCCAGTTTGCCGACGAGGAACGGCGCCACATGATCCTGGTGCAAAGCTGGATTGACCACCTGCCGCCGCGAAGTCCCCAACTGGACGATCTCGACGATCCGATTGATCAGGAATAGCAGCGGATAGGTAGCCAACACACGCTGCGAGTGTGCGAACTGTCGATCGTTTGTCGTTGGCGGTTGTCGTTGGCCCGGCGCTGTGGGCGTAGTATCATGGACGATCCACCCGGAGTCTGATCATGCGCTTTCTCAACCCCAAGACCGACTACGCCTTCAAGAAGATTTTCGGCTCGGAGTCGAGCCTGGACATCCCGATTAGTTTCCTCAACGCCATTCTTGATCTTATCGGCGAGGATGCGATTGTCGAGGTGATCATACTTGACCCCCATCTTGCCCCAAAGATCGACGGCATGAAGGACACTTACCTTGATGTCAGAGTTAAGGATGGGCGAGGGCGTTCGTTCATCGTCGAGATGCAGGTATTGAACTTCGAAGGATTCGAAAAACGCATCCTCTATAACGCCTGCAAGGCCTATGTAGGTCAACTCGTCCGGGGCGATGACTACCGCAGCCTAACCGAGGTAGTGGCAGTAACTATTACCGACTTCGTTATGTTTCCCGACCTCGCGCGGGTGGTCAGCCGGTTCCGGCTGCGCGCCGACGAGAACCAGCTGATATGCCACCGCGATCTCGAGCTGGTGTTTGCCGAGCTGCCCAAGTTCACAGTCGCCGAAGCCGCGCTGGAGACGCCGCTCGACCGCTGGCTGTATTTCCTCAAGACTGCGAGCTTCCTTACTGCGATCCCTGAGTCGCTGGCGGTGGAGCCAGCCATCGTCCACGCCCTTCAGATCGCGAACCGTGTCGGCTGGACCCAGGAGGAGATTGACGAACTAGAAAAACGCGAGATGTGGATCGGTGATCAGCGCCACATCCTGGAGCAATCGCGAACCGCCGAACAGCGCGGCTTGGCCAAGGGGCGAGCGGAGGGCGAAGCCAAGGGGCGAGCGGAGGGGCGGGCGGAGGGCGAAGCCAAGGGGCGAGCTGAGATGCTCATTCAGCTGCTCCGCCTGCGCGACAAGGCGATCCCCACCACAATCGAGTCGCTCATCCGCGCCGCCACAGCGGACGAACTGTCAACCTGGACCGGACTCTTCGTTAGCGGCCTGCCGCAGACCGAAATTTTCAACCCTGACCGTCTTAGCTCTACGCCCGTTCAGCCGTAGCGGCCGGTAATATAGCCTTGGGTTCTTTCGTCCTGGGGGTTGGTGAAAACTTCTTCGGTATTGTTATACTCAACCATCTCGCCCAGGTGGAAGAACGCGGTCTTCTGGGAAGTTCGCGCTGCTTGCTGCATGTTATGGGTAACAATGACGATTGTATAGTTGTCTCGTAGTTCGTCGATCAGCTCCTCGATATGAGCGGTGGCAATCGGGTCGAGGGCCGAGCAGGGTTCATCCATCAAGATTACTTCGGGGCTGACGGCGATGGCGCGGGCGATGCACAGCCGTTGCTGTTGGCCACCTGACAGGCTCGTTCCTGGATCCCTAAGGCGGTCCTGGACCTCTCGTAATAGTCCTGCGCGTTCTAGCGACGAGCGAACTATCTCGTCCATCTCTGCACCGCGTTGGGCCAAACCATGGATGCGCGGGCCGTAGGCGACGTTATCGTAAATCGATTTGGGGAAAGGGTTGGGCTTCTGGAAAACCATGCCTACCCGAGCCCGCAATTGTACCGGATCAATTGTGGCTGCGTAAATGTCCTCTCCGTCCAGTTCGATCAGGCCCTCAACCCGGCATATGTCGATGGTGTCGTTCATGCGGTTGAGGCAGCGCAAGAAGGTCGATTTGCCGCAGCCCGACGGGCCGATCAGCGCCGTGACTCGGTTTTGCTCAATATCGAGGTTTATGTTCTTGAGCGCCCGCTTGGCACCATAGTGGACGCTGACGCTGCGGGCGACGATCTTGATCGGAATGCCCATGAAACTACCACCGCCTCTCAAACTTTTTGCGCAGGAACACCGCAACCGCGTTCATCACGATCAATACCAGCAACAACAACATTATAGCCGCCGAGGTCCGCTCGATCCAGCCCCGCTCCGAGGCACCGGACCACATGTAGATTTGTACCGGCAGCACGGTGGAGGGATCCGATAAACTTGCCGGCACGTCAACCACAAAGGCGACCATGCCGATCAGCAGCAGCGGCGCGGTTTCGCCCAGCGCCCGCGCTAGCCCCAAGATGGTGCCGGTGAGGATGCCGGGTGCCGCCAGTGGCAATACATGATGCATAACCACTTGCAGTTTAGAGGCCCCCACTCCCAGCGCTGCCTCGCGGATTGATGGCGGCACCGCTTTTAAAGCAGAGCGCGCGGCGATAATGATGGTAGGCAGGGTCATCAGCGCCAGCACCACGCCACCGATCATCACCGAGGAGCGTGGCATGCCGAACACGTTGAGGAACATTGACAAACCCAGCAAGCCAAATACGATTGACGGCACCGCCGCCAGATTGTTGATGTTGACCTCCAGCATGTCGGTCCAGCTGGTCTTGGCGGCAAATTCCTCAAGGTAAACTGCGCCGGAGACACCGACCGGCACCGCGAGCGCCAGCGTCACCAGCATGGTCATGATAGACCCGATCAACGCTCCCCATACGCCGGCCAGTTCTGGCTGGCGGCTGTTGGAACAAGTCAGGATATCAAGGGTGAAGTTGGTCGTCAGAACGCCGACGTTGCGCAAGGAGTCGATCCAGGCAATCTGATGATCGGAGATTTTGCGTCTGTCCGTGCTGACATTGCGCGGAATGTTGCCCTTGACGAACTGGTCGACCAAGTCGGATGCCAGCAACCCGACCTTACGCCTGGAACCGATGATCCCGGGATCGGCCATCACCATGTCGCGCAGGGCATAGGCGGCACCATCGCTAACCAGCTCCATCAGTGCCCGCTTACCACTACGGTCACCGGCATTTGTGATATGCATGAGCAGTGCCCGTCGCACTAAAGCTTGATAGTCGCCCAAAGCAAGTGCTTCAGGCTCGCGACTTCCCGAAGGACTGATCATTTCGGGGTCGAACATGATTTCGACGTTGAACCGGCTTTGCCAAAAGGCGCCCATGCCATTGACGATGATGGTACCGAGCAATGCCGACAGCATCAGCCCGGAAAACATGATGGTCGCTACTCCAACCCACCTGAACCGTCTTTCCGCCCGATAGCGCCGCTGCAACCGCGCCTTGATTGCCAAGGATTGCAGGCTGGATCGCTGGCCGGATCGGTTAATTAAGGTCGCTTCAATCGGTTCAGTCATATTTTTCCCGATATTTTTGCACAACCCGAAGGGCGATGTAATTAAGGACAAGGGTCACAATGAATAGCACAAGTCCCAGCCCGAACACAGAAAGCGTCTTTGGGCTGTCGAATTCCTGATCACCGCGAATAGTTGCGGCTATTTGCACCGTAACTGTGGTTACTGCCGCCAGCGGATTGGCGGTCAGGTTGGCACCAAGGCCGGCGGCCATCGCGACGATCATTGTTTCACCAATCGCCCGGCTGACCGCCAGCATCACGGCAGCGACGATACCGGGCAGTGCCGCGGGTAAGATGACGTGACAAATCGTCTCGGATTTTGTAGCTCCTAGTCCGTAAGAGCCATCGCGAAGCGATTGCGGCACAGCGTTGATTACGTCGTCCGAGAGTGAACTGATGAAGGGAATGATCATGATCCCCATTACCACGCCAGCTGCTAGCGCCGATTGTGAACTCACCACCAAGCCAAGTGACAGGCCAGCATCACGAATAAGTGGTGCCATGGTCAGCGCCGCAAAAAAACCATAGACCACTGTTGGAATGCCAGCCAGGATTTCCAACATCGGCTTGGCCACCGCCCGCACCCTTGGCGTTGCGTATTCCGACATGTAGACCGCCGCCATTAGCCCGATCGGCACCGCCACCACCATGGCAATTGCGGTGATCAGCAAGGTCCCGGTAAAAAGGGGCACCGCGCCGAACGAGCCGGCGGTATCATCCGAAAACGCTGCCTGGGGGTTCCAGTGCAATCCAAATAGGAAGTCAGTCAGCGCCACTCGGGCGAAAAACCTAATTGCCTCAAACAACAGCGATAGTATAATGCCGATGGTGGTCATTATCGCGACTAGCGAGCACAGCACCAGCAACACCAAAACCGCCGCCTCAACCCGGTTGCGCGCATGCATACCCTGGGAAATCTGTTGGCGAGCGTAAACCAGCCCGGCCAGAGCTAGCGCCGAGCCCAGGGCGACCACGCAGTTCTCGGCCAGCTCACGAAACCGGTTGTACAGTTTTGCAGCTTCAATAATTGCCTGGTCGGGTTCGTGGCCGCTGGTGATCCCATGTACCGCATTCATGATGTCGGTCAGGATAAGCGCCGACCTTTGCCCATACTCCACAAGCAGACGCTCGGGCAATTGGGCATGGACTAGCGCGAGAAGCAGCGGCCCCTCAGCCACCGCCCAGGCCATCAATAGTAAAAAGGTCGGCAAGCCAGCCCAAAGAGCTACGTAATAGCCATGATAAGACGGGATCGAGTGTAGGCGCGACAACCGCCCCTGCGAGACAGCCATGGCACGGCTGCGGCCCAGCACAAAGCCAACGACCGTCAGCATTGCAATGACCGAGAATAGGGCGGTGGTCGGCATGGTTCAGTTTCCCCTGGTTATTGCTTGGCTAACGCCGCAGCGGCAGCGTGCTGGGTCTTTAGTTCAGCAGGTGATAAGGGGATTAAGCCCTTGGCGGGCAGATAGCCGTCGGACCCGGCCGCCTTTTCGCTGAGGAACTCGACGACGTATTCAGCCAGACCCGGAATGACCCCGACGTGGGCTTTTTTGACATAGAAAAAAAGCGGCCGCGACAACGGGTATTGTTTCGAGAGAATGGACTCAAATGTCGGCTTGACCCCGTCCACTGACAGCCCGGCAATTTTGTCGGCATTCTGGTCGATATAGTAAAATGTAAACACGCCAACCGCATTAGGACTGGAATTCAGCTTGCCAACGATCAGCGCGTAGTCTTCCGAAACATCGACCCAGGCGCCGTCTTCGCGGATGGTCTGGCAGGCCTTCTTTTTGGCATCGGCGGCCAGAGCCGCGATTTCAGCAACGCCTTTGCAACCGGCATCCATCGCCAGTTCGTTGAAGGCATCCCGAGTGCCATGGTTTTTCGAGGGACCGAATACCTCGATATCGGTGGCCGGCAACGCCGGATCAATCTGATTCCACTTGGTGTTAGGATTTTTAACTAGCTTGCCACCGACCGGCACCTCGGCGGCCAGCGCCAGCCATAATTGCCTAGTGGTAAGCGGAAAATGTCTGCTCTTGGCGTTGACCGCTACGGTCAGGCCGTCATAACCAAAGGTGAACTCGGTGATGTCGGTCACGCCGGCCTTGGCGCAATTGTCCTTTTCGGCGATGGTGATTGGCCGCGAGGCGTTGGCGATGTCGGGATAGTGCGGGCCGATACCAGCGCAGAACGCCTTAAAGCCGCCGCCGGTCCCGGTCGATTCCACCACTGGTGTCTTGAACTTGCCGAGCCTGCCGAACGACTCCGCCACCAGGGTAGAAAATGGAAACACCGTGGAGGAACCGACGATGCGTATTTGCTCGCGCGACTGCGCCGTCGCCGATCCAGCCATAAAAACAATCGCTCCAGCCACAGCCGCTACCGCAGCTACCCCAAATTTCTTGCCGATCATGCCAATAGCTCCCACGAAGTTACCTGATTTCCAGGCGAGATTTGAAATTAGCTGCTTCTTACGATATTATTACGACGCTTTTATGACAGTATCGTGACAACCGAAACAATTCACTGCGGCTGGGATTCCTGCGGCAAGGTGTCGCCGAATGGCGGGGAATGGAATGACCAGTGGACTGAAACGCAAAATATTCCCTGGACTCTTTGGTGGGGGTTGCGTCATTATCGTAACAGAATAAAGAAGGATCTTAATTTCATGAAATTCCTTAACCCAAAGACCGACTACGCCTTCAAGAAGATTTTCGGCTCGGAGGCAAGCAAGGACATCCTTATCAGCTTCCTCAACGCCATCCTTAATCTGTCTGGCGAGGATGTGATAGCCGACGTTACCATTCTTGACCCGCGCCTGGCACCCAAGATTCATGGGATGAAGGACACCTACCTCGACGTCAGGGTCCGGGACCAACTTGATCGCTCCTACATTGTCGAAATGCAGGTGCTCAACGTAGAGGGCTTTGAGAAACGTGTCTTGTTCAACGCCTGTAAGGCTTATGTCAACCAGTTGGGCATTGGTGATTCATTTCATATCTTGACCGAGGTGGTGGCTGTAACCATCACCGACTTCACCATGTTTCCCGACCTTGGACGGGTAATCAGTCGATTTAGCCTTCGCGCTGACGAGAACCCGGCGATTTGCTACAAAGACCTTGATCTGATCTTTGCTGAACTTCCGAAGTTCACCAAGGGCGAGGACGAACTTGAATGTACTATTGATCGCTGGCTTTATTTTCTTAAGACCGCAAGTGACCTGACCGCAATCCCGAAATCCCTGGCGATGGAACCGGCTATCGTTCACGCCTTCGAACTTGCCAACCGTGCAGGCTTGTCCGTTGAAGAAATCGATTTTATTGAAACACGGGAACACTGGGTTCGCGAACAGCAAGTCCTTCTGCAGAAGGCCAGGAATACGGAGCAACGGGCCATGTTGGCTCGTTCGGAGGGACTTGCAGAGGGTAAAGCCGAGGGACTTGCAGAGGGTAAAGCCGAGGGACTGGCTAACGGACTTGCTAAGGGACTTGCTAAGGGTAAGGCTGAAATGCTTCTTCGCCAGCTTCGTCGGCGCTATGACAGGATGCCCGTCGGGGTTGAAGGTTGTGTTCGCGCCGCTAACAGCGATCAGTTGGACGAATGGAGTGAACGTTTCGCCGACGGCAAGTCCTTGAATGAAATATTCGACCCCGACCAGCTTTGCTGACCATGGTCATTGGTTATGAGTTGGCTTAAGTCCGGTATCATCGAATCCTGGCGCTTGTGTAGTTATCAACGCATCAATTAAGGTCGGTCACAGGCAATTCACAAGCGTTAATCGTCGACCAACCATGCGTACTCGGGTACTGCCTTCGTATCCAAAATATGCTATCGTTTCAGTCGCTCTTGCGTTGGCGGTTCGGGAGGCTGGTCATGATTACTCATAAATATGGAGCCCCTGACGATCTTGGCAGGACGAGCCGTTTGGGCGAGTTGTTGGGCGTTGGTGGCTCTGGTGGTGCTGGTCCGGGTGGGCTTGTGTCGGGCGAACCTCCTGGCGGCGGGCTTTCCGGGCTTTGGGGCGGACATGGTGCGGTGTTGGCCCGGTCGGCGCGTGAATGGAAGGCGGACTGGGCGCATGAGCGGCGAGCCCCATTAAAGCCTTCTAGTAATCGAAGGGCGGGGTGGGTGGCATTAGGCGTGGTCGCTGTATTTTGCGCATCCTTGTTTGCTATCTACCGGTTAGATGCTTTTCTTGATAAGGTGAATTGGCATTGGGCTGAGAATGCTCAAGTCGATAATTCTTCGGAGCACTTGTCGCCTTCCATACATTGGCGCGGTCGTTGAGCTGGTTATACCTTGAGTTGGTTATTACTTTATGGGCGTTTTGTCCGAGTATTGCTGAGGCTGACCTCTCCAACCTAGGAATTTTCCTTTGCCTTACGTCTTCAAAGAATGGTCAATACCAGCGGACCTGATTGAAAATCTTGCTACAGGGCGGTTGGTTGAGGGGGGGGTGGCGGAGACTAAGGCTTCGTTCTCCCATTTCTTGATCCAATCTGGTGTGCCCGAAGCTCAGGCTGGTGATGCGTCATCGGCCCTGGTCGGCCGCATTGTATCGGCACTGGCTCGGGGCGAGTCGCCAGAAAACGCCGTGCTTTGGGCAAAGCAAGATACTGAAAAGGCGCTTGTCCAGATGGCTCGGGCCGAGTCGGCCCTGCCGCATCAGGACGTGGCGGCCAGCTTGGCTCAGGGCGGGGCTGCGGCGGCGGATGCTATTGCTAAGGCGGTGGCTAATGCCGGTGGCTCGCCCGAGGCGCAGAGGGCTGCTGTTGCGGCGTGGCAGGCGTCCCTCATTGGCGGCGGCACCCTGGCGGATTCTATGGCGCGGGCTAACGCTGCCGGGCATTCGGCCGAGAGCGATAAGGCGTCAGGCGCGGTGGCGATAACTTCTGGCGATGCGCTGGTCGCCAAGCTGTCGGAGGGGGGAGCGGAGGCGCATAAGGCCCTAAGTGCCCTGACTGTTGGCATGTCTCCCGAACAGGCCGCCGCCTTCACCAAGGGCCTGCTGGGGGCGCTCGTTGCTGGCGTAGGCGGCGATGCGCTGATGAAAGCGGCTCACGATAGCGCCGATGCTGCCGCAGCCATCTCTTCTGCCCAGTCGGTGCCGCAGTCTCAAGCCGATGCGCTAATGCAGGCGCTGGCCAGCGGCGCTAGTGCCGGGGAAGCGTTGCGGGCGGCCGGATTGTCGGGAAACACTGCCGGCGCACAGGCACTGGCTATGGCGCTGGCGGCAGGAGCCGATAGCGGCGCTGCACGTGATGCGGCGGCACAGGCCAGTCATGCGGAGGCATCCGCCCTGGCACTTTCCGTGACGGGGAGCGGTTCATCGCTGATGGCGGCGCTGGCCAGCGGTGCCAATGTTGATCATGCGCTGAGCGTGGCCGGGTTGGGCGGCGATCGCTCTCAGGCCAATGCTATGATTGCATCTCTGACCCAGGCGCTGGCTGCCGGGGCGACGGTGGAATCGGCGGTCGCGAGCGCCCGAGCTGCGGTGAACGCCGCAGAATCCCAACACGGCGATAGTGCGGTGCCTCTTTCGTTAGGTGCGGAACTGGCGGTGGCGCTGGCGAGCGGTACGAATGTTGATCAGGCCCTGAGTGCAGCCGGGATGAGCGGCGATCGCTCTCAAGCTAATGCCATGATTGCATCCTTGACCCAGGCGCTGGCTGCGGGGGCGACGATGGAATCGGCGGTAGCGAGCGCACAAACCGCCGCAAACGCCGCTCAATCCCAGCATAGTAACAGTGCGGTGCCTCTTTCGTTAGGTGCGGAGCTGGCGG
>SESH01035270.1_pt1 | contig 13458 bp, 12 predicted proteins | sample 3171561 | NCBI WGS metagenome assembly SESH01 (sample SAMN10866947, study PRJNA518727) | freshwater metagenome | biome: subpolar coniferous forest; feature: holomictic lake; material: water; isolation source: holomictic Lake 442 2011 16.5 m and 2014 13 m | place: Canada: near Kenora, Ontario
CCAGTTCGTACAGATATCGCGCGATCCACTGCAGCCCGGCAACGAGCGCGGCATGAGCCCTAAACACTTGGCCGCAGCTCCTTGTGCTGGCGCAACTGTCGCAGCGGGGTCAGCGCGTCCCTGCGCTTCCGTTGCTCGGCGGGCGAGAGTTCCGGTCGCGGAATGCTCTGGAGCGTTGCCAGCACGTCCTGCCAGTAGTGCAGGCGGATCTGCTGCGCGGCCGCATCTACGTTCGGTAGATGGTCGACGATGCTGTGACGTTCATCGGCGCTCTCGGCGAACTGTGCCTGGCGCCACTGCCATTCATGGGTATAGAGCTCGCGCAGGCGGGAGTCGGCGGTCGGTGCCGCTGTGTGCGGGCCGCAGGCCGACACGAAGAGTGCGCAGGCTACTGTGGCGGCGAACGCAACAGGTCTAGACAAAATCGGCATGGCTAGTCATCCGAAGAACGGTCGGGCGGCCCGCCGGCCTACTCGCATAGGCCGGCGGGCTTTAGGGTCAGCGAACCTTGCCGGCCTTCCAGGCATCGAGCAGCGTCTGATAGGCGATGGTGTCGCCCTTGGGGTGCTCATTGGCGAGCTTGGCCCACGGTGCTGCCTTGTCGCTCAGGTACTTGGCCGGATCTTCCTTCGGGTTGAGCTTGGGCGCGCATTTGGCCATGCCGGCACGCTCGAGGCGGGCCATGACGTCATCCATCTCGCCGGCCAGGGTATCCATGGCCACCTGTGGCGTCATCTCGCCGGTTACCGCCTGCGCGACGTTCTTCCACCACAGCTGGGCCAGCTTCGGATAGTCCGGAACGTTGGTGCCGGTGGGTGTCCATGCAACCCGCGCCGGGCTGCGATAGAACTCGACCAGACCGCCCAGCTTGGGGGCGAGGTCGGTCATCGCCTGGCTGCGGATGTCGCTTTCACGAATCGGCGTCAGGCCGACGATCGTCTTCTTGAGCGACACGGTGCGGCTGGTGACGAACTGGGCGTACAGCCAGGCGGCCGCCGTCCTGTCCGCGTCAAGTCCGGCGAAGAACGTCCACGAGCCGACGTCCTGGTAACCGTTCTGCATGCCGGGCTTCCAGTAAGGGCCATTCGGGCCCGGCGCCATACGCCACTTCGGGGTGCCGTCGTCGTTGACGACCGGCAGGCCCTTGGTGGTCATGTTCGCGGTGAAAGCGGTGTACCAGAAGATCTGCTGTGCGATCTGGCCCTGTGCCGGGACGGGGCCGGCCTCGCCAAAGGTCATGCCGGTGGCTTCCTTCGGCGCGTACTTCTTCAGCCACTCCACGTACTTGGTCAGCGCGTAGACCGCGGCAGGTGAGTTGGTGGCACCCCCGCGCGCCACCGAGGCGCCGAGCGGCGTGCAGCCGTCGGCCGAGACGCGGATGCCCCATTCGTCGACGGGACGGCCGTTGGGGATGCCGATGTCCGCAGCGCCTGCCATGGACAGCCATGCGTCCGTGAAACGCCAGCCTAGCGAGGGATCCTTCTTGCCGTAGTCCATGTGGCCGTAGATCTTGCGGCCGTCGATTTCCTTCACATCGTCAGTGAAGAACGCAGCGATGTCCTCGTAGGCAGTCCAGTTGAGGGGCACGCCAAGCTCGTAGCCGTACTTCTTCCTGAAGCGGTCCCTCAGGTCCTGACGCGCGAACAGGTCGGCTCTGAACCAGTACAGGTTAGCGAACTGCTGGTCCGGCAACTGGTAGAGCTTGCCGTCGGGCGCCGTCGTGAAGCTGGTGCCGATGAAGTCCTCCAGCGCGAGGCCGGGGTTGGTCCACTGCTTGCCGGCGCCGGCCATGTAGTCGGTGAGGTTCATGATCTTGCCGTAGCGATAGTGCGTCCCGATCAGGTCGCTGTCGCTCACCCAGCCGTCATAGATGCTGCGTCCCGACTGCATCGAGGTCTGCAACTTTTCGACCAGATCGCCTTCCTGCAGCAGGTCGTGGTTGACCTTGATGCCGGTGATCTCCGCGAACGCCTTCGCCAGGGTCTTGCTCTCATACTCGTGAGTGGTCAGGGTCTCGGAGACGACCGATATCTCGTTCACGCCCCGGGCGCGTAGCGTGGCGGCTCTGGCCGCGAACCACTGCAGTTCGGCCAGCTGTTGTTCCCGCGTCAGGGTCGACGGCTTGAACTCGCTGTCCACCCATTTTTCGGCAGCTGCCAGCGAGGCGGCCGGGGAGACGGCAGCATCGGTCTGCTTCTTGCCGCAGCCAGAGAGGGCGAGCACGACGGCGATCAGCAGCGCGGTATAACGAGTTTTCACGGTCCAGTTCCTGTAGGTGTCGGTCACGAGGGTAAGTCCTAGCCGCGTCGCATGATAAACACGAGAACGGCCATTGAAAGCACGAAGCTGATCCAGACGCTGGGCGGATTCGCCAGCGACAGAGAGGCGCCGATTCGATCGGCCAGGCCCACGAACGCCAGGTTGATGTAGGCCGCGGTGAGCAGCCCGATCGAGAGCCGATCGCCGCGGGTCGTGGCGATCGGCAGGAACCCCTTGCGTAATGTGCTGGGGCGCTTGAGCTCCCAGACGGTCATGCCTGCGAGCAGTAGCGCCATGCAGATAAAGAACACCGCGACCGGCGTGGTCCAGGCCATCCACGCGAACATCACACTCTCCCCATCGCGAAGCCGCGCGCGATGTGCTGGCGTACGAACCAGATGACGATGGCGCCCGGGATGACAGTCAGCACGCCCGCCGCCGCAAGCGTCGCCCAGTCCATCCCGGCCGCCGACACCGTGCGGGTCATCGTCGCGACGATGGGTTTTGCGTTGACGCTCGTCAGGGTGCGCGCGAGCAGCAGCTCCACCCAGCTGAACATGAAGCAGAAAAACGCCGCGACACCGACGCCGGCTTTGATCAGCGGCAGGAAGATCGTTGTGAAGAAGCGTGGAAAGGAGTAGCCGTCGATGTAGGCGGTCTCGTCGATCTCGCGGGCGATGCCGCTCATGAAGCCCTCCAGGATCCACACTGCCAGTGGCACGTTGAATACCAGGTGGGCGAGTGCCACGGCGAGGTGCGTATCCATCAGGCCAATGGTGCTGTAGAGCTGGAAGAAGGGCAGCAGGAAGACCGCCGGCGGCGTCATGCGGTTGGTCAGCAGCCAGAAAAACAGGTGCTTGTCGCCGAGGAACGTGTAGCGCGAAAAGGCGTACGCTGCGGGGAGCGCGACCGTGACTGAAATGACGGTGTTGATCGTGACGTAGATGAGGCTGTTGATGTAACCGGAGTACCAGCTGCTGTCGGTGAGGATCGTCTGGTAGTTGGCCCAGGTGAAGTGCAGCGGCAGCACCGTGAAGCTCGAGAGGATCTCGGCGTTGCTTTTGAAGCTCATGTTGACCATCCAGTAGATGGGCAGCATGGATAGCGCGATATACACGATGAGCAGCAGCGAACGCTTCTTCACTTGTCAGCTCTCCCCGGTGTGCCCAGCCGTTGCATCCAGTTGTAGAGGATGAAGCACAGCAGCATGATGATCAGGAAGTAGATCAGCGAGAAGGCGGCCGCTGGGCCCAGGTCGAACTGGCCGACGGCCTTCTGCGTCAGGTACTGGCTGAGGAAAGTCGTGGCGTTGCCGGGCCCGCCACCGGTCAGGACGAACGGCTCGGTGTAGATCATGAAGCTGTCCATGAATCGCAGCAGCACTGCGATCATCAGCACCCCACGGATCTTGGGGAGCTGGATGTACCGGAAGACCGCAAGGCGACTCGCGCCGTCGATGCGCGCTGCCTGATAGTACGCATCCGGGATGGCGCGCAACCCGGCGTAAGCAAGCAGCGCGACGAGCGGGGTCCAGTGCCAGACGTCCATCAGCAGCACGGTCAGCCACGCTTGGGTGGCATCGCCGGTGTAGCTGTACTCCAGACCCAGCGCCTTGATGGCGCTGCCCAGAAGGCCAATGTCGGTGCGGCAGAAGATCTGCCAGATGGTGCCGACCACGTTCCACGGAATCAGCAGCGGCAGGGCCACTGCAACCAGCGCGGCTGACGCCCGCCAGCCACTGGCTGGCATCGACAGCGCAAGCGCGATGCCCAGTGGAATCTCGACCGCCAGTACGGAAAGCGAGAACACGATCTGGCGCGCCAGCGCGGCGTGCAGTTCGCGGTCACGCATGACGGCTGCGAACCACTCGGTGCCGACGAACACGCGACGCTCGGGCGAGATGATGTCCTGCACCGAGTAGTTCACGACCGTCATCAGCGGCAAGATGGAGGAAAACGCCACGCAGATCAGTACGGGCAGTACCAGTAGCCAGGCTTTCTGGTTGACCGGCTTGTTCATCGCGGGCTCCTGTGCGCCGTCATGCCACCAGCTCCTCGTCCTGATAGAAACAGGTGTGCTCACTGAGGACCTGCAGCCACACCGACTCGCCGACCTGCGGCGGCGCGACATCGGAGGCGAGCCGCGCTTTGAGCGTGTGGCCGTCAAGTGCTGCGCTCAGCAGCAGGTGGGTGCCCAGGTCCTGGACGTGCGTGACGCGGGCCGCGAGGGCGCCAGGCGCTTGGTGCGCGGCGAGGGTGAGATATTCAGGGCGGATGCCCAGTTTCAGCTCGCCATCGGGAACGGCTCGATGGGGCAGGGTAGCCAGCAGTTGTCCGGCGATGATCACGCCTGTGGCGCTTGCCCGGGCAGGCAGGAAATTCATGCCCGGCGAGCCGATGAAGTAGCCGACGAAGGTGTGTGCCGGGCGTTCGAACAGCACCTCGGCAGCACCGACCTGCACCGCTCGTCGGCGGTTCATGACGACGATCTCGTCGGCAAAGGTGAGTGCCTCGACCTGGTCGTGGGTCACGTAGATGAACGTGAGCTTCAGTTCGCGATGAATCTGCTTGAGCTTGCGCCGTAGCTGGAACTTCAGGTTCGGGTCGATCACCGTGAGTGGCTCGTCGAGCAGCACGGCGGCGACGTCGGGCCGTACCAGGCCGCGGCCGAGCGAGATTTTCTGTTGCTGTTCTGCCGACAAGCCCGCAGCGCGTCGATCCAGTTGCGCGCTCAGTTCTAGCATCTCGGCGATCTCGCCGACACGCTTGCGGATCTGCGCGGTCGGCATGCGGCGGTTCTGCAGCGGAAAGGCCAGATTCTCGGCCACTGTCATCGTGTCGTAGATGACCGGGAACTGGAAGACCTGCGCGATGTTGCGTTGCTGCGGCGAGGCGTGTGTTACGTCGCGGCCGTCGATTCGAACTGTCCCTTCCGATGGGATGAGCAGGCCCGAGATGATGTTCAGCATGGTCGTCTTGCCGCAGCCAGACGGCCCCAGCAGCGCGTACGCGCCGCCGTCGCTGAAGGTCATCTTTAACGGCAGCAGGGCGTAATCAATCTGCGCCTGCTCTGGCCGGTAGCAATGGGCGAGATCGAGGTCTATGCGTGCCATCTTTAGGTACTGCGCTCAGGTGCAATCAGCAGCGTGTCGGTCGAATCGAAGACATAGACCTGCGCGGGGCTCAGGTGCAGCGTGACCGGCTCGTCGGGCTCGAAGGCGTGCACCCCGGTCAATTGCGCCACCAGTTCGCCCACGGCCGAGCTCACGTGCAGGAACGTCGCGGAGCCTGAGATCTCGCTCAACTCCACCCGCGCCGCCAGCGCCACATCGCCAGTCCGTGGCTGCAGGCGTAGTGCGCTGGCGCGCACGGCGACCGTGACCGTGCCCGCCGCTGTGGGGGGAAGCTGAAGGTTCAGTGTTGGGCCGCCTTGCAGCTGCACGCTGCCCGTACCTGTCGTGGCGGTGAGCAGGTTCATCGGTGGATCGCTGAACGCCCGTGCCTCGCGTAGCGATCTGGGGCGATGAAAGACCTCGGTCGTAGCGCCGTATTGCAGTAGCTCGCCGGCATCCATTACGGCGGTATGGCCGCCTAGCAGCAAGGCCTCGCCAGGCTCGGTGGTGGCGTAGATGACGGTCGACTCGCCGCTGGCGAACAGTTGTGCGAGTTCCTCACGCAGTCCTTCACGTAACTTGTAGTCGAGGTTCACCAGCGGTTCGTCGAGCAGCATCAGCGGCGCGCGCTTGGCCAGCGCCCGCGCCAGCGCGACGCGCTGTTGCTCGCCGCCAGAGAGTTCCGCGGGATAGCGCGTCAGGTACTGGCCGATGTGCAGGCGTTCGGCCAGCTCGCGCACACGTTGTTCGATGTTGAGTTCCCGTCGTAGCCGCAGCGGCGAGCCGATATTTTCCGCGACCGTCATCGAGGGGTAGTTGATGAACTGCTGGTAGACCATCGCGACGTTGCGCTTGCGCACGCTCAAGCCGGTGACGTCCTGGCCATCCACCCGGACGTGGCCTGTCGTGGGCCGGTCGAGACCGGCCATGATGCGCAGCAGGCTGGTCTTGCCGGCGCGCGTTGCGCCCAGCAGCACCGTGACCTCGCTGGGGCGAGGCGCCAGTGTCAGCGGGTACAGCCAGGTTTCGGGGCCCACCTGTTTGGTGACTCCCTCCAGGCTTAGCTGCATGCGAAAGTTTCGCGACCGCTGCGCTCAACGGGCTGAGAGCCGTTGCGGGTGCAACGGCGGTGGGGGGCGCGGACCGGTGGGCTCCGCATGGGGCGGTAGCTGGCGGCCGGGATCGGCGTGCGCATGCAGGCGAGCCTTCCAGGTTCTAGTAGTTAAGCGGTAGCCGAGGTTGCATCCTAAACGTCGAGGTCCGCCTCCGATAGCCACAGGCGGGGCTTGGGAGATCGCGGGCGGGGGGCGAGCCGCGGCGGGCTAGGGCCGCGTGCGCAGCGGTGCCTGCAGGGCGGCATGCGGCTTGGCTACAAGGCGCTTAAGTTTGGCTGATTTATATTTTTATAAAGATATGTAAAGCTATGAAATATATAGATATTTTATAAAAAATATGAAGACAATCGACCCCGCTGGCTGGCAGATGGTCGTTGGGAAGTCGTGCGCAAACGGGCGCTGCAGGGCGCCGCGTTGAGCGCCGCGCGCGACTTTAGCGCTCCTCGATCAACTGGTGCGGATCGAAACGGCCTGCGATCAGAGCCCGTGCCAGCTGCGCGCGCGCGGCGGTCACCGCGGAGCGGTCCGCGTCCGGATACTGGCTCAGCGTGCGCTCAACGAGGTCGCCCTCGCAGGCGGCGTTGAACGCGCAGGCCTGCAGGGCGAGCAGTGATTGCGGCCCGCAGTCCATGCCGAGGTCGCAGCCAACCACTGCGATCGCTGCATCCAGCGCTACATTCTCGGCCGGGTGGCCGGCACTACGGTTCCAGCGGCTGACGATGCCGCTCAGCGCCCGCCACTCGTAGGGGTCCCGGCTGGTTGCGACTGCCCGAACCAGTTCGCGCGCCTCATCCGCGTTGCCGGCGGCAATAGCTTCGAGTGCTTGTTCGGCGCGTGAACGCAGGTCGCCATCGTGGTGACGGCGCGCGTTGCGGGCGGCATCGGCGGTTAGTGCGGCCGCGGGGCGGCGGTAGAAGCCTGCACAGCGCACCTCGAGTGTCGCCAGGGCTGCGATGCGCGCCGGATCGCTGCTCGAATCCAGCGCATTTGCCGCAGCATCCGTGCTCAGCATGCCGCCACCCGCGGCGGCGAATGTAGGTACGCAGACCGACCAGGCGCGCCACGCCAGCGCGCGTGCCGACGGGTCCGGGTCAGCTTCGAAGGCGGCATACACGAGGCTGAGGTCGTCCTGGTCGCGAAACGGATCCGGATCGCCGTCCTGGCGCTCGCGACGCACCGCCGCGACGCTTGCCGGTGAGGTCGGCGTGCTGATCGACAGGGGGGTCGTGTCGGAATGCGCCCCAGTCGGGATTGCCGCCGGCGCCGCAAGCCGCAGCAGCCTGAGCAGGCCGCCGCCCAGCAGCAGGGCGGCGGTAATGGCCGCGACCACCGGCCAGGTGCGTCGCGCCATGGGGTGTCTCCGGTTAGATGCCGGTGCCGGTGAGTGGGTAGCTGGCCGAGGGCGCGGTGGTGGCGTTGGTGGACACCGTCAGCGTCGCGGACGTTGCGATCTTGGAGGTCGGCTTGAAGCGCACGAACACCTGGCAACTGGAGCCGGCCGACAGCGTGCTACCGCACGAGCCGGTCTGGCTGCGCACCGTGTACAGCGAGGCGTTGCTGCCGCTGATCGCGGTGGCGACGGTGAGTGAGCTGGTGCCGGTGTTGCGGAGTGTCGCGACGCTCAGCGTCGAGCTGCCACCGCTGGCGAGGTTGCCGAACGCGAACGTCGTGCCGGCGGCTGGCGTGAACGTGACCGTCCGCGTCACAGCCACTGACGTGCCGCTCAGCGCGACGCTGCCATTACCGCCGCTGGTGGTTACCGCCAGCGTCGCCGCTTCCGCTCCGAGGCCGCCAGCGGGCGCGAACTTCACGCTGATCGAACAGCTGGCCGCCGCGGCGAGCGGCGGCTTGCAGCTGTTAGTCGCGCGATAGTCAGCGGCATTCGTGCCGGTCAGCGCGGCACTGATCGAGCTCATCGGGGCGGTGCCGGAGTTCTTGACGGTGACGGTCTTTGCGCTGCTGGTGGTGCCGGCATTCTGCGTCGCAAACGTAAGCGACGTAGGCGTCAGCGTCAGTGCCGGCGCGGCGCCGCCGGTCAGGGCGATCGTCGGCGAGGTGGCGGCGTCCGTGGTGATCGCAAGCGTGTCGGTGACTAGCGTGGCGCTGCCGGCGAATGTGATCGCGACCGTACAGGTCGCAGCGGGCGCGAGCGTCGCTGGCAGCGTGCCGCAGGTGTGCGTCTGGCTGAAGCCGGTATTCGTGCCAGTGAGCGCGATCGAGTTGAGGGTCACCGCGGCGGTGCCGTTGCTCGAAAGCGTGACCGACTGCGCCGCCTGACCTGCGACCGCGCCAAAGCTCAGGCTGGTCGGGGAGGCGGCAAGTGCTGGCGTCGGGATCGCCATGCCAATGCGGAAGGCGTGGATCCACGTGCTCCAGGCGAACTGGCCGCTGGTCTTCTGGTAAAGCGAGGTGAACCACATCGTGCTGTCGTCGACCGGGTCGACGACCATCGAGGCGTAGTCACCCCAGCGCGTGTAGGCGGTGCCCGAGCGGGTTTCGGAGCCGGTGCCGGCGATCGCCACGGTTTCGCTGCCCATCGTGTTTGGCGGGTCCGTTGCGAGCCGCGCGGCGACGGCAAGCGACGGATAGGCCGCCGAGCTTGAGGTGCTGTAGCCGATGGCCATGTTGCCGGCCCCGTCGATCGCGCCGGTGCTCATCCAGCGCCACAGCGAGGTGTCCGGTGCGAACGTGCCCTGCTGGGCGAGTACTGGCGTGGTGGCCGGGCTTTGTACTTCATACCAGCGGACCGCGCTCTGGCCGCTCGCACCGGTCGCGACCGCGTGGGTCACGAAGAGGGACTCGATGCCATTGCGCAGGCGATAGGCGAGGCGGTACATCGGCCGGTCGGAGAGTGAGTCCAGCGACAGCGTCGAACCGAGCTGCGGCACGCTCGCCGCTGGGGTGAACGCGGCGACCGGCAGCGCGATGGGCGCCGCGTCGATCGACGCCGTGCCGCCGAAGTTGGGGTGGAACCGCCACAGGTCCAGCTGCGCGAGGTTGTTGTCGTAGGTCAGCAGGTACGCAGGCGCACCCGCTGCGACCGCCGAGGCGCCATCCGGATCGGCGGGCAGTACGCCACCGTAGGCCGACGACAGCTGAACGCAGACCTGTGTCGCGGCGGTGCCGGCCAGCATCGCCGCGCGGTCATACGCGCAGACCTGCGAGCCGAGGAACGAGGTGCCCGCGGCGTTGAACATGTTGAACGTTACATAGTAGGCGTCCGGCCAGACGGCAGCCTTCGGATAGTCCGGAAAGCTCGTGTACGGGAAGGCGTAGACGTTCCACGCGCCGGTGGCGTCGGCGGTCTGCGAGACGGCGACGCACTGCAGGAAATTGCTGCCGTTGGAAACGACGAACTGCATCATCAGCCAGCGCCCCGCCGCCGTGTCCCACTTGACGATCGGGTCGCCGTCATTGTGGTTGCTGCAGCCGGCGCCCGGGCCCGTCGTCAGCGTCGACCAGAGCGTATTGCCGGCCAGTGGTCCGGCGATCTTGTTGCCGGACTTGTCGAAGATCGCGAATGAGGTGTTGACCCACTGGATGATCTGGGTCGTGCCCACCGCCAGGTTCGTGTCCGGCGGCGTGCTCGCGACCTGGAAGCCGTAGTCGCCGGCGCCGACGCCGGCGAACCCTGCGACCTTGTTGGCGGCAGCGGCCGTTGCCATGGCGAGCGGGGCCATGGCCGCACGCGGGCCCGCGCCGCTGGCGATCAGTGGGTCGGTCGCGATGCTCTTGGGGATCGTGCGCGGGATCGGCTTCGGTTCAGGCGCGGCGACCTGGGCGGCAGCCAGGGCGGCCTGCGCGGCAAGGCGCGACTGCACCAGTGCCGGCGTCAGTCCGCCGAATACCGCGTGGCCGGCTTCAGAGGTGACGGTGACGGTCTGCGCGAGCGTGTACGACGGCGGCAGGAGCAGTAGGGCAAGACCGAGGAGGCGAGGGCTGGTGCGCATGCGAGACCTTTGGTAGCTATTGGTTTCAACTCGTCGCGGCTATGAAAGCTGGGCAGTGCCGGTGACGGGTAGTGAATTTATCACTTGCGGAGCTGCAAAGGGGGGCCGTGAGCGGACTCGGGCAGGGTCGGCCCGATGCGGGTCTGTGTCTTGATGCCGGTTAATTTCCGGACGGTCGGAATCCAGCCTATCTGCGCTCATTAGACCGTCGGGCCGAGCTTTGAGAACCGTCCCCGCGCTCCGCCACGGGACCCTTGCGCGGGTCGTGAAAGCGGAGGCCATTTTGCCGCCATTATTGCGTTGAGCTTCGTGTCGAGTGGCGCGGTATTTCACGGCGCCCCGCGCCCTCCGCCGAGCGCACTATGCACGAGACCCCAAAGAACGAGCAGCCCCCCGTCAGCGAGACCGAAATACACGCCGACGACCCCGTGAATGATGACCAGGTGCAAGGCCTGGCCGGTGGCTCATGCCCAGGTTGGATAGACGCTAATGGCGTAGCGCAGCCCCTGGTCCGTTAGCGTTTCGCGTAGTACTTCACGCCGGGTAGCCCAGCGAAATCCGAATCCTGCGTCCAAAGCGTTGCGCGATGTCGGTGTGCAGTTGCCAGCATTACGCTGTCGGCCATCGCTATCGTGTGTACAGCTGAGAGGCGGGCGGCTTCCAGCGCAGTTGCGCGGTCCAGATCGACGACCTGCCCTTGTTCCATCACCGCGATGGCTCGAAGTGCCGCGTCTTCACCGCGCTGTTGGCTGACTCTATTGAAGACTTCGAAGAGCGACAGGGTCGGTACGATAAGCGTTGCCACCGCTTCTATCGGGCCCGCAAATCGCCCCGCGTTAGGCCCATCGGCTAGGTACTCAAGCCAGGCCGAGGAGTCGACGAGGTTCATTCACGGTCTGTCTCGCGAGGCACGCTGGAGTCAATGCCCTTCAGCGACCCTCGAGCGGCCTTGGTGGGAAGCACCGGGATGAGTTCTATGCGGCCGCGATACTCGATCGCGTGCAGTTTTTCGCCAGGCTTGATGCCGAGGGCTTGCCGCATCTTGGACGGTATGACGATCTGATATTTTGAGGATACGGTCAGAGTTGTCATACGATTCTCCTATCGATAGGGATATCGTAAACTAGGCGGCTGATTCGGACAAAGATTGAATCGCCTGTTTGGCGAGCAACGGGTTAAGTCGAATATCGCCACTTCTTGAAATGCCGGCAAATCCCTGTCCGTGAACAGGTCTGATCTTAAAGATGCGGCAGCAAAATTGCGTTCCGCTACCGCCGCCGCGGCCGGCGCTTCGAACGCTCGCTAACGCGAGAGGGCCCGTTGCAGCAAATGGCGGCGGGGCAGCCCATCCGCCGGCACGTGTTACTGCGTTTTCTCTGTAATAGTGCAAAAATTGCAATGCGCCGTGTCCGGTGCAGCCATTTAACATTTTCCGAAACAGGGCTCCTGACGCAATGGAAATTTCGAACAGAATCGAGGGCGACACGCTCGTGCTGAGTCTTAACGGCCGACTGGATGCCGCTAGCGCCACGACACTGGATCGGGACTGGGTCTTGGACGGGCAGCGTCACGTGCTCGTGGATCTGGGCGAATGCAATTATGTCTCGAGCGCCGGTCTTCGTATCTTCCTGCGTCTGAAGCGTGAGACGACTGCCAAGGGCGCCTCGCTCACGCTCGTCAACGTCGGTGCCGCCGTGAACGAAGTGCTCGATCTGACCGGGCTGAACAAGTTACTCAGTGTCCGTCGCAAGGCGCGTGAGATTTCCATCGACGGTCTGGAGTTGCTGTCGGCGGGTGTCTGCGGTCAGTGTTTTCGGCTCGACCCGGAAACCATCGTCAAGCTCTACAACGAGGGGGTTGCGCCTGACGTGGCCGAACAGGAGAAAGAGTTCGCGCGTGCGGCTTTAGTCGCCGGCATTCCTACGGCGTTGTCCTATGAGGTCGTCACTTGCGGCAACCGCACGGGTGTCGTCTACGAAATGCTGGACGCGGAGCTCTTCAGCGCCATCATCCGCAGGGAGCCCGACGGCGTTGACCGGCACGGTCCGCGTCTGGCGCAAATCGCGCGCAACATCCATTCCAAGCGCGGCGATCCGGCCGTCTTCCCCGATCTTAAGGTGCGCCTGCGTGCCTGTATTGAGGGTGTGCGCGGCTTGTTTGCCGACGAGGACATTGCGCATTTGGCGGCGCGCCTGGAGACGATCCCAGATGCTGACACGCTCGTGCACTTCGATTTGCACACCAGCAACATCATGATCCGCGCGGGGGAGGCCGTCATTATCGATATGGGTGACCTGTCGCGGGGGCACTACTTCTTCGACATTGGCGTCATCGCGATGATCTATGGCTATGAGGAGTCGGGCAGTTGTGAGTTCGCTACCCGGATCCCAAATAGCACGGGCCGGGCTCTCTACGAGAAGTTCATCGCCGCGTACTTTGCCGACCGGCCAGTCGCGGAGTTCGAGTTCTTCCGTCGTAACGAGGCGTTTCTTGCGTCACTGCGGCTGATCCATGCGGTCACATTTCTGCCGCTCGCAAAAGACATTCTGGTGGCGAAAATCCGCGATGTCTTCCTGCCCCTGATTCGTGCTGAAGGCGGATTGGTATAAGCAGTGACCTGCCGTGCGACTCGGGGCCAGGGCGCCGAGTCGCACGATAGCGAGCGCCCCCAGTGCGCCGGTCCTGTCAGCTTTCGAAAAACAGGAAGTCGATCGCGTTCAACAGGTCATCGCGACAGTGCGCCGCAGTGCCAACGGGATCGCGGAGTTCTTTGACCGGGAAGCTCACAAGCGCCGGCGTGACCACGACGAAGCGCTGCGAGTCGAGCGATACGATGGGAAGTACCCGCGTACTCGGTGGACTGAATATCGACAGGCTGACGAGCGGGGCGACCAGTCGGCTGCCACCCGCGTCGCCGGCGACATCGGCCTGCAGGACGACGACGTACGATTTTATTATCTGATTCGGAGTTCTCTTTCGTTGACGACTCGTGGGGGCTGGCCTTAGTGAGCGATTACCACGA
>SESH01073947.1_pt1 | contig 13438 bp, 10 predicted proteins | sample 3171561 | NCBI WGS metagenome assembly SESH01 (sample SAMN10866947, study PRJNA518727) | freshwater metagenome | biome: subpolar coniferous forest; feature: holomictic lake; material: water; isolation source: holomictic Lake 442 2011 16.5 m and 2014 13 m | place: Canada: near Kenora, Ontario
ACCTGGGCAAGACGGTGCAGGTGATCCCGCACGTCACGAATGAGATCAAGAAACGCATCGCCGGCGGCGGCAAGGGCGTCGATGTGCTCATCACCGAGATCGGCGGCACCACGGGCGACATCGAGGGCCTGCCCTTCCTCGAGGCCATGCGCCAGTTCGCCCTCGAGACCGGCCCGAAGGACTGTGTTTTCATCCACGTCACCCTGATCCCGTTCCTGAAGGCGGCGGGGGAACTGAAGACCAAGCCCACCCAGCAGAGCGTCGCCAAGTTGCGCGAGATCGGCATCCAGCCGCATATCCTTTGCTGCCGGTGCGATCATCCGATGACGCCCGAGATGCGCGAGAAGCTCAGCATGTTCTGCAACGTGCCCGCGAAGGCCGTGATCGAGGAGCTCGATGTCGAGCACTCCATCTACGAGCTGCCGCTGATGCTGCAGAAGGAGGGGCTCGATACGCTCGTCATCAACCAGCTCGGCCTGAAGGCCCGGGCGAACCCCAAGAACATCTGGGCCGAGGTCGTCCGCCGCATCAAGTCGCCCAAGCACGAGGTGAAGATCGGGGTCGTGGGCAAGTACATCGAGCTGCAGGATGCCTACAAGTCCGTCTACGAATCACTCAGCCACGCCGGCATCGCCAACCACGCCCGGGTCCGGATCATCCGGATTGATGCGGAGAACCTGGAGACCAAGGCGGGACTTTCCCGCCTGAAGCAGCTCGACGGGATTCTGGTGCCCGGCGGCTTCGGCGACCGGGGCATCGAGGGCAAGATCGCGGCGGCGCGCTATGCCCGCGAAAAGAAGATCCCCTATTTCGGCCTGTGCCTCGGCATGCAGGTGGCGGTCATCGACTACACCCGCAACGTGCTGCGGCTGAAAAACGCCAACTCCGTCGAGTTCGACGTGGACACCCCGCATCCCGTGATCGCGCTGATGGACGAGCAGCGGCATGTCGTCCTCAAGGGCGGCACCATGCGCCTCGGCGCCTACGAGTGCAAACTGAAGCCCGGCACGCTGGCGCGCAAGGCCTACGGCCGGGAGATCGTTTCCGAACGGCATCGCCACCGCTTTGAGGTCAACAACGACTATGTGGCCCGGCTGGAAAAAGCCGGCATGATGATCAGCGGCTGGAACCCCAAGCGCGGCCTGGTCGAGGTGGTCGAGCTGAAGAACCACCCGTGGTTCCTCGGCGTGCAGTGCCACCCCGAGTTCCAGTCCAAGCCCAACCAGGCGCACCCGCTCTTCGCCGCCTTCGTCGCCGCGGCGATCAAGAACCAGAAGAAATGATTTGAATGTGGAAATCAGGAAAACTGGAAGAAATGCACCGTCTGGGTTCCTGATTTCCTGAGTTCCTCATTTTCCCGATGCTCTTTAACCCCAAGAAACTCCTCCTGCTGGCCGGTCCGTGTTCCCTCGAGAACGAGAAGGTCTGTCGCGCCGCGGCCGGCATGCTGGCCAAGCTCGCGCACAAGCACCCGGAGCTGCAGATCGTTTTCAAGGGCTCCTTCGACAAGGCCAACCGCACCTCCTTCGGTGGAGATCGCGGTCCGGGGATGGAGGAGGGCCTGGCGCTGCTGGCGCTGATCAAGCGGGATTATGGGTTTCCCGTCGTGACCGACTTTCACGAGCGGCAGCAGGCTGCGGCGGTCGCCGAGGTTTGCGACGTGCTCCAGATCCCGGCCTTTCTTTGCCGCCAGACGGATCTGCTGCTGGCCGCGGCCGCGACCGGGCGGGTCGTCAATGTCAAGAAGGGGCAGTTTCTTTCGCCGCAGGAAATGGAGTTTGTCGTCAGCAAGCTGCGCCAGGGGAAGGCCAAGGAAATCTGGCAGACCGAGCGCGGCACCACCTTTGGCTACCAGAATCTCGTCGTGGACATGCGCTCGTTTGCGCAGATGAAGGCGCTCGGCGCCCCGGCGATCTTCGATGCCACCCACAGCGTGCAGCAACCCGGGGCCGCCGGCGGCAAGACGGGCGGCCGCCGGGAATTTGTGCCCCCGCTCGCCCGGGCGGCGCTGGCGGCCGGCGCCGACGGGCTGTTTATCGAGACGCACCCGAATCCGGAGAAAGCGATTTCCGACGGACCAAATCAGATTCCGATCGCTGAGATGCCCAAGCTGATCGCGTCGTGCCTGGCGGTGTGGCAGGCCGTTAGGGAATGAGTGTAGGGCGGGGTCGCTGACCCCGCCGCGTGCCAGGCGGGATCAGCGATCCCGCCCTACAGTTTCCCGGCATTGACCGACCCGTCCGCATGCGCATCTTTGCGGCCAACCAAACCACCCCATGTCCACCTTCATCATCGATGTGCCCATGCCCGCCATGGGCGCCACCGTCAGCGAACTCACCATCCTCCGCATCGCCGTCGCACCGGGCTCCCGGGTCAACAAGGGCCAGAAGCTGGCCGAGCTGGAGAGCGACAAGTCCGCCTTTGATTTCGAAGCACCCGCCGACGGCACGATCCTGGAAGTCAAGGCGGCGCCGGGTGACGTCAAAAGTTCCGGCCAGGCCATCTTCCGCATGGCAACGGGGGACCAGAGTTTGCAGCATCTGGCCATCGCCACCGCGAAGCACGATGCCGAGGTTACAGCCCGCATCGCGCCCGCCGAACAGTCGGGCCGCGGGGCGGCCGCGAGCCTCGTCTGGACACCGCGCGCCATCAAATTGGCGCAGGAAGCCGGCCTGGACTACGGGAAGATCACGGACATCGAGGCCACCGGCCCCGGGGGCCGCGTGTCCGGCGACGACGTCACAAAATACCAGGCGAGCCGGAGGTAGTCGCCCGTGCCCCTTCAGCCTACGATGGCGGCAGGGTCGGTAACCGTCAGCGACACCCGGCATATCACGTTTGGGCAACAGCGGAATCATCGCAGCTGTAGGAGCGGCTTTATGCCGCGATGTTGGAGGATCGAGCGCTGCGCGGATGCGCGATCGGGGCATAAAGCCCCTCCTACAGTTTGTTGCTTCCGGTCACAGGCGAAACGTGTTTTGCGGTCGCGGCTTTGCGTGAGCCTACGAATTTGCCAACTCGTAGCTCAGAATGCTCAGCGCGTAAATCGCCGCCGTGTCGCTGCGCAGGACGAGCGGGCCCAGGGTGATGGGTTGAAAACCATGGGTGATGGCGGCCGTCATTTCCGCCGGGGAGAAATCCCCCTCGGGGCCCACCAGCCATAACACATTGCGCGGCGCCGCCCCGGTCTTGGCGTGGTGATGCTTCAGCGCGGCTTTCAACGTCGTGGTGCCCGCGTGCAGGCTCGCGATGAGCTTCAGGTCATAGGTTTTGGCCGAGGTGATGAAGGCGGCGAGGGATTGGATTGGGGCGATGTCCGGCAGCCATGGGTTGCCGCATTGCTTGGCGGCCTCGATGGCCGCGTGGCGCCACTTTTCGATTTTCTTCTCCGACCGGTCGCCGTCGAGATGCACCTGCGTGCGCTCGCTGAGGAGCGGGACAATCCCCGCGGCGCCGACCTCGGTGGCCTGGCGGACAATATCATCCATCGTCGCGCCCTTGGGCAAGGCCTGGCCCAGCGTGATCGCATGGGCGCGCGGCGGGGCCTGCCGGACGGACTTGACCCGCAAGCCGGCGGCGCTCCGGCTCGCGTCGACACACTCCGTGATCCACTCGCGCCCGTGGCCGTCAAACCCCACCACCGGATCGCCGCGCCCGCAGCGGTTGACGGTCACCAGATGGTGGCTTTCCTCGGCCGACAGGCGGATTTCGGCCGGCTCCCGTTCAGTCGGCTGGCAGTAGGCGCGGAAGTCGGGCATGGGGGCATTTTCCCGGATTTTTCAGGCGGCGTCAACGCTGGGGGCGGGCGGTGCGGAGCAGGTTGATTTGTGGGCGGGGTGCCCTCACCCCGCGAGGCATGGGTAACCTGCGGGGTGAGGGCACCCCGCCCACAAGGAAAATCCGATATGACGGAATGTGCACAGTGCGGGATTGAATCCGGCGCCCGTATCGATTTCCTCACCGCCATGACGAAAACGCCTGAGGCCATATTCATTGGCACCGATAGCGGTGCCACCACTTCCAAGACGGGTGGGATCCGGGCTGACGGCTCGTTGATCTCGGAGCAATTGCTCCAAAGCTCGACCAACTCGGCCGCCGGGCGCGGCGCGGTCGTGCGCGGCTGGCTCGAGGGGGTCAAGGGATTCCTGGCGGCCCAGCAGTTGACGTGGGCCCAGGTCCGCGGGGTGGGCCTGGCGATTCCCGGTCCGTACCGGAGCTACGGCGTGCTCGATCGCTCGGCCAATCTGCCGGCGGATTTTGCGGGCTGGGATTTCCGGGCGGACTACGCGCAGGCCCTGGCGGAGGCGGCGGGCCGACCGATCCCGCTCGTCGTCGGCAATGACGGCAACCTGGGCGGCGTGGGTGAAGCCCAGCGGGTCTGCGCCGGCCGGAAGGCTTCCGTGCTGATGCTCGCGCCCGGGTCCGGCCTGGGCTGTGCCTACGTCGATCCCAACGGTTTGCCCCTGGATGGCGATACGCTCGCCGGCATGGAAGCGGGCCACATGCCGGCGCCGCTGCAGCTGCTGGGCGTGCGCCCTTATCCCTGCGGTTGCGGCCGGGACTGGGGTTGCGTGGAGGCCTATACGACGATCTCGGGGCTGCCGCACCTCCTGGCTGATTTCCTGCCGAAGTTCCCCGGGCACGCGCTCGCGACGTCCACGTTGTCGCCCAAGGAAAAGGTGCTGACCTTGCGCGGCCTGGCCCAGAAGGAAGATCCCCTGGCCTGCGCCATCTTCGATTTTCAGGCCAAGGTCATGGGCCTGCATGTGGCCAACCTCGCGCTGGCCCTGGACCCCGAATTTGTCGTGATCGGCGGCGGGCTCATCGACCCCGGCGCGACCACCCCCGAATTCCGGGAGCGTTATTTGGGCATGATCCGTTCGACGGCGATGCCTTATCTCTGGCCGGCACAACGGGAGAAGCTGAAGATCGTGCCCGCTACCCTGGGTGAGCTCTCGCAAGCGGTCGGTGCAGCGCTGCTCGCCAAGTACACGGCGGAGAAACAATGAACCCAGTTCATCCTGCAGGCCACGACTGCGCCTGACTCGATCTCTGCTACGGCGGGAAGGGGGTAAGGGTTCTGTCCGCGAGCAGATGCCGGCTTGGCCCCGGAGAAATGCGCTTGAAAAAAGCCCCGATTAATGGCCCCTTGGTAACCGAGTGGATTGGACCGCGTCATCGCTTGTCCATCGAAAGATAATTCATCCCCAATTATGAACACCTCGAAAAAGCTCCTCCTCGCGGCCGCCTTTGCCCTGACCGCTTGCCTGAACGGTTTTGGTCAGGTGGCCCCGCCGCCTTCGCATCCGGCCGCCAATATTGATTTGTCAAAGCTTACGCCGGAAATGCGGGCCTTGGTCACGCAATTGCAGAGCCAGGCGGTCCAACTGCGTGGTATCGCTGACACCCTTCGGGCGCAGCTGAAGGACAAGACGGCCGACCAGCGAAAAGCCATCATTGATCAGTTCCGCAAGGACAACGCCGCGGTCATCGATGCCCAGCGTGAATTGGCCAAGCAAATCCGGGCGGAAATGAAGCAACTGCGAGACCAGCGTAAGGGTACGGGCTGATCTTATTTCCCAGTCAATTCCATCAAGGGTGACTGCTTTGGCTGGCACCTTTTTTTTGCGGCGAATCAGCCTTATCTTCGTGGCCGGCGCCTGTTTCGTCTGGCCCGGTGCATCTGCCTCGGCAACGGGTCCTGATCCATTGGCCAGTCGAGATGTTGCCGCACTGACAAGTGCTGATATCGACGCCTTGGCGAAACTATTGCAGGCCGACTGGCAGTCTTCATTCGAGACTACCTTGGGTCTTGGTTGGGACAGTAACCTCCTGCTCTCCAGCCTGACTCCCGAGGACAGCGGCTTCACCCGGGTTGGCGTGGAAGGCATGCTGTGGCATCTCCCGCGGGAGGAGCAACCGGTGGAGTTTATTGGCTTTCTGAATGCCAACTATCGGAAAATGTTTTCTTCGGAGCGCCTGCCCCATGATGCCCAGGCCTTTTGCCAAGGGGAGGCCCGCTGGCGTCCAACTCCCCCGGTCCGATTGACCCTGCTGGCCCAAGGTTATTACCTCGATTCCGTGCTGGACCTCTCGACCGAGAGCGAACGTCTCGCTGCCCCGCTCCAGAATGAAGGGGTCAACACCGGCCTTGGGGTGCGTTGGGATCCCAGTTCGCGCTGGTGGCTGGAAACAACCGGCACGGTCAACTTCAGCAATTTTCCCGATATTCCGGAAGATTTCCTGGAGTACCGGTTTGCCCTGCACGGCGGTTGGCTGTCCGCCGACGGCAAACTGAAACTCGGCCTCGGCGCGCGCCAATATGACCGTCGCTACCAAGACCGAAATCGCACGACGCGTGGCGGGCGGCCGATTCCAGGAGCCGAGTTGCGGTATCGCGCACCCGAACTTGAACTTACCGTGGAGCAATCCATGGAATGGCACGGCACCTGGCGATTCAACGGCTCGGTTGCCGTGGGGCAAAATGACGACAACGGCGGCGGCTATTATGATTACCGGCTCGGCAAATTGTTCGCATCCATCGAATGGCGCCGCGCCGCATGGAGCGCCCAATTGAAGTTCGATGCCGGACGTTACCGCTGGGATGTCCAGACCGCCGGGATCGGGCTGAACCCGCCGCTGCGATACCGGCATGATCAACTGGGCGCCTTCCAGCTTGACCGGCAGATCAATGGCCACTGGAAAGTGTTCATCGAGGCGCAGCGCGAATGGGTCTCGTCGAATGATGCCCTGGCCAGTTATGATGTGACGATGTTTGCGCTGGGCCTCGGATGGAAAACATAATGCCCGATGCTGATTCGATCTTCAATTTCATGGTTGATGCTATGGCTGACCGCCGCGGTACCGCTGTTCGGTCAGTCCGATGGCGCCCAGCGGTGGGCCTATACCACGGGCGGCAGCATCGCCTCGTCCCCGGCGGTCGGGCCCGATGGGACGGTCTATGTCGGATCGCAGGATAATTATCTTTATGCCCTCAGCCCCGCCGGCGTGCTGCTGTGGCGCTACCGGACGACGGATTTCGTGGATTCGGTCCCGGCCGTCAAATCGGATGGCACCATTTATTTTGGTTCTTGGAACGGGATCCTGACGGCCCTCAATGCCAACGGGACCAAGAAATGGGAATACGCGACGGGTTCCTTCATTGTGTCCTCGCCGGCCATCGCGGCGGACGGCACCCTCTACGTCGGCTCGGGCGACTTCAGCCTGCATGCCATCAATGCCGATGGCACGGCCCGTTGGAAATATCTGACCGGCGACTGGGTTGACAGCTCTCCAGCGATCGCGGCGGACGGCACCATTTATTTTGGTTCCTGGGACAATACTTTTTACGCCCTGAAATCCGATGGTTCGCTGAAGTGGTCCTATGCCACCGGTGCGGAAATATTGTCTTCCCCGGCGATCGCGGCGGACGGCACAGTCTACATCGGTTCCAATGACAAGAAACTCTATGCCTTTTCCCCGAACGGCACCAAGCTGTGGGAATTCCTGACCGGCAACGGCATTGAGGGCTCGCCAGTGGTGGATGCGGATGGAACGGTCTACGTTGCCTCCAAGGATAACAAATTGTATGCCCTGACGGCGAGTGGCGCCCAACGCTGGGTCTACACCAGCAGTGCCAGCCTCGTGTCGTCGCCCGCACTGCGGAACGGCAGCCTCGTTCTTGGCACGAGTGCCAACACGGTCGTCTGCCTCGACACCAAGAACGGGAATGTCCTGTGGACTGCCGCAACGGGCGACTGGGTGGATTCATCCCCGCTCGTTGTTCCCAACGGAACGATCTATGTGGGGTGTCTGGATCGGAAACTCTATTCCTTGACCGGCAACGGCCAGCCTTTGAATGCGTCTGCCCCGTGGGCCTCGTTTCATAATGACGCCGCCCGCCAGGGTTTGGCCGCGACCACCGGAGGAGCCGTCAACACGGCTCCGATTATCACCACCCATCCGGCGGGTCAGACCGTGATCACCGGCAGTTCCCTGACGATGACGGTAGCGGCCAGTGGCACACCGGCGCCGGCCTTTCAGTGGAGGAAAGACGGGTCCAATATCAGTGGCGCCACCAGTACCACGTTCACCATCACCAATGTCGGCGCCGGCGACAAGGGTTCCTATACCGTTGTTGCGACCAACGCGGCCGGTTCGGCCACCAGCAACGCGGCCACCGTGAGCGTGGTCTCCAGCCGGCTCATGAGCGAAACCGTGACCACTGGTCACGGGGTGACATTTTCCGCCCTGAATGCGAGTGGGAACATCCAGTGGCAGGTTTCTTCCGACAATGGCACGACCTGGAGCAACCTCACCAATGCGGGCATCTACAGCGGCGCGGTCAGTTCCCTGCTTTCGATCACCAACGCCGGGACGGCACAGAACGGGCTCAAATATCAGTTCGTTGCCACCGACAACGGCAGTGTGGCCACCAGCGCTGCGGTCTCCCTGATCGTCACCCAGGCGTTTCTGCCCTTTCCGACGAGCGTCATCGCGGACAGCTCCGGCAACCTGTGGGTTGGCGACGCCAACACCAACACCATCCAAAAAATTTCCTCGGCCGGCGTGGTCTCCCTGCTCGCCGGCACCAATGGCACATCCGGGACAACCGATGGCAGCGGATCCGCCGCCCGGTTCAACCAGCCCAACGGACTCGTGCTGCTCTCCAATGGGACGCTCACCGTCGCCGATACATCCAACGCGACGCTTCGCAGCATTTCGGCCGGCGGGGTGGTCACAACCCTGGCGGGGTCACCCGCCAGCCGGGGCAACAATGACGGCTCGGGCAGTGCCGCCACTTTCTCCTCCCCGATTGGTCTCGCCCGAGACACGGCCGATGGCGTTTACGTGGCCGATGCCATGAATCACACGATTCGCAAGGTCACCGCGTCCGGAGCCGTCAGCACTTTTGCCGGGAGCGCCGGTTCCGCCGGCTTCACTGACGGCACCGGCGGCGCCGCCCGCTTCAACTATCCGAGTGGTGTTGCCATGGATGGCAGCGGGAATATCTACGTCGCCGACACCACCAACAATCTGATCCGGAAGATCACCAGTGCCGGGGTGGTCACAACCCTGGCCGGCCTGCAAAATGTCGCGGGCTACGATGATGGCCTTGGCAGCCAGGCGCTCTTCAATCATCCCGGCGGGCTGGCGGTGGATGGGTCGGGCAATCTTTACGTGGCGGACACGGATAATTCGACCATCCGCAAAATCACCCCCGCCGGCGCCGTCACGACCGTCGCGGGCCTGCCGACCATTGCGGGCCTGGAAAACGGATCCGGTATCTACGCGCTGTTCAATCATCCCCAGGCGTTGGCCGTCGATGCCAGTGGTAACATATTCGTTGCGGACACCGGCAATGCCACCATTCGCAAAATCGACGTGAACCGGAATGTTACCACCTTGGCTTTGACCGCTGAAGTGGTGCCCGCTCCGACACCCACCCCGACGCCGACCCCCACGCCCACCCCGACGCCGCCGAGCTCCAGCGGGGGTGGTGGTGGCGGCGGTGCCCCGACCCTATGGTTTTTGGCGGCCCTGTCCTTGCTCGCGGTCAGACGTCGTCTGCTTCAACCCCACATTGATCCCTAGAGCTGGCCATCTCTTTCACTCGGCAGGAGATTCAAGCTCTCCTGCTTTCCGGCCATGAATCCCGACAAGACGATTCTCAGTGTGCTCATCTCGTTCGCGGCGCTTTCCGTCGTCTTTTTCGTGATCGAGCGCCTCGTCGGTCGAGGCCGGAAACAACCCGTGTTTCGCCGGGGCTGGTGGACGGATGTCGTGTATTGGTTCACGACCATCTTGTTCACGAAACCGTTTGTTCGCGTAATGCTGATCCTGCCGGTAGTTGTGCTGATACTCGCCAACGTAACCTCCCTCGACCTCGTCAAGGCTGGCGCCTACACGGGCTATGGGCCTCTGAGCCAGCAACCGCTTTGGCTGCAGGCGATCCAAATCTACCTGCTCGTCGATTTTTGTGCCTATTGGAACCATCGCATGTTTCATGGGGGACGATGGTGGCCGTTCCACGCCGTGCATCACAGTTCGGAAGAGCTTGACTGGCTGGGTAGCCTGCGGGTGCATCCGGTCAACGATTTGGTAAACAAGCTGGCGCAGGCGACACCCGTGCTGCTGCTCGGTTACAACCCCACCGTCACACTCAGTACGGCGCCCGTTCTGACCTTCTACGCGATTTTTCTGCACGCGAATGTGAACTGGGATTTCGGGCCTTTGCGCAGCGTGATCGCGACCCCGGTGTTTCACCGCTGGCATCACTCGAAAGATCGCGAGGCGTGGGACAAGAATTTCGCCGGCCTGCTGCCGTTGTGGGATATTCTCTTTGGAACGTACTACATGCCGCGGGGTCGCTGGCCGGAGAATTTCGGCATTCATGAACCCATGCCCAAAGGCTACCTCGGTCAGTTGTGGGAGCCGTTCGCGTGGCTCCGGCGCCGCGGAAATAAAGTGGATCCAAAGTAAACGTCATCGGGGTGGGCTTCGGACCCTCACTCAATTCATTTCCTCTGGGTCCCATCCCCCGAAGCTTGCTTCGGCTTGGATGTAGCAGCGTCCGTAAGGCCGCTGGTGCCAGCCGTCTGACTACGGCTGCTACTAGATGAAGGTCGGCACAGGAGCCCACTACTGAAAACGCGGATCCTGTCGTAGACCTCAGCGTCCGCCCGCGGGCTCCGGCGTGTACTCATCGACCGCCTCGAGCAGCAGTTGCTTGGCCGACCGATAGGCCGCGCTGTCCTTGCGATACTGATCGAAGCCCTGCAGCACCTGGGCGATGATGGCCTGGGCTCGCGGCAGATCGTGTTGCTTGAGTTGGGCCAACAGTTCGAAGTCCTCCATGCCGATCCGATGCGCCTCGAACCGGTGGCTGGACAGGGGGCCTTCGGGCAACGGATAGATGATGTGGGAATCGCCGGCGGGCAGATATTGGCCTTCCATGTGAAAACGTACCAGCTCCTCGAAGGGCTTGGCCGTATGGAAATTCCCGCCCCAGTGCAGGAATCCCTGCACATTGAATTTCGCGCAGGCCCAGCCCATGTAGACCTGCCGGAGCCGCTCCTGGTCGAGGAGCCGGTTCAGCCAGGGCCCGCCCGGGGAGAGGCAGGTGTACACCCAGACCTGATCGCCGGCGGCCTGCCGCTGAGCAAAGAAATCTTGGTGCGCCTGAAACTCCTGCACCTGCGGGCACCAGATGTTCACCAGGCCGGTCACATTGAGCGTCATCGTTGCCTCCAGAATCCTGATGTCCGGCTTTTCCGCCCGCAGCAGGCCGATGAGCACCCGGTAGCGATCAACAAAGGGATCCTCCGGCTCGTCAAACACGCCCTGCACCCAGGATCCGGCCCAATGGTTCTCCTGCATCATGAGCACAACGCGCTGGGCCATTTGCGTGAGCATGCGCTTACCTTTGTCCGAGACCGCGTCCACTTCCTTGCCGTCGGCGGTGGGGACATACAGCAGCATGTCCGTGGTCGTCCAGTTCCGGCGACCAAACATGGGCGCGCCGTGGATCGTGGTGAAGCCGGCGTCGAGGAACACCCGGATGTACCGTTCGAGCCGGGCCCGCTGGAAATCCACGACGTTGCCGGCGCCGTCGATGGTGAAGTAGTCCGCCCAGCTGAACCAAAACGCGTTCTGCCGCCCGCGCGCCATGAGCCGGGCGTATTGCGCCAGCATCGCCCAGAAGGGTTCGCTCCACTTCTCCACGCCGTGGGCGCTGCAGATGTTGTCGATGCTGTGCCAGTTGATGTAGGCGATCGAGGATTGGTTGACCGGCGGCACCAGCGCCCGGTGGACGATCACGGTGAATTCCAGCGACTCGACGTGATCGCCAAAGTCGAGGCTGAGGTGATGCGGGTACTCCCCCGGGGCGGTGGTGGCATCAATCGGAATTTCCAGGCGCAGGGCCAATGATGAGGCGCCGGCGGTGACCGGCGAACTGACGGGTTGCAGGGGATCGTAAATGCGGAAGGGGGCCCGGCGGATGACATACGGGTTGATCTTCCCACTGTACTTTTCCGTGTTCCGATCGAGCCCGGTGTTTTCGAGGACCGGGACGTCGATCAGGCGGAGCCAGCGAACGCCCGGCGTGCTCCGGCCGTTGGCGTCCGACTCGGAAAACCGGATCGTGGCCGGGCCCTGCAGCCCCGTGATCATGACATGGGCCCCGACGATCGTGTTTCGGGCGGTGTGCACCGTGAGACGCTTCACCGGCTGGTCCAGTTTGGTGTCGGGGTAGAGTTCCTGGACCTCATCGATGAGGCCGAGCACGGGTCGCGACCGAGGAGTCGATGGCGGGGTCAGCTCACTGGCCCCCACCGGCCAGGCGAAAAAAACACCGAGTACCAGGCACACCAGGGAGGGAAGAGGACGAGGGAACATTGTTCTCATGGTTGTTTAGTTTCAGTGGAGCGGCCTGTGGCCAAAGTCGGCCGGCAGCTCAGCATAAGGTGTGGGTCAGAGAAGCTGACATAGGGCGGTCAGGAATGCGCTGAGGTTCTCCTGCCCGCCCGGGTCAATTTTTGGCTCTCCTGACCCTTTTTGGCTATCCAAATGTGGCCCGAGTGACCTCTTACAGTGAATCGATAAGGTCGCACTGGATCCACGCTTGCCGGCTTCGGCTTGCTGCCGGCTGCCGGGCACACCACAGAGCCCGGTCTTAATACTTCTGCGGCGATTCTGGGGCAGGGCAAGAGGGCAGGCTGCGGGGATAGTGTTATCAACCAGACCGGTTGCCATTTGACGCCGGGGAGGGATTGCCCAAGCCTTGTCGTAGGAGGGAAAACCTCCGTCTTCCGGACCAAGCGACCAGCCATGCCGACGAAACGCAGAGCAAAATCTTCCCCCCCGCGTCCGCTTGTGATGGGGCAGAGGGGGCTGGAGGATTTGATGGCCCGGTTGGGCGGGAGGTCGGACCGGAGCGGGAAGGGTATCCGGGTCCTGCTGGCCGGCCCGGGCAAGTCGGCGACCCAGACGGCAAGGCTGCTGGCGAAGCTGGACAAAAAGGAACTCTTCCGGATCGACCTGTCCCAGGTCGTCGGCAAATACGCCGGCGAAACCGAAAAGAACCTCAGCCGGGTCCTCGCCCGTGCGGAGGAATTGGACGTGATCCTGCTCCTCGACGAGGGCGATGCCCTCCTGGTCCAGCGCACCGACATTAACGACGCCCACGACCGCTACGCCAACCAGGAGGTCGGCTATCTCTTGCAGCGAATCGAGGATTTCGAGGGCTTGGTGATTCTGGCGACCAATTTTAGGGGGAATATTGATCCGGCTTTCGTGAGACGGTTTGACTTCTTCGTCGACCTATCCGTCCGCTCTCCGGTCCACCGCCCCAAGCCAAAGAAAAAATAGTGAACCCGAGCAGGGGTCGGACGGCGGATGATGGAGCGTTGAGCTCAGCCGGGATCATGCAGTTGAA
>SESH01053073.1_pt1 | contig 13437 bp, 9 predicted proteins | sample 3171561 | NCBI WGS metagenome assembly SESH01 (sample SAMN10866947, study PRJNA518727) | freshwater metagenome | biome: subpolar coniferous forest; feature: holomictic lake; material: water; isolation source: holomictic Lake 442 2011 16.5 m and 2014 13 m | place: Canada: near Kenora, Ontario
GACGATTAACGATTTGATTATTGCCGAATCTGAAAAAGGCTTACTCGAACGCTTGCAACATCACAAAGTTCCTGACGAAGCCGCGTATCACGAACGGCTAAAAATCGAACTCGATGTGATTACGCAAATGGGTTTTTCGGGCTATTTCATGATTGTTGCCGACTTTATTCAATGGGCAAAAAATCACGGTATTCCCGTCGGGCCAGGTCGTGGCTCAGGTGCAGGTTCACTGGTTGCGTATGTTTTGAAAATTACCGATTTAGACCCGATTGAATTTGAATTGCTGTTCGAGCGATTTTTGAATCCTGAACGGGTGTCGATGCCCGATTTCGATATTGATTTCTGCATGGATAGGCGCGACGAAGTGATTGATTACGTTGCGGATCATTACGGACGTGACCAAGTTTCGCAGATTATTACTTACGGTTCGATGGCGGCAAAAGCCGTTATTCGTGACGTGGGGCGCGTTTTGAGTTTGGGTTATGGTTTTGTCGATCGACTCGCCAAAATGATTCCGACCGAAGTGGGAATTACGTTGTCGGACGCGCTCAAAAATAGCCCTGATATGCAACAAGCCTACAACAACGAAGAAGATGTTAAGACGTTGATTGATATGGCGTTGATTTTGGAAGGCACTGCGCGAAATGCGGGAAAACACGCTGGCGGTGTGGTAATTGCGCCAACGAAATTAACGGATTTCACGCCGCTTTATTGTGACCACGAAGGCAATAATTTAGTGACGCAATTCGACAAAAGCGATGTTGAATCAGTCGGTTTGGTGAAGTTCGACTTTTTGGGTTTGCGGACGCTGACGATTATTGATTGGGCGTTGCAAACGATTGATGCTCAAAATGCCAAAAAAGGCTTACCGCCTGTCGATATTAGCCAAATTCCGCGTGACGATTTTGCGTCGTATGATTTGTTGAAAAAAGGGCTGACGACGGCAGTTTTTCAGCTCGAATCACGCGGCATGAAAGAGTTAATCAAAAAATTGTTACCTGATTGTTTCAACGATATTATCGCGTTGGTGGCGTTATTTCGTCCAGGTCCGTTGGAATCGGGCATGGTTGATGATTACGTCAACGTCAAACACAAACGCAAACCTGCTGAATACGCGCATCCGATTCTTGAACCAATTTTAGAACCAACCAACGGCGTGATTTTGTATCAAGAACAGGTTATGCAAATTGCGCGGGAATTGTCGGGTTATACGTTAGGTGGGGCGGATATTCTGAGGCGTTGTTTAAGCGGTTCGACTGAAATTGTCGATGTCGCCACAGGACAATGTGTCACGCTTCAAACGATTGCTGATAATCAAAATGAATGGCTTGGACGTGATGTTTTTTCGCTCGATTTAACGACGCAAAAAATTGTTACCAAACCTATTACAGCAATTTTTGACAATGGCGTGCGTGACGTTTGGGAAATTACGACAAAAACCAATCGTAAAATTCGCGCCACGTCTGACCATTTGTTTTACACAATTTCAGGCTGGCAAAAATTAGAAGACTTCAATGTTGGCGACAGCATTGGCTTAACAAAAAATTTACCAATTTTGCATGAAAACACAATTAGCGAATCAGAAATAAAAATTGCTGCTTATTTAATTGGCGACGGTTATTTATCGCAAAAAAAACGGGTTGGCAGTTATTTTTGTAACAGTGACGAATTATTGATTAGTGATTTCAATGATTGTTGCCAGGCATTATTTGGGCGAACCGTTTCAGTTTCTCATCAACATCACGAAAACAAAAAATCTGTTGCTTATGCAAAAATTTGGTTTCCTGAATTTAACGCTTGGATTGATGAAAAACTTAAACGCACCTGTTCTCGCGATAAAGAAATTCCGTTGTGGGTTTATGAATTATCGCCGCCACAATTAGCTTTATTTTTAGGTACATTGTGGTCTACTGACGGCACGTTTGATATTTCAATTGGGCATTCTGATTACACTTCAACGTCTCAAAAGTTAATTGAGCAAATTCAACATTTGCTATTACGTTTTGGCATTGTCGGCTTGTTTAACGTAAAAAAATCAATGTATAAAAATCAGCCCTATTTTTCGTATCGCGCTCAAATTACGGGGCGCGAAGATATGTTGAAATTTTATGATTTGATTGTGCCGTTCATGAGCGCGGCAAAGCGTGAAAAAGCAAAAATTTGTTATGACTTAGTTCTGATTAAACTCAAAAATCAGTCTAAACATCAGCTTCCAAGTGCGGTCACATACCTAATTGCCAATGCAAAATACGCAAGCGGCATGACATGGTCTGAAATTGATACAGCAATCGATTTTAAAAAAGGAACGATGTCGAGCGGATTAAATTTTAAAAATCCACAACGTGAAATTGCTCGTCATCGAGTAGCGAATTTCGCACAAGTTTTTAATGATTCAAAATTACAAGCTATCGCTGAATCGGAAGTTTTTTGGGACAAAATTGTTTCGGTTGAATTCATTGGTGAAGAGCGTGTTTTTGACTTAACCATTCCTGAAACACACAATTTTATTGCCAATGATTTTGTCGCGCACAATTGCATGGGCAAGAAAGATGCTAAGGAAATGGCAAATCAACGCGAATTTTTCATTAAAGGTGCAATTGCAAACCAAGTTACGGAAGAAACTTCGAGCTATGTATTTGATTTGGTTGATAAATTTTCAGGATATGGATTTAATAAATCCCACAGCGCAGCCTACGCCCTAGTCGCTTATCAAACAGCATGGTTAAAGGCGCATTATCCAGCGGCTTTCATGGCAGCGGTGCTTTCGGCTGATATGGATAACACCGATAAAATCGTTATCAACATCGAAGAATGCCGCGCTCTCAAAATTAAAATCGTGCCACCGTCGATAAATTATTCTGATTTCAAATTCACCGTAAATGATAACGGCGAATTGGTCTATGGCTTAGGGGCGTTGAAAGGCGCAGGCGAAGCGGCTCTTTTAGACATGATTGAAGATCGAAAAATTAACGGTTTATTTTTGAGTTTGCATGATTTATGTCAGCGTGTGGATTTACGAAAATTCAACAAGCGGGTTTCTGAAGCCTTAATCAAAGCGGGGGCGTTTGACGAATTCGACTTAAACCGCGCCGCGCATTTGGCAGAATTACCTACCGCTCTGCAAATTGCTGAACACAAAAACAAAATGAAAATTGCAGGGCAAAGCGATTTATTTGGTTTGGGTGGAGGAAATGACGAAACCGACGAATCTGAAAATAAAACCTATGCCATTAACGTCGAGCCTTGGTCAGAAAAATTTAAATTCAGCGAAGAAAAAAACGTTTTGGGATTATTTTTAACAGGACACCCGATTGATCAATACGCCGACGAATTACGCAAACTCACGCCGCGAAATTTAGCGGCGCGAATTGCGGAAATTGTGCCTGAAAGACGTTCAAATTCGGTGAAAGTTGCAGGTTTAGCAATTGATATTGGTTCACGCCAAAATAAACAAGGTAAATCACGCGGCTTTGCGATTTTAGACGACAATTCGGCGCGTTTAGAAATCGTCGCACATCGTGAAATTTATGACGAAAACAAAGATTTTTTTACTCCTGAATATAAAGATAGATTGTTGATTGTCGAAGGGAATTTATTGCTCGACAACTATTTAAATGTGCCAATGCTGACGGTCGATAAAATTTACCCGATTGAAAAATCACGCCGCATTTTGCTACTCACGTTAAAAAATAATGTCGCCCAATTTGAAAAATTGGCTGAAATTTTACAAACTGTGAAAGGCGGTGAAACGCAGGTTTTAATTGATTATTACGGCGATAATGCTCGCGCCACATTACGTTTAAGTAATGCGTGGCAAGTCGAAACCAGTGATGAGTTGTTGCACGAATTAAAAATCTGGCTCGGAAATACTGCGATTCGATTGAGTTATTAAATGTATGAACATTCAAAATCATTGGTTTACTAACATCACACACGTTTCATCACCAAATTTTAATAATCGTCCTGACGAAAACGCCATTTCGTTGTTGGTGATTCATTGCATTAGTTTGCCGCCAAATCAATTTGGTGACGGTTATATTGAAGATTTATTTTGTAATCGTTTAAATCCTGATTCTCATGCCTATTTTCAAGAAATTCACACGCTGCAAGTTTCCACGCATTTGTTGATTCGGCGTGACGGAGAATGTGTGCAGTTTGTACCGTTTAATAAACGCGCATGGCACGCAGGAATTTCACGTTTTCAAGCGCGTGAAAATTGTAATGATTTTTCAATTGGAATTGAGCTAGAAGGTTCTGAAACAATTGCTTACACAGAAGCGCAATATGAAAAATTAAATGCGGTTATTGCCGAATTAGTTGAAACCTACCCAACGTTAAAAAATATCGCAGGACATTCTGACATTGCACCCGAACGTAAAACAGATCCAGGTGAATCATTTGATTGGTCAAAAATTAAGTCGTTTGGCGCGTAATTGCCCATAAGATATGTTCTCGAACCAAATCGGAATCGAACGTTAAGCGTTCATTTAGAGCTTTCAAAATAACTTCGCTTTTGGGCGCATTTCCTAAAGCAACAGCGATATTTCGCAACCATCGTTCATAACCAATACGCCGAATTGCCGAGCCTTCTGTTTTGGTTAAAAACTCCGTTTCAGACCACGCGAAAACAGTTAACAATTCTTGTGAATTTAAATTGTGGCGCGGATTAAAATCGGATTCTTTCGTTAAATTCGCAAATCGATTCCACGGGCAAATCAATTGGCAATCATCACAACCGTAAATTCGATTGCCAATTAATGGACGAAATTCTTCGGGAATTGCGCCATGTAATTCAATCGTTAAATACGACACACAACGCCGCGCATCGACTTGATAGGGCGCAATAATCGCTTGAGTTGGACAAATCGTCAAACACGCGCTGCATTCGCCACAATGTGAAGTCGTAGGTTCATCAATGGGCAAATCCAAATCGGTGTAGATTTCACCCAAAAAAAACCACGAACCTGCTTTGCGATTGATTAAATTTGAATGTTTTCCAATCCAGCCTAAACCCGCTTTTTCGGCAATTGCTTTTTCTAAAACGGGCGCACTGTCTACAAAAGCGCGATAACCAAATTCGCCGATTTCGGTTTGAATTTTGTCTGCTAATTTTTGTAAACGTTGACGCATCAGTTTGTGATAATCGCGTCCGAGCGCGTAACGTGAAATATAAGCGGTATTTTCGGCAGCTAAAATACGTTTTATTTCATTTTGATTTTCGGGTAAATAATCGAGCCGCACCGAAATAATGCTTTTCGTATTTTCATGGAGCAGGGCAGGGCGACTACGTTTTAAACCGTGCCGCGCCATATAATCGAGTTCACCGTGAAAATCGTTTGCCAACCATATTTGCAAACGCGCTTCAGCTTGAGATAAATCTGTATTTGTAATGCCAACTTGTTGAAAACCAAGTTCTTCGCCCCACGCTTTTATTTTTCCACAAAGTATTTTTGACATGATTGATGGTTATTATCGAAATAAAAAAACCGCTTTTGAATACTCTCAAAAACGGTTTTGTTTGAATATATTTTTATTGTTCTTTTAATATATTGTGTTTTGGGGGAGGTGGTGGTGGGTTTCTAATTAATTCTGCTGCTTCTTCTTCAGCAATTTTCATTTCTCGATATTCGTTTTTACTCATGACTTTCGGCTCAATCTTTGGCGGTGGGAAATACGCTCTAATAAATTGCTTTGCAAAGATATTGTCTACCGACAGAACAGGAATTAGCAAAATCAACAATGCACCAATCGCTACAAATGCAGGATTCATAATGGTTGAAAGCCAATAAGCCATTAAACCGCCAATAAACAAACGCGTAAAACTTGGCATTTTTACTACTTTTACTGGTGGCTCTTTTTTTACAGGTTCTTCTTTTACCTTTTTCTCTTTTTTCTCTGCCATCATTTTCTCCTGATTAACGTAATGACACGGGTTGTAAAAAACTACTCAAAGCGTGTCCAAATGACGCGCCTAAACGTCCAGCGAGTCGATCAAATAAATGTTCTTGTGGTGTGAAATTCACTTCATCTTCCGCACCAATTATGTTTTTAGCGATTTCGTGTTGCGTGGCAAAATCATCAACCAAACCTATTTTCACAGCTTCTTCACCCGACCAAACTAAACCAGAAAACATATCGGGAGATTCTTTTAAGCGTGTACCGCGTCCAGTTCTTACGGCTGAAATGAATTGTTGATGCACTTGATTCAACAAGTTTTGCATATAAATCGTTTCGTTTTCTTTGCGCGGCGTAAATGGATCAAGCATCGCTTTGTGTGAACCAGCGGTTAATAAACGACGTTCTACGCCCAACTTTTGCATCACATCGACAAAACCGAACCCATCCATCAACACACCAATTGAACCCACTAAACTTGCTGAATTGACGAAAATTTTGTCGCTCGCTGAGGCAATGTAATAACAGCCTGAAGCACACATATCACTGACAACAGTATAAATTGGCAATGTTGGATGTTCTTTTTTGATGCGGCGAATTTCATCATAAACATAAGCGGATTGAACGGGGCTGCCGCCTGGTGAATTCGCGTGTAAAATAATGCCTTTCGTATGCTTATCTTCAACTGCGTCACGCAAACCTTCAATAATCGAATCGGCATTCGCATCTTTATCTTCAGAAATTTGCCCAACTAAATTAATAATCGCAGTGTGATTTTCACCTTTAGAAGTGTGATGACTTCCCATTTTTGGATAAATAGTGGCACCAAAAATAGCAAATAAATAAATAAATAATAGGCTTTTAAATGCGATACCCCAACGGCGAGCGCGAGTTTGTTCAGTAATTGCAGCAAGAGCGACTTTTTCAATTAAATCGCGTTCCCAGCCAGAATTGGGTGGTTGATGTTCCATAAATTTTTAACCGTTAAATTGTAAAAATGTGAACGCGATAAAGTCGCGTAGTGTTGAATAATTATAATGATAAACGAAAGAAGCGGTGGTAGTGCTACACTTTTGTCTACAAGATAATCAAAAACACAAATCAAGCATCTTGAACCAAAACTATTTTCTCTTTAATTCGATTTTATAATGCTAAAAAAATTCCTTCACTCTTCGTTATTACCTGTTTATTCAACTGCCTTTTTTTATGCGTTTTATTACTTAATTAGTGCATGGCAATTTGATGTTGAAATGGCATTCACATCGATGCCACTCGATTATTTTTTCCAGTTAATGCTGGCTTATATTTTGTTTGCGATGTCTCGTCGGACATGGATTTTTTTAATTTTACACGCACTGATTATGGGGATTTTATATTTGGGAAATCCCATTAAAATCGCTTTTTTTGGTGGACCTTTAATGCCAGATGATATTTTTGCGTTGCGTTCGCTGTTATTGATTTTAAGTGGTTGGAAATTCTTTGCGTTAGCCTTGCCATTAGTTGCTTTGGGCGGTTTGCTGATTTTCAATCTCAAATTACACCGATTGCATAATTATATCGGCGGTGTTTTTGCAGGATTATTGACCATCACGACGGTATATCAGCCGAATGTTATCGTTGAACCAATTGACACTTACATCGGCACAACGCCTTGGAATCAACGTTCTAATTATTTTTGGCAAGGCGCAACGATTCACACATTAGTTGAAACGGCACGGTATTTTTTAACGGCAGATTCTGCGCCCGATGAAGATGAAGCAAAACGTGCAGCTAAACAATTACTCAGCCAACAATCAGAAACAAATGCCTTTGAAGATTTCACGCCTCGCAACGTGCATATTGTGTTATTGGAATCATTTTGGGACGCAAATAACTTAACGAAAGTGAAATTTAAAAAAAATCCGTTGTCAGATGATTTTCGTAAATTATGGAAAAGTGCCAATAATTCAACCGCTCTCGTGCCTGTTTTTGCGGGAATGACCGCGAATTCGGAATTTGAAGTTTTATGTGGTTTTCCTGTGACCAGAAACACGGTGAAATTTGAACGGCAACTGCTTAACGACGTGCCATGTTTACCGCATTTGTTGGCGCAAAAAGGTTACAAAACAGTTGTGTCACATCCAAATGTTCCCGTGTTTTGGAATCGTGTGAATGCGTATCATCGGGTGGGTTTTCAAACATATTGGTCAGAAAAAGATTTTAATTTAGAAGATATTAACCGTGAATTTTTGGGTGACAGTTCGTTGTATCGTCAGGTATTAGAAAAAATATCCAATGATTTAACGACACAACAACCGATTCTTGATTATATCGTGACTTATTTTGGGCATTGGGATTATCCATTGAATGATAGTCGTCCGCCTGTCATTAGTAGTTCGTCAGAAGTCGAAGAAGTCACCGCTTACGCCAATACGATTTTTTATAAATCACAAGAATTTGCTGATTTCATTAAAGCTCTGCAAAAGAAAGATCCGAATGGAATTATCGTGGCATTTGGTGATCACTTGCCATTTTTGGGTGAAAATTTCGCGGGATATGTCGAATCAGGTTTTTTAACAAGTGATCGCGGTGAATTCACAGATGCGATGTTTAAATCTTATGTCAGTACGCCATTGTTAATTATTGATGGTAAAAAAGGGGCGTTGAAAGTCGGTAGTTTGCCACTTTATCAAGTGCCGAAATTGATTTTGAATTTACTGCATTTAAACCAAAAAACCATTATGGATTTCACCGCGCCACCCGATGACCGATTGATTCGACCATTGACGGGTTTGCATTTCAATGAATTTAAAAATGGGCAATTAAGCGTTTGCAAAGAACCGCCGTATTCGCCCGAATGTCAGCAATCATTAACGTGGTTAAATGCCGTGGAAATTGTGAGCAATGACTTGTTTATTGGTAAACAAGAAACCCGACCTTAAAGTAATTCTAACGCAAACATCAATCCATCTTCACGCCCATTCACCGCTTCGTAATAACCTTTACGCACACCGATTTCGTTAAAACCAATTGAATCATAAAGTGCAATCGCGCCCGTATTTGACGGGCGCACTTCTAAAAACATTTGCTCGGCTTCTTTTTTGGCAATCGAAATTAAATGTTCTAAAATTTTTCGCCCAATGCCTTGTTTTTGTTCTTTAGGCGACACGCATAAATTCAAAATATGCGATTCACCGACCGCCATCGACATAATGCCGTAACCTAAAACGTCGTCGCCTAATTCGCAAACCCAGCAATCGTAACGGGTGTTTAAACAATCACGGAAAATATCTTCGCCCCACGGAAATTGGTAGCTTGATTTTTCAATAGCGACAACTTGCGGCAAGTCGGAACGGTTCATTTTTCGTAAGCGCATCAGCTCTTTGCGCCCCACAGAATCTGGAAAAACTTTGGCATAAAACTCCACATCAGCATCATAAATTATAAAATCTTTTAATCGGTCTAGTAATCCACGCATTTTTTAATTCTCAAAGGCTTTTAAACGTCTGTAACGCAAACTGTAAATCTTGCCACGCTTTACGTTTTTCAGTCAAAGAGCGCAGTAAATACGAGGGGTGATAAATGGCAATCAACGGCGTATTCTGAAAAAAATGCACTTCACCGCGTAATTTGCCAATTTTTTCGTGTGTTTCCAACAAAGTTTGGGCGGCAATTCGTCCAGCGGCAATAATGATTTTCGGTTGAATCAATGTAATTTGTCGCTGTAAATAATCACGGCAATGTTTAATTTCATCGACGTGCGGATCACGATTTGAAGGTGGGCGGCATTTTAGTATATTGGTTAAAAAAATTTCTTCGCGTGTCAATCGCATGGCGCGTAACATTTCATTTAATAATTGTCCTGCCTCGCCGACAAAAGGAAATCCTTGTTCATCTTCATGTTCACCAGGTGCTTCGCCAACAAACATCCAATCGGCATTTACATTTCCTTCGCCAAAAACTGTTTGATTGCGAGTGGTACACAAACTGCATAACTGACAGGAACTAACTTCAGTATGTAATCGTTCCCATGAATCGATAAAAGGCGTTTCAATCTTTATATCTTGAGGTGATACGGCGGTTAAGTATTCAGGCATAAAACGTGATTGCCAAACAGTAATGCCCATTGAATTTAAATACTGTAAGCGTGTGTGTTCTGAAAATACCATATTTATTTAAATGTAAAAATGCTGTCATAATGTGAACATTATAACGCTCAATAAACATCAAAAATTATAAAAACAGGGTTTAACCTATGAAACGTAAAGACATCATACCGACAACTAAAGAACAAATTATGCGGGAAGGCGATTTTATCGTGTCAAAAACGGATTTGACGGGTCGAATTACTTACGGAAACGAGATTTTTATCGAGTTCTCTGGCTACGAAGAACATGAATTACTCGGTAGCCAACATAATATTATTCGTCATCCTGATATGCCGCGTGTTGTTTTCAAACTGCTTTGGGATTATTTATCTGAAGACAAAGAGATTTTTGCTTTCGTAAAAAATATGTCAAAAGACGGTGGTTTTTATTGGGTATTCACACACGTTGCCCCGATTATTGATAAAAACAAACAAAAAATTGGTTATACATCGGTACGAAGAATGCCAAATGCTAAAGCAATCCCAATTGTAGAAGGCGTGTATAAAGCGATGCTTGATGCCGAAAGACAGGCAGGTGCAAAAGAAGCGATGGCTGCTTCTGGCGCGATTTTAGGACAATTATTAGAGGATAAAGGCGTTAGTTATGAGGGGCTTATCAATGTTCTCCAATCGCTTTAAAATAAACGAAAAAGTAACATTCTCAGCAGTTGGTTTGATGTGGGGATGTTCATTAGCCTTCAGTTGGCTACATGATAATAATGATTCAACGATTCCTATTGCGTTGACAGTCGGTTCACTTGTTTCGGTGTGGGCGTGGCGCAAATCCAGTCAAAAGAATAAACAATTACTCGAAAAAATCATGGATGCCACCGAACACTGGCGTGTGGGTGAGGCTTATGTTCGTGTGACAAATATCGGCAAAAAAGAAACTGCCTTACAAGCAATGGCATGGGGTTTAAATGATTTGATGGATCAAGTCGAAACTGCTCAAGTCGATATGTATTATTCAATGGCTTATGTGACTTATGGTGATTTCACCCGCAGAAGTTACCCACAGGGATTACATGGCGGTTTTGCAAGTGCATTGAAGCGATTAAATATGCTCACAAAAGTATTATCTGAAACAACGAGTGGCATTAATGAATTGATGACCGCGTTAAATGCAGGAGATTTTAATAAAAAAATCGATTTGAAAGTGGAGGGCGAATACGCGAAAGCTATTAGCAACGCGACGGAAGCTATGCAAACTATGCAAACCATGATTGATGGCATTGGCGAAGTGATGAGTCAGGTTGCACAAGGCGACATTAGTCATCGTGTTCAAGCCCAAGGACAAGGCGATTTTGCGGTATTAAAAAACAATGTAAATTTATCGTTAGATGCTTTGGAAGGCAGCTTTCATGACATCGAACGAATTTCTAAAGCACTTGCACAGGGTGATTTAACACAATGTACCGAGAAAGATTATCCTGGAACATTTGGTGAAGTGCTTTTAGGTATGAATACCACTGTAAACAATCTCAAGGTATTGGTAGGTGAAATTAAAGATTCTAGTGAAATTATTACCCTCGCAGCGCAAGAAATCGCAGCTGGAAATAATGATTTATCAAATCGAACAGAAGAGCAATCTGACAGTTTGAAAAAAACAGCGACCAATATGGAAGAATTTATGGTCACAGTCAGACAAAACAGCAAAAGCGCAAATCATGCGAATGAATTGGCGCGAGTATCTTCAAACATCGCACAAACGGGTGTTAAAGCAGTGAATCAAGTGGTTTCGACGATGGAAGGTATCAATGAATCGTCGAAAAAAATCGTCGATATTATTTCCGTTATTGATGGCATCGCGTTTCAAACAAACATTCTTGCCTTAAATGCAGCGGTTGAAGCAGCACGCGCTGGCGAACAAGGTCGTGGTTTTGCGGTTGTGGCAACAGAAGTACGAAGTTTAGCGCAACGTGCAGCGGCAGCGGCAGGTGAAATTAAAAATCTGATTAGCGATTCCGTTGAAAAAGTGGAAGACGGTAGTATTTTGGTTGTCAAAGCAGGTAAAACAATGGAAGAAATTTTAAATTCTATTGAAGGCGTGACAAACACTATTTCAGAAATTACGACAGCTTCGGACGAACAATCGAAAAGTATTATTCAAGTGAATTCTTCGTTGTCACACATGGATGATGTTACAAAACAAAACGCGGCATTAGTTGGGCAAGCCGCATCATCAGCACATTCGCTTGAACAGCAAACCAGTAATTTGACAGCGACTGTTGCCAATTTCAAAATATATCCTTAGGTTTTACGTTTAAATGTCGTGTTTTTATTTCAACAAAAAACGTGATTTTTCGATAAGATGTCACAAATCACACCACACCAATGAAGATTGGGAAATAGGGTGAAAAATTGAAGCTATTTTTGAAAAGTAACGAGTTAAAAAAATGACATTATCTATTTATGATTACGCGGCATTAACGGATGAAGAATGTGATGCTTTAATTGAGAAAGCAAAAGCACAGTTGGGCGACCGTTGTGTGATTTTAGGACATCATTACCAACGCAATGAAGTTTTTAAACACGCCGATTTTTCGGGTGATTCTTTAAAACTTTCTAAAAATGCGGCGGAATCAACAGCGGAATATATCGTCTTTTGTGGCGTACATTTCATGGCAGAAGTCGCTGATATTTTATCGCGTCCAAATCAAATTGCGATTTTGCCCGATTTAGCCGCTGGTTGTTCAATGGCGGACATGGCAAATCTCATGAAAGTGAATCAATGTTGGTCTGAACTTGCACAAGTTTTAGATGTGGAAAATGAAGTCACCCCCGTCACTTACATCAATTCAGCCGCTGACTTGAAAGCTTTTTGTGGTGAACATGGTGGTATAGTTTGCACATCATCAAATGCTGAAAAGATTTTAGATTGGAGTTTTTCACGTCGTGAAAAAGTGTTATTTTTTCCAGACCAACATTTGGGGCGTAACACAGCACACCGAATGGGCATGAGTTTAGATGACATGGTTGTTTGGGATTTCACAAAACCATTAGGTGGTTTAACGGTTGAAGAAATCAAAAATGCCAAAATGATTTTGTGGAATGGCTTTTGTTCTGTACATCAAATGTTTAAGCCAGAGCATATCGACAATTTCCTCGCACAATATCCTGAAACGAAAGTAATTTCACATCCCGAAGCGTGTTTGGAAGTGTGTCAAAAATCTGATTATGTGGGTTCGACGGAATTTATTTTGAAAACGGTTCGTGCTTCAGAATCGGGTAGTCGTTGGTTAGTCGCTACGGAATTGAATTTAGTTAATCGTTTGAACGAAGAATGCACCGACAAAAATATACATTTTATGTCGCCGATGTTGTGTATGTGTTCGACGATGTTTAGAACCGATCCACAGCATCTCGCTTGGGTGTTAGAAAATTTGGTCGCGGGTCATGTTGTCAATCAAATTTCA
>SESH01023887.1_pt1 | contig 13434 bp, 6 predicted proteins | sample 3171561 | NCBI WGS metagenome assembly SESH01 (sample SAMN10866947, study PRJNA518727) | freshwater metagenome | biome: subpolar coniferous forest; feature: holomictic lake; material: water; isolation source: holomictic Lake 442 2011 16.5 m and 2014 13 m | place: Canada: near Kenora, Ontario
GGGCCTTCATCGGCACGCAGATCGTCCTGGCGCTGATCTTCCGGACGCGCCTGACGCTGGTGCAGTGGACGGGCGTGGCGCTGGTTGCCATGGGTTCCGTCATGGCCACACTGGGCGGACCGGGTGTGGGTCAACAGTGAAAAGTAACGAACAAATGAAAGGCTCATTCGATCCGGTCGGATCACAAACGTCCGGCCCGAAGTCTTATCGCGTGGGCACGCTGGTCTACACCAAGACCGGTTTGTTCCACGAAACCGAGCACCAGGAACTGTTCTACCTCCTGGTTGACTTGCACCAGCCGTTGGCCGTACATGTGCCCAGCGCGCTCGGGCCGCTGGGTTACTTTGTCTGTCTGCGCGTGCCTGTGGCCCAGGCCGGCGTGCTCGGCCACGTCACGGTACAGGCGAGACTCACCGGCCTGAACAGCACCGACCAGACGGCCCAGGCCGGCGCAGGGCTGGACGGGCAAACATCCGTGCCCGCAACCACGGACGGCTTGGTATGGGTTTTCCTCTGCCGCATCGGCATGGCGCGCGGCGATGGGGTCGTGACGTTTTCAGGCGTGCCGGCCGACCTGGGACTGGTCGATCTGCTCTTCTGCACCTGGCCGCGCTATGTGACCTCCGGTCAGGCCGACCAGTGGATCGCCGGCCAGACTGATCCGAACTGGGCGCCCAGCGGCGTACCGTTGGGTGGCATCGGCACCGGGCGAGTGGACCTCTACCGCGACGGACGCTTCCGTCACTACTCCGGCAACAACAACCAGGACATGCCGCTGGAAGATCCCGACGGTCTGCCCGGCGCATTCCTCTCGGTGGCCGTGGCTGGGTGCGAAAGGCTGCTGGCCACCCGACCTGCTGCCGGTCTACCCCCCTGCCGCACCCTGCATTTTGAACCCGCTTTCCCGCAGGCTGTGCTCTCGGCGCCGGATATCTTTCCTGGCTTGGACGTGGCCGTGACTTGTTCCGGCCCGCTGATTCCGCACGACCTGCGGACGTCCAGCATGCCGTGTGCGCTGCTGCGCTGGCGCCTTGTGAACCGGGGTGCCCGGGCGCGCACAGTGCGATGTCGCCTGGCCTGGCCAAATTTGGTGGGGACCGGCGGCGGACTGGGCGCCCCTGAACGACGTATCGGCTACGGCGACGGCTTCTACCGCTTCTGGGAGGCACCCGATGCGCCGCTGGCGCGGGCGAGCAACCTCGGCGGAGTGCGCGTGCTGGAGTATTCAAACGATCCTAGTCCCGTGTCGGCCACCGCCAACGGACGGCACTACGTGGCGGTGCAGCGCGGCACCCGGCGCACCTTTGTGGATGCCGACCCGCGGCGCGGGTCGGTGGCGCAGACGGTAACCGTGGCGCCGGGCGGCACGGCGGACATACGCATGGCACTGGTCTGGGAAATGCCGCACGGGCTCGACTCGCTCGGCGAGGACCGCGGCTTGCACTGGCAGAATCACTTCACGGACGGCCGCGCGGTGCTGCGCGAGATCTTTGCTTCGTTCGACGCCATACTGGAACGCACCGGCTCGCTGCGCCGGTTGCTGGCCGAAACGGACCTGCCGGACTGGGTGCAGTCCCGCTTGCTGAACTGCTGCTACCCGCTGGTGACCAACAGCGTGTTTTACCGCGACGGGCGTTTCAGCATCAACGAAGGCCCGACCGAAATGTCCGGCGTTTTCGGTACGATCGACCAGCGTCTGGCCGCGCACCCTGCCACGCAACTGCTCTTCCCCGAATTGAACCGGCGCGAACTTAAGCAGTTCGCCGCCACCATGACCGCCAACGGCGAGGTGAATCACGACCTCGGTGCTGGACACCTGGAGAGTCCGCCCCGCGGGCAGCGCTGGCCCGACATCCAGTGCTCCTTTGCGCTGCAACACGCGCGGCACGCCTGGACGACCGGCGACGCGAAGTTTGAAACCGAGGCCTGGCCGCTGGTGCGGCGCGCCCTTGAGCGTCACGCGCAATGGGCCGAAGAGGGGCGCGGCGTGCCCCAACTCGGGCGCGGAACCGGCCTGGGCACCAGCTACGATAGTTATCACTACGAAGGCACGACCGCCTATATCGGTACGCTCTGGATCGCTGCGCTGCAGGTGGCAGGCAAATGGGCGGAAGCGGTCGGCGACCACGAATTCACGCAATGGGCCGCCCGCTGGATCGGCGCCGCCCGGCAGCGTCTGGACGAGGACCTGTGGAACGGAACGTTCTACCGCGCCTATGCGGGCGCGGGCGTGGCTTCCAATGAGAACTGCCATGCCGGCATGCTGGCTGCCTTACATCGAGAGCTTCTGCCTGGCCCCGCTGGCCGTGCTGGGGCGCCCCGGCGTGCTGGCGCTCTGGGAGCGGACCGTGCGCGCCATGTCCGGTGGCAACCGGCAGCCATGCGACACCCGGCTGATGTACCGGCCGATGACCGGCGAACCCTCCTGGGGCGCCTTCTACATGACCGCCCCGGCCAGTTGGCTGGTGTACGACGCCTTGCTGGATTTCTCGTACGCGCCGCGCGCGGAGGTGCTGCGACTGATCCCCCAGTTCGAGGGTCGCTTTGTCGTGGTTCACCCCCTGTTCTGGGCGCTGGGCCGGCGGGAAGGCGCGCGGCTGTCACTCCAGGTGCGACAGGTGTTCGCGCCATCGCCACCGGCCGTCAGCTGGCTCGAAACCGCTCCCGGCGCGCGGGCGCTGCGCGTAAACGGGCTGCCGGCGGAACCCGCCGGCACAGGCGGCGTATACGCGCGTTTCCGCATTCCGCACTGGGTACTGAATCCGGGTGCCGAACTCAACTGGGATATCCTGTAACGTGACGGCGACAACAACCCTCCTGATTCATCGTACGGGGCAGCAATGGCACAGGGTAAAACGGTGATGCCTGCAAGGACAAATGAGAGCAAGAACATGCTGACCCAATCGGTTCGCGCAACCATCCCCGCATTGCCGCGCAGGCTCCATCCCCCCCGGGCCACCCTTTTCAGGGTGCTTGCCGGTGCTGCGCTGGCTGCCCTGCTGTGGGTTCCGGCGCCGGCGCAGGGCGCGGCAACGATGATCGCACCGGACGCACCGGCCGTGGCCTCTTCCAATGCCGTTCCGCCTTCTGCCGCGGCATTGACTGCCCAGCACGAACTGGATCAGATGCAGCACTGGTGGGAACAGAACTCAATCTGGTTCGTCAGCGGGGGCACCGTGGTCGGCTTCGCGGTCCTGGTCTGGTTGTGTCTCGCGCTTTACAAATGGTACTACAAGACGCCGGCCGCGAACTTCACGTGCGGCACGCTGGTGTATTCGAAGAAGGGGCTGATGCTGATCTTCGCCTGGCTGCTCTGGGGCGATTTCTGCTTCACCCTGATGGAGACCATTGCCGGCAGCGTCATGCCCTGGAAGTTCAAGTCGCTCAATGCTTCCAACACGACCACCAGCCTCATCATGACGAGCCTGCCGGCCGTCTTTAACTTCTTCGTCACCCCCTCCATCAGCATCTGGAGCGATCGCATCCGCACCCGCTGGGGGCGGCGACTCCCCTTCATCTTGACTACCATGCCGTTCTTGACCGCGTCGCTTGTGCTGATCGCTTATTCCGACGGCATTGCCATCTGGATACATCACCAGTTGGCTGGCGGTTCGCCGATCGGACAGGCCAAAGTTGCCATCATGGTTCTGGCGGTCTGCGCGGGGATGTTCGACCTGTTCAACATGTTTGTTTCGACGGTGTACTGGTACCTGTTCAATGACGTCGTGCCGCGGGAGATGATGGGACGGTTCATGGGGTATTTCCGGCTGGTCAGCACCATCGCCGGCGCGTTCTACAACTTCTTCATGTTCCGGTACGCCATGACCCACATGCGCGAACTGTACCTGATTGCCGCGGGAATTTACCTGGTGGGCTTCGGCGCCATGTGCCTCCGCGTCAAGGAGAGCGACTACCCGCCGCCGGAAGACGCCGGCCCGAAGGCAACCTTCCGCGAAAAGGCGAAGCATGTGGTGGAGAGCCTGGGGATATCCCATTACCTGTACTGGACTATGCAGCATACCTTTGGCAGTCTCGGTGCGTGCATAGGCACGTTTGGCGGATTTCTGATGTTGTCCCTGGTGCTGACCATGAACAATATCGGCGTGCTGTCCGGCATCACCAGCATCATTGCCCCGATCTGTTTTCTCTTCGTGGGCATTTTGGTGGATCGCTGGCACCCGGTGCGCGTCTGCGCCTATCTGGGTCTTTACGATGTCTTCTTCTGCCTGGGCGGGATGATCTGGCTGTTCGTAGACCATCCCAGCCCCCTCGTGTTCATGCTTGTCAGCGTGATTGGAGGTGTTTTCGGGGCGCCAGCGGGCGCAATCGGCGGCATCGCGGGGCTGCCGCGCGTTTTCGCCCTGCTGCCACGCGATAAGTTCGGCCAGTACAATGGCGCCATGTGCATGATCCGGGCGATCGGCATCTTCCTGGGTGGCATCCTGGCTGGCGTTTACCTGGACTGGATCAGGGGCATTATCCCGGTGCATGCCGACGATCCCAACTGGGTTTACCGGTACATATTTCTGTATGGCGCGTTCTTCGGCATCCTGAGCAGTTTTTGCGGCTACAAGGTGTATCGCGGCTGGAAACGGCTGGGCGGCGATAGATCCTATGTGCCGCCGCTGCACCGCTTCCGGCTGCGCGACCTCCAGCCGCACCCGGACGTGGACGGGAAGGTCAATGGGTGGCTCCTGTCGTTTGCCGGCCTGAATTTCCTGGGCGGATTGATCTGCTCCGGTATCTGGATCGGGTACTACCTCTGGTGGTGCCCCAATCCACGGTATGTTCTCTACTTTGCCATTGCGGGTGGGTACAGCATCCTGATGTTTCTGGTTTATCTGCGTTTTGTGAAGTTTATGGAGCGCCCATGATCACATGAGGATTACACGAATGAAAACTGTACGCATATCTTCTGATCGCTGGAATTTTGAAACCGCCGCCGGCGAATTCATCACGCCGCTGGGCGGCAATATGCTCAACGACGAGCATCCCGGCCAGGGGACGTTGTTTCAGCACTTTGACGCGGCGGAGTGCGACCGGCGCTTCGCTATCATGGCGGACCTGGGGCTTAACTGTGTCCGCCAGGCTATCGGCGTCAATCAGGTCTTCGATCCGGCCACCGGACTCAAGGCCGCGGGAATGAAGAACTGGGATGTCTTCATCGGCCTGGCTGAGAAACATGGCATCTACCTGATGCCCGTGGGTGGCTACATCGGCGGTAACGACTGGTTCGATGTTGAACGCCTGGCTGATAGCGGTCGTCAACTCGACTGGGATTGTGCCTTCTGGGAAGCCTTTTGCAGTCACTACAAAGACCACCCGGCCATTTGGGCCTGGGACTTGCGCAACGAGCTCCTCTATTGGCCGCGGGCCCACATGGTCACGCCCGGCAGCACCGCGGAACAGCGCGTCGAGGCCCTGCTCAAGGACCAGTGGATGGGGTGGCTGGAGACCCGCTATGGTTCTGTTGCCGCCATGAACAGGATCTATAGCTCGGCCTATGCGTCATTCGCCGACGTGCCGGGTTCCATCGGCTTCATCGAGAAACCGTTTGACCTTTGTGCCTATGATTTTCGTTGTTACCTGAACGACCGAGGCTACACCTGGTGTAAGCGCCAGTGCGACGCGATTCGGGCGGCCAGCCCGAATCACATGATCGTGTCAGGCAACAATGCCTGGCTCTCTCGGGATCAGGACCTCTGGCTGGCGAATGGTTTTCACAACCGCGCGCTGCACGAACTGTTTGATTTCGTTACCTTCCACCCGTATCCGGCCTGGGAGTGTGTGCCGGGCGGCCGCGGTGATCCGCTGGATGGCGGCGAGCCGCTGCGCTACTGGCTGAGTTGCTGCATCGGCAACGCCCGCATGGACCATTACGGCAAACCGGTGGTGGTGCAGGAGTTTGGTTGGTACGGAGGCGGCACATCAAAATTCCTCTGCGACTTGCCGTACCGCAGCGAGCAGGATCACGCCGACTACACGCGCACCCTGACCGAGGCGCTGATCCCGCACGTCAATGGCTTCATCAACTGGCCGACCTTCGACATGCCGGCCTCCAACGACATCAGCAACCACGGCGGTATTTTTACCCACGACGGCAGGCCGAAGGCGCTGGCGCAAGTCTATGCCGACCTGGTCAACAGACTTACCGGCAGAGCCCAGGTTCGCACCGCAGCCGGAACCACGCTGACTTACTCGTTGCTCGGTCTTTACACCTGCCGCGCCTATCAGGACCAGATGTGGGATGAAGTGCATGCCCGGTTGCAGGACGGCCAGATCCCGGATTTCCAGTTCATTTGATTGTGTTAAACAGAAGACCGGACGAATGGAGGGGCTGCGCTTGCGCAGACCGCCGCCAGTAACAGCGGCCGCGGTCGCCGCCAGCGGCGCCCCTATGGCGACAGTGAACAATGAGCAGAAGGCAGTAATCTATGAGCACAAGAGCGGCGACATTGTTAAACCAGCCGGTGGATATCAGCGACGAGTTCGGGCAGATCGAGAACACCTTCTTTCTGGGCAACCGGATTACGGAGTTCGACGTTGCTACCGGCAGTGGCCTGGTAGAATGGAAGCGCTACGCGCGCAAGCCGCGCATGGCCTTCGATCAGGTCGTGGCTCCGTTTGAATCGTCCCCGGCATGGGAGTTTCCGCCGGTCTACGGTCAGGATCCGGCGCTGCCGTTCGAAGTGCAATTTGTCACGGAGCGCACCGTCAGGTTGCGCTGGCGCGTTGGCAACCGCACACCTGTCGATGCCGACTCGCTCATGCTGGCCGGTGCGCCGGGGCGGTCGCGGTCGTGGGCCGTGAAGGAGGACCCCGGCCAGATCGTCTGGCAGGGACCGCAGGGATCAATGGTGCTCAGTCGGGATCCGTGGCACATCGAGTTCCGGGATGCGGCCGGCCGGGTCCTCACCCGCACCCAGCATCTTTCTGATTCTAAGGCCCTTTTGAATTGCGAACCGTTGCCGTTCGGTTTTGTCCGCGGTGCCAAGGATCTGACCCGTCATTTTGCCGCGACCTTTTCGCTGGCGCCGGATGAGCAACTCTTCGGCTGCGGCGAGTCCTTCACCCGCCTCAACAAGCGCGGGCAGAAGATCGTTTTATGGACGTGCGATGCGCATGGTGTCCAGACCGGGCGCATGTACAAGCCGGTGCCGTTCTTCCTCAGCAACCGAGGGTACGGTATGTTCGTACACTCCTCGGCACCGATGACCTTCGACTTTGGCCACGCCTACGACGGCGCCACGACCTTGTATGTGGGCGATGATGTCCTGGACCTGTTTGTGTTTCTCGGATCACCCGCGGAGATCCTCGAGGAATACACGGCGCTGACCGGGCGCAGTCCCATGCCACCACTCTGGTCGTTTGGCCTGTGGATGAGCCGCATCACGTACAAGTCGGAGGCGGAAACGCGCGAGGTGGCCGGGTTGCTGCGGCAGCACCGCATCCCGTGCGACGTGATCCATCTGGACACCAGCTGGTTCGAGACCGACTGGCTCTGTGATTACAAGTTTGCGCCAAACCGGTTCGACGATCCCGCCCGCATGATCCGTGACCTGCGCGAACAGGGATTTCGTATCAGCCTTTGGCAACTCCCGTATTTCTCGCCCGCGAACCCGCTCTATCGCGAGGCCGTTGAAAAAGGGTATGTGGTGCGCGATGCAGCGGGCGGCCCGGCGACCGAGGATGCCATTATTGATTTCTCGAATCCTGATGCCGTGCGTTGGTATCAGAATCTGCTGGCCGGTCTGCTCATACTGGGCGTCGGCGCCATCAAGGCCGATTTTGGCGAGGCCGCTCCCCTTGCCGGTCTCTACGCCTCCGGGTGCACCGGCTGGCGGGAGCACAATCTCTATCCGCTCCGTTATAACAAGGCCGTGGCTGACGTGTCGCGTGAGACCACGGGCGAGGCCATCATCTGGGCGCGCAGCGCCTGGGCCGGTTCACAGCGCTACCCGCTGCACTGGGGCGGCGATGCGGAAAACACCGACTGCGGCATGGCCGCCAGCCTACGAGCGGGGCTTTCGCTCGGGCTGTGCGGATTTTCTTTCTGGAGCCATGATATTGGCGGCTTTGTGCAGAAAAGCCCGGAGGCGCTCTATCGGCGCTGGATGCCGTTTGGCATGCTCACCTCGCACAGCCGCTGTCATGGCGCGCCGCCAAAAGAGCCGTGGCACTATGGCGAGGCGTTCACAGATGACTTTCGGCTGGCTGTGGAACTCAAGTATCGCCTGATGCCCTATGTCTATGCCCAGGCGAAGGTAAGTTCCGAACACGGCTGGCCCTTGCTGCGGCCTCTATTCTTCCATTACCCGGACGATCCGACATCGTGGTTGATCGAAGACGAATACCTGTTCGGTTCGGATCTGCTGGTTGCGCCGCTGATGGAAGAAAGCATAGACCGGCGAGTCTATCTGCCGCCTGGCGGGTGGATTGACTACCAGACCGGCCGCGCATTTGCGGGAACGCAGTGGCACACCATCGAAGTGGGCGCGCTTCCCTGCGTGATCCTCGTGCGTGACGGCGCGGTACTGCCGCGCGTGCCGGTGTCCCAGCATACCGGTGGCATCGACTGGATCCAGTTGGAACTGGCGGTTTTCGCGACTCAAACGGATGTGGCGACGGCGCAGATATTCCTGCCTGGCGATGTTGCCGTGCGCGCGGTGCAGGTGCGACGTGCCGGGATGGTCTGGACCGCGGATTCGACCTGCGGCGCTGATGCGCGTCAGTGGAAGGTTCTAAACACCGCGTCATAAGTCCACAGTAGGGGCGTCGCTCGCCGACGCCCGCGGGCGGCGATAAGCGCCGCCCCAAACAGGCACGTAACCGATGACGTCATGTATAGCAGTGCGCATCAACCGAAGGAGTTCAACCATGAGTCAACACCCCGCCATCCTGCAACGGTTTGAAAACAACCCGATCATTGTCCACCGGCAGGTAACTACCGGATATAGAAGGGACTTTACGTGAACGTGGACAATCAGTTGGGCGTGGATTACCGGAGCCATCTGCTGGCCGTGGCGGAGTCGCCGGGGACCTTGCGCGACACGCGCACTGGCGAACGCATCCCAATGCAAGCGACGCCGGCTCTGGCGACGGACCGTACGGCATCCACCGATGTGGTCCTGGCGCTGCTCGACCTGGCGCCGGATCAAACTCGCACCCTCGAGCATTGCCCGGAGACCCTGCCGGCCTCCATCCGCGTGGAAGCAGTCGGCGGTTTCCTGGAGATCACGAACGGTGCTTTGGCAGTGAAAGTTCCCCGTGACAACACGGCCGGGAGTGGCCCGCTGGCCGCCGTGCGGGTGGGGGACCGGCCATGGCAGGGACGCAGTGCCGTGACTGGTGCGGGTGGACCACTGGCAGTCTCCAACCGCGTGGTATCCCTTGGCCCCTGCCTGGTGCAGTGGGAAACCCTCATAACCTGGCCGGGCGGGGCGAACCATAGAACCCAGATGCGTTGGGCCACCGGTTCGGACACGATCCAGGTGGTCGAAGAGTGTGAAGCGGATACGGATGGCTCATGGACCTGGGACCCCGTCTGGCCGCAACGCGCTCGGGCGCTCTGTAATGGTGGTGGCGAATGGCGCGGGCGCATGCAGGAGGTGCGTGCGTCAGACACACGGGGGAACGAACCGTGCCGCGTCGGGCGCATGGGCCATATCTCATATTTCAACCAGTGTCATTTTGCCTGGCTCGGGTTTGCCAGCAGCGATGAAACGTTTGTCGGCGTCTTCACCGGTTGGGGAAGCGCGTGGCAGAGGCGCGGACATCAGTGGATTGATGTCATGGACGATGGCGCCGGCGGTCATCAGCTCCGATTCCCGGTGAAGCGCGGACGCCGCGTCTGGGGTCTCTGCCTGAGCACCCGCGCCGAGGCTGGCGTGGATACCGACACCGACCGCTGTCTCCCCAACCTGCGTAAGACGCAACACGCCGACCTGCCACTTGGAAAAGTCCTGAACTGGCAACTGGATGGCCCGCTCCCGGCGCATGAACCAACTTTGATCCAACGCTCTGACCTGGACGTCTTCCGGAAACGACTGGCGACCGATCCCACTGTCGCCTCTGCATTGGATCATGCGGCAGCAACGGTGAAATCGGGCCAACCGATTGCGGCCGCCCTGGCAGTTTGGCGCGCGGATCGCGCGGCGATGCGGGAAATCGGCCATTACCTGGCGCACTGGGCCCGGACCGAATTGGCGGAAATCGCCGATGGTGGCTATGAGAAACTGATCATCTTCCAGGGACGGCAGGCCAAGACCATCGCCTACGATCTCGATGTGCTGTGGGCGCTGGATGGCATTGACGAGGAAGACTACCGCACCATACGTAAAACGTTGCTGGCAATGGCCTGGATGTTCGCCGACGGCGATTTTTGCAACCCCGAAGACTTCTGGGCACATGTGGATCCCGATTCCGGGGTAACTGAAAAGCTTGCACCGCACATGGGCCGGAGCCCGGTGCCGCCGAATTTCCTGGCTGAATTTTTCACCACCACCGGGGTGATTGCTGAGTGGGGCGCGTGGCATCCGCAGGCCGACGCCTGGCGCCAGTGGAGCCTGGACGTGCTGGACTTGTTCCTTGAACACTGGTTCCTGCCGGACGGGACTTACCGTGAAGCGGTGAACTACCACACGCACTGCTTCAATGCGCTCCTGTGTCAGTTCTATCCGCTGCAGGTCCGAGGCGTGCGCGACTATTTCACACACCCCAGGGTGCGGGGCTCGTACGCGCATTTTCTTGCGATCCAGATGCCGGTGCTGCATGACCAACCGTTGTTGCCGACGGGGAATGAACGCATCCTTTTCGGCGCAGACGGCAAGGACGGCTATGCGCCCATGCCCGCCAATGGCAATTCCGGCGGTCATGGACACGAACAGCAACTGCGCGGTGACTTTTCAATCGGCGCAGCCGTGTACCAACGGACCGATCCCGAACTGGCTGGGCAGTGCCGCCATGGCTGGGTGCAGGGGGGCAAGCCGGTTCTGGATGACGTACATCCGATGTTGACCCTGCTGACGCTCAACCCCGTGATCCCGCCCGTGATGCCGGCCTGGGAGAGCGCGCACCGGCAATCGCTCGGTCTGGTCTCCAAGGCCGTCACACCGCAAGGCGCGCAGCTCTGGTCGCTGTTCCGCGCCGGTTCGGCCACCAACCACATGGACTTTGACCAGGGCGGACTGCACCTCGCTTTCGCGGGGCAGGTGCTGCTGGGGGACCACGGGTATCACACCGAGGATAAAGACGGCCTGCCGGCCGGGGCCTGGCCCACGCACCAGCATTCCACCGTAACCTATGCGGAGGACCGGAACCTGAGTTCAGGCTATACCGGTGTCGAACTGGCGCCGGAGCCGCTGCTGGTGCATTGCGGTGAGGGTTTCGACTGGTGTGTGCATCGCATCATCAACAACAACTACCGCGATGCGACCCGCTTCCCGTACAACCATCTGATCCCTGCGTCCACGACGCGGCATGTGCGCCACTACCTGTTTGTGAAGCCGGACTACTTTCTGGTCTGGGACGTGTTTGAGGAAGCGCACGCGCCCGCCACCTTCTGGCTGCATCCGAAGGAAGCGGTCGTTCAGCAAACCCCGAACGTCTTCCGCGCGGGTACGCCTGGAACGCGGCACCTTGGGATTCATTTTCTACAACCTGTGGCGCCATGTGTCATTGAGAACGAGGCCGGTGGACCGCTCTGGTCGTTTGCCGTGAAGGCGGATCAGGCGGAACCGTTCCTGGTTCTGCTGGCGCCGCAAATCGACGACCGGCACATTCAGACAACGTATGACAAACCCCGACGTGAGATCCGTGTGCGGGGAGACGGAATCAACGACACGATCCACCTGCCCCAACCGGGGGCTCCAAACGAACTGCCAGTGGTTATCAGGCAGGCGCCGGACCACGATTGTAGGGGCGCCGCTTGCGGCGACCGCGACTGGACCGGGATTGTAGGGGCGCCGCTTGCGGCGACCGCACAACGGAACGACTCATAAGGAGCACAATATGGACAAACTGACAGTTGGCATGATCGGTGTGGCGAACTTCGGGGCTTTCCGCCGCAAGCAAATGCGGGCGAGCGGGCACTTCACGCTGGCGGCTGTCTGCGACCGCAATGCGGAAGCGCTGGCTGCGGCCGTGACCGAGGAGCAGTCTGCAGCCTATACAGACTTTGCTGCCATGCTCGCGCACCCCGGTCTGGAGGGCGTAGTGATTAGCACAGGCGCTGACAGCCATGCCAGTCTTGCCATCGCCGCGATGCGCAAAGGACTGCATGTCTTCCTCGAGAAACCGCTTTGCTGTTCCGTCGCGGAAGTCGATGCGCTGCGCCAAACGGCGCGCGAGACCGGCCGCGTCATCGGGCTCGGCCATAACCATTGCGTCAGCGACCCCTTGTTGAACTTGGCCAAACGATTCATTGAGGAAGGTCGGCTGGGCACGGTCGTTGCCTTTGAGGAAAACAGTTCGCATTCCGGCGGCCTGGAGATCAATCCCGGCGACTGGCGGGGACTGGCGGACCGGAACCCCGGAGGCATGCTCTTCCAGTGCGGCGTGCATGCATTTCACGGCATGGCTTATCTCTTCGGGCCAATCGACACGGTGCAGGCCATGATGCGCTACGATGCCAATCCCAATACGGAGACCGCGGACGCGGCCAATGTCCTGTTGCATTGTGCCAGTGGAGTGATCGGCACGCTCAACTGCTACCACGTCACCGCCTATTGCCATGCGTTGCGCATCTTTGGCACCAAGGGCAGTCTGTATCTGGACACCCATAAGCGCCTGGCCTGGTTTCAGCCGCGCAAACGCAATGACGTGGAAGAACGCGAACCCGTGCCGGTTCCTGCCGCCCCGGAAACGAATGCCTATGGCAACCTCGTCTCCTGGTTCGATGGCATTCGTTCGGGCACGCCTGTGTACCCTGGACTGGAAGACGGCATCTCCGCCGTGCTGCCAGTCTTCGCCGCCGAACAGTCAGCCCGTTCCAGGATGCAGGTCGCCGTCGCACACATGCAATAGGGTGTACCGCATCCACACCGACGCCATCAAAGTCCACCTCATCCCGACCGTCATCACCCCTGCGCAGGCCGCCATCACCTACGCCAACGAAGCCGACCTGCTCAATGTCGCGCTGTTCGGCGATCACTTTCCCGTCCCCACTGCTGACGGCTAACTGCCCACTGCTCACTGGCAACGCCGGTGCCGCGGTGGGGGCCGTCAGCAACTCCGGCATGGCAGACATGATCGTCTCCCGGAAGTCTTCGCGGCCAGGCTGGAAGTAGTTGGTCAGGACCATCTCAACCGTGGTATGCCCGGTGACCTTCCGCACCAGATCAACCGGTACGCCTGCGGTCAGCGCGATCGTGACCCAACTCGCGCGAAAGGCGTGGAAGCCGCGCTGGTTCACCTTCTTCAACCCATGCCGTGCGA
>SESH01074847.1_pt1 | contig 13422 bp, 7 predicted proteins | sample 3171561 | NCBI WGS metagenome assembly SESH01 (sample SAMN10866947, study PRJNA518727) | freshwater metagenome | biome: subpolar coniferous forest; feature: holomictic lake; material: water; isolation source: holomictic Lake 442 2011 16.5 m and 2014 13 m | place: Canada: near Kenora, Ontario
TCGCCAGACATCTTATCCATCAGCGACCCCTTGCCGTGGACGACCTCATCATGCGAGAGCGAGAGCATATAGTTCTCGGTGAACATGTAGAGACCGCGAAAGGTCAGCTCGTTGTGGTGGAAGCGCCGGAAAATACCCTCGCGGCGCATGTACTGGAGCGTGTCGTGCATCCAGCCCATGTCCCACTTGAAGCCAAAGCCCAGGCCACCCACGTACACCGGGCGCGAGACCATCGGCCAAGCGGTGCTCTCCTCGGCCATCGTCTGCACATCGGGGAAGCTCTTGTAGACCTCGGCGTTAAACTGGCGCAGGAACATGATCGCGTCAATGTTCTCGTTGCCGCCGTACAGGTTAGGGATCCACTCGCCCTGCTTGCGCGAATAGTCGAGGTAGAGCATGCTGGCCACGGCATCCACACGCAGACCATCGATGTGGAACTTATCCAGCCAGCAGATCGCCGAGCTGATCAGGAAGCTGCGCACCTCATTGCGGCCATAGTTGAAGATGTAGCTGCCCCAGTCGGGGTGGAAACCCTTGCGCGGATCCGCGTGCTCGTACAGATGCGTGCCATCGAAGTAGGCCAGACCGTGGCCATCGGTGGGAAAATGCGAGGGCACCCAGTCGAGGATAATGCCGATACCATGCTGGTGCAGGTATTCGACGAAGAACATGAAATCCTGAGGCGTGCCGCAGCGGCTCGTGGGCGCGAAGAAGCCGGTGGTCTGGTAGCCCCATGAGCCGTAGAAAGGGTGCTCGGTGACGGGCATCAGCTCGATGTGGGTGAAGCCACACGTCTTCATATGGTTCGCCACGAGCGGTGCCAGCTCGCGGTAGCTCAGGAAACGCTCGGGGTTCTCGGGGTCGCGCATCCACGAGCCAAAGTGCATCTCGTAGAGCGACATAGGCGCGTGGGTATTCTGGCGCTGGCCACGGGTGGCCATCCACTCACCGTCGCTCCAGTCGTAGTCGCGGTCCCAGACCACAGACGCCGTACGCGGGGCCACCTCATAGTAACTGCCAAAGGGGTCAGTCTTATCCTCACGGTAGCCGTAGTAGCGCGAGGCGATATGGAACTTATAGGAGGCACCCTTACCAACGCCGGGAACAAACCCCTCCCAGATCCCCGAGCCACCGCGAATCTTCAGCGGGTTAGGGCCGGGATCCCAGCCATTCCACTCACCGATCACGGCCACATACTCGGCGTTAGGTGCCCAGACCGCAAAGTAAGTGCCAGCTATACCGTCCACCTCAGTCGGGTGAGCGCCCAGCTTCTCGTAGAGCCGATAGTGGGTGCCTTCGCCAAAGAGATAAACATCATCGTCCGTAATGGCGGGCGACGCGACGGGCGCGGCGACCACTACCGCCACCGGGGACTCGCGCACCTCCGCCACCAAGGACTCGCACACCTCCGCCACCGGGGACTCGCACACCTCCGCCACCGGGGACTCGCACACCTCCGCCACCGGGGACTCGCACACCTCCGCCACCGAGGACTCGCGCACCTCGGGCAAGGTCTGCTCGGCGGAAGCCTTCTTAGATCGGCTGCCCCGAAGCTTCTTCTCATTAGTCATATCGGTTCCCTTATTGGTATTCAATATATAGCGCAGGGACGACCTTCGCGCCCTTCGCGTTCGCGTCCTTCGCCCCGTTTCGTGCCCTTCGCGATCCAAACGCCCTTCGCGCCCTTCGCGATCCAAACGCCCTTCGCGATCCAAACGCCCTTCGCGATCCAACCACAACCCTATGGCGGTCCAGCCACCTGGCGCAGGATCCCGTTCAGCGGGATGCTCATCCAAGCCGGGCGGTTGTTCATCTCATAGCCGAGCTCGTAGACAGCCTTCTCCAGCACATACACCTCCAAGAGCGTCTCCAGGTCAGCGCGGGCGGCGGGCATAAAGGGCGACCCGCCAGCGTGCTCGCGATAGCTGCCCAAGTAGGCCGCGCTGACCCAGAAGCACCAGAAGTCGGCCCAGCGGCGCAGGCGGGTGGCGTCCTCCTCCGTCACCGCCATGGCCCCGACGCGGCTGAAGTAGCTAGAATAGGCGGCATACTGGAATGAGCGCAGCATACCGGCCACATCGCGCAAGGGCGAGCGCTTCATCCGCCGCTCGCTAATCGGGCGCATCGGCTCACCCTCCAGGTCGATGATCATGAAGTCCTTGCCGGTAAAAAGCACCTGGCCAAGGTGATAATCGCCGTGGATGCGCGTGCGGGCGGCATCGATCCGCACGCCGACGATGCGCTGGAAGCGAGCCAGCAGCGGCCCCTCGCTGGCCAGGGCGGCCTCAGCGGCGGCGCGGGCGCTCGCGGGCAGCGTCGGCAGCAGCTTACGCAGCCCCTCGAAGGTCTGCACCGTAAGGGCGCGCACACCCTGGTAGATCGAGCGCTGGTAGAGCTGCGTGAACGGCTCGGGGGCGAAGTCCGGGCCAGTGCCGCTAGCCAGAGCCAGGTGCAACTCGGCGGTGCGCTGGCCAAGCAGGCGCACACGCTCCAGGTAGCCCCCCACGAGATCCTCCGCCAAGGTCGGCTCATCTGCGCCCGACGCCTCCAGCAGCGCCGCCAGGGTGGTCGGGGTATCTGGCGCATCCAGCGCGGGGCGGGCCAGCACCGCGTCGAAGTAGCTGCGCAGCACATCCAAGGTGTAGGCCCAGGCATCGCCCTCATTGGGCACAAAGCCCTGGAGGATAGCCAGGGTCATGGGTTCCTCTCCGCCACGGGTGTACTCGATGCTACCGGCCACCGGCGGCGTGCGCGTGAAGCCGCGCTCGTCGGTGAGGAAGCGCCCGATCTCCAAGTCGGGGTTGATCCCGTTATCGACCTTACGGAACAGCTTCATGATCAAGTGGACGCCAAAGGTGATCGAGGAGTTGCTCTGCTCGGCCCGGACGGGCAGCGGCTCCAGGCTGGCGTCACCCAGGCCGTGGAGCATACCGCGCAGCGCCTTCGCCGGGATGCCCGCCAGCTCGCCGCCGCGCTCGCTGCGCAGGCTGCGGCGGCCAGCGATCAAATCGCGCAGGGCCAGGCAGAACCCACGATCCACCAGCGGGTCGTAAAGCACACACGGCTCGTGCTGAGTCGTCGCGAGGCGCAAGCCCGCCACGACAGCGTGGCGGGCGTCAGCCAGGATCTGCCGCGCGTGATCGCCCTCGGCGTAGGCCAGCGGCAGCAGGTAAGTCTCGGCGCTGCCCTCGGTGTACTGGACGCTGGCCAGCACGAGGTGGGCCAGGCCGCCCGCGTAGAGCAGCCTGATCGTATCGACAATGCTAACGCTCTTGATTTTGCGCGCCTTGGCCCCGAACCAGCGGCGCGGGCGCATGAAGTCGGGCAGGATCTGCTCCAGCTGGGCCTGGTGCCCAGCGTAGAAGATCGCGTCCCAGTGGTTGGCGTCGATGCGGATCAGCGGCGGCTCGCCACCGGCGGGCGCGCTCAACAGCCCGCCCTCCGCCCGCTGCGGTGCCAGGCGGAACCAGTAGAACGAGTGCGGCCCGAGGGTAATCAGGTAGGGTCGCTCGCTAAACGCCGGAAACTCGACCTGGCCAAACAGCTCCACCGGCATCATGCCCTTAAACTCGGTCATATCCAGCTCGACAGCCTGGACGAAGCGTGAGAGGTTCGCCACCACCAGGATCGTCTCGCCCGCGTGGCGGCGCAGGAAGCAGAGCACCTTGCGGTTGTCGGGCTGGAGGAACTCCAGGCTGCCGCGTCCGAACGCCTGGTAGCGCTTGCGCAGGGCGATCAACCGCTTCATCCACCAGAGCAGCGAGTGCGGGTTGGCGCTCTGAGTCTCCACATTCACCGTCTCGTAATGATACTCCGGGTCGGTGATTGGCGGCAGGTAGAGCCGCTGCGGGTTAGCCTTCGAGAAGCCCGCGTTGCGGTCGCCCGTCCACTGCATCGGCGTCCGCACGCCATTGCGGTCGCCCAGGTAAATATTGTCGCCCATGCCGATCTCGTCGCCATAGTAAAGCACCGGGGTGCCGGGCAGCGAGAAGAGCAGGCCATTCATCAGCTCGATCTTGCGGCGGTGGTTGCCGAGCAGCGGGGCCAGGCGGCGGCGGATGCCCAGGTTAATGCGCGCCTGCGGGTCCTTGGCATAGACCCGGTACATATAGTCGCGCTCCTCCTCCGTCACCATCTCCAGGGTCAGCTCATCGTGGTTGCGCAGGAAGATCGCCCACTGACAACTCGCGGGGATGGAGGGCGTCTGGCGCATAATCTCGATGATCGGGAAGCGGTCCTCCTGATAGACGGCCATATACAGGCGCGGCATCACCGAAAAATGGAAGGCCATATGGCACTCATCGCCGTCGCCGAAATAGGCCACCAGATCCTCGGGCCACTGGTTGGCCTCAGCCAGAAACATACGCCCAGGGTACTTCGCGTCCATCTGGCGGCGCAACTGCCTGAGGAAGTCGTGGGTGGCGGGCAGGTTCTCGCAGTTGCTGCCCTCGGCCTCGTAGAGGTAGGGAATGGCGTCGAGGCGCATCCCGTCCACACCCATATCCAGCCAGAATTCCATGGCCTTAAACAGCGCCTTATGCACCGCCGGGTTCTCGAAGTTCAGGTCGGGCTGGTGGCTGTAGAAGCGGTGCCAGTAGTACGCCCCGGCGACCGGGTCCCACGCCCAGTTGCTGCTCTCGAAGTCCTTAAAGATGATCCGCGCCTCTTTGTAGACCTCGGGCGTATCCGACCAGACGTAGAAGTCGCGGTAGCTGCTGCCCGGCTTCGCGTGGCGCGCGCGCTGGAACCAGGCGTGGCGGTCGGAGGTATGGTTACAGACCAGCTCGGTGATCACGCGCATGCCGCGAGCGTGGGCCTCGCGGATGAGCGCGCGCACATCCTGGATGCTGCCATAGGCCGGGTTGACGTCGTTATAGTCGGCGATGTCGTAGCCGTCGTCACGCAGGGGTGAGGGGTAGAAGGGCAGCACCCAGATCGCGGTGATACCGAGATCCTGGAGGTAGTCGAGCTTGCTGATCAGACCTTTGAAATCGCCGATCCCGTCGCCGTCGCTGTCGCAGAAGGTGCGAACGTGAACCTCGTAGATCACGGCGTCTTTGTACCAGAGCGGGTCGTCGGCAAAAAGCTGCGGGTGCTTTTTTATGACCATCGTTTGCTTTCTATTGCAGGTGTTGTAGGGGCGCGGCGCGGCGCGCCCCTACCGATCCCCGCCCCCTGGTGTCCCCTTGCCTACGAGTAGAACTCGAAGCCGCGCTCATCGCGCACGCGCCGGCGGATGCGGAAGACGTGTACCGGCGTGATATAGGGGTTCAGTTCCACATAGTTAAAGCCATCGCTCCAGATGTAGCGCATGTCGCGGATCTGGTCGTGAACCTGGACCGGCCCGCTGAGCCCCCAATCCTCCAGCGGCAACTCAACCCAACCGGACTGGGTATTCAGCGGATCGAGGCTGATCACCACCAGCACGATATTGCTCATGTCGGGGCTATGCTTGCTGTAGGCGATGATCTGCTCGTTCTCGATGTAGTTGTTCTCAACGCGGTGGAAGCGGATGCTCTCGTTAAACTGCAGCGCCTCGTTCTCACGGCGGGCGCGGTTGAGCGCCGCGATAAACCCCCGGATACTGCGCGAGTCGTCGAGGTTCCAGGTGCGCTGCTCATACTTCTCGTTGTTGCGGTACTCCTCGCGGCCCTGCACCGGCATATGCTCAAGCAGTTCGTAGGCCGGGCCGTACATGCCCCAGCTCGCGGCGAGCGTGGCGGCCAGCGCAGCGCGGGCGTAGAACGTGCCCCGGTGGCCGGCGTAGAACTGCGGCGTGAGAATATCGTGGGTGTTCGGCCAGAAGTTTGGCCGGAAGAACTCCTTGACCTCGCTCTGGGTCAACTCGGTCATGTACTGGGTCAGCTCCCACTTGCTCGTGCGCCAGGTGAAGTAGGTATAGCTCTGAGTGAAGCCGAGCTTGGCCAGGCCATACATCACCTTGGGCCGGGTGAACGACTCAGAGAGGAAGATTACCTCGGGGTGTACGGCCTTGATCGCGTCGATGCACCACTCCCAGAAGCGGAAGCTCTTGGTATGCGGGTTATCCACACGGAAGACCTTCACGCCCTGCTCGATCCAGTAGTCGAAGGAGTGCTTCAGCTCATACCAAAGGCCCTGCCAGTCCCTCGTCTCAAAGTCGAAGGGATAGATATCCTGGTACTTTTTAGGCGGGTTCTCGGCATACTGAATGCTGCCGTCGGGGCGGGCGCGGAACCACTCGGGGTGCGTGCTGACGTAGGGGTGGTCAGGCGAACACTGGAAGGCGTTATCGAGGGCCACCTCGATGCCGTACTGCTCGCGGGCCACGCGCACCAGCTCGCGGAAATCCTCCAGACTGCCCAGTTCAGGGTGGAGCGCGAGGTGGCCGCCCTCAGCCGAGCCAATCGCGTAGGGGCTGCCGGGCTCGCCGGGCTGCGCGCTGGGCGCATTATCCTTGCCCTTGCGGAAGGTCGTCCCAATCGGATGAATGGGCGTCAGGTAGAGGACATCGAAGCCGAGATCGGCCACATAGGGCAAGCGGTTAATCACATCGCGGAAGGTGCCGTGGCGAGCGGGATCGGGCGAGGCCGAGCGCGGGAAGAGCTCGTACCAACTGGAGAAACGGGCCAGGGCCGGATCCACCACCACCGTCAACTCGCGCTCGTAGACCGTCGCATAGTGACGCGGGGCGTGGACCGTCATCAGGCTCACCAGGCCGGGGGCGAAGGCGGCCGACTGGTCGCCGTCGCGCAAGGCGGCCTCGTAGGAGCGCAGGCGGATAGCCGCATCATCGGGGGCGTGGGCGGCAGCGTCGGCGACCAGGTCGGCACCGATCAGCAGGTCGACGCGCACATCCTGGCCAGCCTCGATACGCCGCTGCAACTGGTGATCCCAGGTCTTAAAATGATCGACCCAAGCCATCACGGTATACGTGTAGCGCCCGATCACATCCACGGTAAAGCTGCCGCGCCAGCGGTCGTTGAGCAAAGCCTCCATCGGCGACTCAGACCAGGCGGGGGCACCCTCGCGGCGGTAGCGCACCACCGCGCTAAGGATGTCGTGGCCGTCGGCGAAGGCGTCCACCTCAACCAGCACCGGCTCGCCGGGGGTACGCTTAATCGCATAGCGCCCGGCGTCGATCTCGGGCTGGAGCCGCTCCAGCACCACACGTCGACGGCCCTCGCCGAGGTCGCCCAGGTCATTCGGGCGCTGGCTGATCGGCACCACCAGCTTCACCATGGGTTCAGTTGCCTGCGCTGGCATCTCCATCTCCTTAAAAAAATAGCTGGCGACCGCAGCCCCAGAAAAAAAGATATGCTCAGATCACCGGCAGCCGCAGCCGGTCAAAAACAACCGCTGGCGACGGCGCGCCGCACCCACTCTTAAGCGAGAGAGCCGCAATTTGCACGGTGATTGTACTGAAGCCCATAGCATGTGTCAAACGTGGGCTTTAGGGCTTTAGGTCTTTGGATCACGGACGACGCGAAGCGGGGCGAAAGGCGTGAACACGGAGCCGCGAATGAGTTTACGGGGTATTCATGAGGCTGCGGATAAGCTTCATGAGGTGATCGTTGACCGCATCGGCATCGCCCAGAACCTCAAATTGGCACACAAATCATACGGACGGATGGCGATCTTCATGTTCACCTCGAATCAAAGGGTGACACCTGATGCGGACGCAAGACCCTGACCTACTGCTTGGCGAGCAGGATGAGATCGAGCTCCGTGCGATAGGCCGCAAAGTTTATGAGATTACCGTGCCCGCCGCCGTCGATCTGGATAAGTTGCGTTGGCGCGCTGCTATATGCCCGCAGGCGCACACTGGAGTTGTACGGGATCAAGCCGTCATTACTGCCGTGAAAAAAGTAGATCGGGCAGCGCACCTTGCCAATCCACTGATCGCTCCGCAACGGGTACTTCAGGAGAAACATGGGGATGTAGGGCGTCCTCTGCGCGGCCAGATCGTACATGCTGACGTAGGGTGACTCGAGAATGAGCATCCGGGGCGCGTTGGTGGCAGCAAGCGGAACGGCGAACCCACTGCCAAGCGAATGCCCGTAGATAATGATCTGATCCTCGTGATAGGACTGTCGCACATAGTCATAGACGACCTGGGCGTCGCGATGGAGATCCGCTTCATTGGTGACGTCCCCCGTACTCTTGCCGTAGCCACGGTAGTCGAAGAGGATCACATCGTACGCTTGGCGGATAAACCGCTCCGCGAAGGTGTCGGCATTTCGGAGGGTGTCGGCATTGCCGTGGAGATAGAGCACCACTCCTCGGGGGTTCGGCTGGGTGAAGTGGACAAGCGCGAGTGTCGCGCCAGCGACTGGCAGAAATACTTCCGTGTAGGGGCGTGTAAAAGGGTACGCGAAGTTGTGGGCGAGTACGGTGGGGTAAAAGATGATGCGCTCCTGGTTGAGGTAGAGGCTCAGGCATACGATCAGGTAGCCGACTACAGCCATCATTGCCAGGATGCTAAGGGTCTTGCGGAGTACGCGGAGGATGAGCGCGCGCATCGTTTGTCCTTCGTACTAGATTTTGGTGCGAAATGCATCAGGATATCATGAAACAACCCTGTGCCAGCACCCATTCCCACACGGTCAGCGTCAGCGGGACGGCGACGGGTGATTGGCCGCTGAGGCTGACCGTGATCACGGCCTGGTACACGCCCGCCAGCGTATCTTTGGGGATGAAGACATCGACCCACACGGGCTGGTTAAGACCGGCGGCCACGTTGAAGGGCGCGCCCACCGCCCGCGCCGGGGTGGTGTAGGGATCGAGAAAGGGGATGAGCGGATCGGGGATGCGGGAGTCACCGCTGGGTGAGTGCTGAGGCACCTCTAGGTTGCCGTGCGCGGTGACGCTGATATTGGCAAAGTCGATGCTAGCTTCACGAAAAAAGGAGATGTGGTCGGCGGAGATAATGTGCCCCGCGCCATCGATCAGCGGGCTGGCGCTCATGGTGACGCCCGTCAGCGCCGTATGTGCGGTGACAATGATCTGTGCGGCCGCAGATGCTCCCCACTTTGGGGTCAAATCGAGGGCTGAAATGCCAGTTGCGAAGCTGGAGGTCATCCATCAGGCGGGAGCGACGTCGTAATATCGTAGACGAGTACCTGCACATCGAGCCCCTCGCCGGTGAGCAACTGGAACGCTAGGTCTTGGGTCGCCGCTTTGATCGCATGCTCATCAGCCGTAGGCGCATATGCGCGGATGCGCGCCTCCTCGGCGGACACGCGCGTGACGCGCACGACGCTACCGGAGCTGGCGGCGCTGATCCTCCGGGTGAGTTCGGCGATCGCTTGATCAAGGGTCATGGGTATCCTCCAGGGAACACGAGCAGCTTGTCGCTGTGATGATACAGGGTGTTCGGTGGGAGGGGTTCGGGGAGGGGCCTGTCTCTCCCCGAAAAAACATCCCCACGTGTACGGTCGTGCGCCGCTAGATAATATTCCGCTCCGTGCCAGCCGCGCCGCCGGCGAAGCGGTCGATCCGCAGTTCGTCGATATTAATCGTGTGGGCACGGCCATCGAGGATCTCCTCCGCCATCAGCATGCCGCTGGCCGGGGCGTGCATGATCCCGTGGCCGCTGAATCCGCTGGCGTCCACATAGCCGCCCAGGTCAGGGTGGCGGCCCAGGATAGGGTTGTTGTCGGGCGTGATCTCGTAGAGTCCGGCCCAGCACTGCTGCTCGGCGAGGCTGGCCTGCTCCAGGATGGGGAAGCGGGCCAGCCCGTGATCAAGCATCTGGTCGAGCCACGTCCAGTCCACCGTGGTATTGTAGCTGCTCGGCTCGGCAGGGTTCGACTCGCCCATGAGGATGCTGGCCCCCTCGTGGCGCATGTAGAAGCCGCTGCCCACATCGATGATCAGCGGGATGGGGCCGGGGATCTGCGGGAACGGCGTGGTCATGAAGACGTTGCGGCGGAAGGGGCGCACCGGCACCGCGAGGCCGGCCAGAGCGGCCACCTCGCCGGCCCACGGCCCGGCGCTGTTCACCACCAGATCGCAGCCTATGCGCCCCTGGCGAGTCTGCACGCCGCGTATGTGTCCGGCCTCAACCACAAAGCCGGTGGCCGGCGTGTCACGCCGGATGCGTACACCCATGCGCTGGGCCGCCCGCAAGTAGCCCATCGCGATGCCGTAGGGGTCGCAGTAGCCATCATCGGGGCTGAAGGTCGCGCCTACCAGGTCGTCGATGACCATTTGCGGCACAAAGCGGGCGGCCTCGGCGGGGCTGAGCAGTTCCACGTGTACGCCCAGATCGCGCTGGAGCGCCGCCGCCGCCGTATATGCCTCCCATGTCGCGGCGTCGTTCACCAGGAACAGGTAGCCGACATGGTGCAGATTGGCGTACCCGCCCGTCTCCTCGGTGAAGTGGCGCAGCCGCTCGATGCTGTAGCGCGAGAGCAGGATGTTGGTAGACATCGAGAACTGGTGGCGCAACCCGGCTGCCGAGCGGGCTGTGCTGCCGCTCACCTCGGCCTCTTGCTTCTCTAAGATCAGCACATCAGTGCAGCCGCGCAGGGCTAGGTGATAGGCCACGCTGGCCCCGACAACCCCCGCGCCGATGATCACGACTTGTGCGCCGCTCGATCCCATCGCATATCTCCCGCTCACACATAGCACAGACGCCCCGCCAGGCAGGGCGGTTGCAAAGCCGCCTCCGGCGGGGGTTTGGGGGTGGCTTTGCCTCCCCCGAAAGATCTTTTTTTATTGGTTTTTGGCGGCGAATCCGCCAAAAACCAATAAAAAGCTAGGTCTGGGGCGCAGCCCCAGCAACGTTGCATCAGCCCTGCCCCACCAGGGCGTCCCTATCCGCTATTATACACGAACAGGTATTGACCCGATCTTTTGTGGTTGGTTTAGCTAGGGCGGTTGCAACGTCGCTGCCGGCGGGGGGGTGGAGGTGGCTTCGCTACCCCCGAGAGATCTTTATTGTAGCATAGGTGGTCATCCCGCATCCCAGTACTCGCGCGGCCAGATGGGCCACCAAGATGGGGGAGAAAGGGACTATTGAAGTCACTGGCCTCGATAGCGTATGCTACAGATGACAGATGGGCGCGGCCCCAAAGGAAACGGCTTGCGAATAAGCCCCGGATAACCACTCCGCACTTATTCCCCTTTTACCCCTGAATTCTCCTACCTCCCCCGCGCCGCTTGCCGAAAGGCCGATGGGGCAGCGCCAGTCTTGTACCAGCGATAAAAACGGCGGCAGGTTCCCTGCCGCCGTTTCGTTGTGTAGGGTAGCTATATATCAAAGGGGGCGTGGGGATCATCCCACGCCCCCTTTGGTTGATCCACCCGCAAGACTCAGCTTTCGGCCCGCACCCCGAGGATAATGCTGCTCCCGTGCGGGATGAGATCTCCGTTATTCAGCCCCCGCCCATCCTTGATCTGGGCGCTCACCACCTGGCCGGGCGCATACGTGTCAAAGTCAGGTAGCCGGTCGCGGCCCTGGAGATCAACATACTCCAGCTTGATCCCGCTGGTGCTGGCAAGAATGGACTCCGCCTCGGCGCGGGTCTTGCCGATCACATCGGGGAAGCGCACCACATTGCCCAGGCTCACGTGAATCGTCACCGTATCGCCCTGGGAGATCCGCAGGTTGGCGCTGGGTGACTGGGCGATCACAAAGTCAGCGTCCACGCTCAGGCTTGGCACCTCAATCACCGTGACCTGTAGCCCGAGGGCGGTCAGTTGCGCGCGAGCGGTCTCGGCGCGGGCCTTCGTGACATCGGGCACCGTCACCAGCGCCGGCCCCAGGCTAACGGTGTAGGTCACGAGCTTGCCCGGCTCCAGCAACTCGCCGGGCGACACCATCTGGCTGATCACGAGACCCTGGCTAATCGTCGGGCTGTTCTCGGGCTGCGGGGCGGGCACGAGCTGGAGCTTGAACAACTGATCCTGGGCGGCGCCGTCGCTTAGGCCCACCAAGGTCGGCACGCTGACCCGCAGGTCGGGGGTGGCGCTGGGCTCGCCGATGGGAGTCAAGTCACCGGGTCGAATGACGCCCGCAGTGGGCCGGGTGCCGCCGTCCAGGCTGCCGAAGAGCCGGTTCAAGGTACCGGTGCTGAAGAGCAGCACCATGCCGAGGACACCGGCGAGGATGAGCATGCCCACCAGGAAGATCCCGCAGCCCAGGCCGTCTTGGCGCGGGGCGCGGGCGGGGGTCTGCCGGAGTATGGGGATGCTGACCCGCCCGGTGCCGCCGGTGCCGCCGGTGCCGCCGGTGCCGCCGACCTGGCGCGGGGGGGGCGGCGGGGCGGACTGGCCGCGCTGGGCGGGCCGGTCGTTGCCGACGACCGGGTTCACCTGAGTCTCCTGCTGCGCAACCTGGGCGTAGCCAACAAGAAGCTGCGAGAACTCGATGGCGCTACGCGGGCGGCGGGCGGGATCCTTGTCCATAGCCCGCAGGATCAGCGCCTCAAGCTGGGCGGGGATCTGCGGGTTGATCCGGCGCGGCGGCGGCGGATCCTCAGTGACGTGTTTCATGGCCACGGCAATGGCGTTGTCGCCCTTAAACGGCAGCCTAGCCGTGAGCATCTCGTAGAGTACCACGCCGAGCGCGTAGATATCAGACTGGGCGGTGGCTTGGCGGCCCTGGGCCTGCTCGGGCGAGATATAGTCCACCGTGCCGAAGGAGACACCGGTTTCGGTGAGGGCGGTGCTGAGATGGCTCTTGGCGACGCCAAAGTCGGTGATGCGGGCCTGGCCACCATCGCTGGTGACGATCACGTTTTGGGGTTTGATGTCGCGGTGAACCATACCGGCCTTGTGGGCGGCAGAGAGGCCACGGGCGATCTGCCCGGCGATCTCGACGGCGCGGGCAACCGCGAGGGGGGCCTCGCGGTTGATCAGCGTCTTTAGGTCGGTGCCCTCGACATACTCCATGACGATGTAGTGGATGTCGCCGTCCTGGCCAACATCATAGACATCGACGATATTGGGGTGGGCGAGGATGGCGGCGGCCTGGGCTTCGTGGCGGAAGCGTTCGAGGAAGTCGGCATCGAGGCTGGTATGGCGGTGCGGGATCTTAATCGCGACGCGGCGATTTAGCCGCAGGTCGCGACCAGAATAGACTCGGGCCATGCCGCCCTCGCCGATCTTGCGATCAAGCTCGTAACGGCCATCGAGAACTTTCTGCTGCATCGGGGTTACATCTATAAAATACTGGCCGGGCGTAAATGTCCGATGGGAGGAGTTCGGGGAGGGCTTGCCCCTCCCCGAAAAAACACCCACCGGATTCTTTAGCGGTAAGCTACTACAACCGAGGCCGAAAGGCTACTTTGTAAGGACGCTGATGGCGCGGCTCGACCAGCGTATCCAGGCCGGTCGGCCTCCCCACTCGCTCCCAACGGTACGCACCGATCGATGGCCCCGCTGCGCCCATTATGGCACGGTGCGCTATGGGGCGTCAAGCTGAGGCGGGGGAGC
>SESH01095013.1_pt1 | contig 13413 bp, 11 predicted proteins | sample 3171561 | NCBI WGS metagenome assembly SESH01 (sample SAMN10866947, study PRJNA518727) | freshwater metagenome | biome: subpolar coniferous forest; feature: holomictic lake; material: water; isolation source: holomictic Lake 442 2011 16.5 m and 2014 13 m | place: Canada: near Kenora, Ontario
AAGAAGCCTCAGCGTGTACACAGGACCCATTCCACCATAGTTCATGCAGTTCTCGTGCAGACAGGTAAGCCCTGCATCCGAGAACATCTTCACAAGCTCACGCACGCGCCGGAAACGCTCGGCCTCCATCTGGTCATCGGGGCCGTGCCCCTTCCGCACCGCAAAGCTCATGATGCGGATCAGCCCGGTGCCAAGCAGCAACATCCTGGGAATGGCTCGCTTCGCCTCCGCCAAGGATGCGTCGAACGATTCTTCAATGCTCTTGCCCCAGTTCGCTATCGCCGAACCAAAGCAGTTAACCGCCACGCCGGCATCACCCAGCTTGCCCCGGACGACGTCAAATTTGTCGTCAGCTATGTCATGGATGTTCTTCCCGTCAATGTTGCGGGCTTCGATGTTCACCCAGCCAAGTTCCGTCGTCGCCTCGATCTGGCCATCGATGTCTGCCGCCCCTCCAGATCGGGGCTGTCACCTTCTCATCAGTGGACGACGCCAGACTCATACCAGGTAACACGTCTGGAAAGACCGACGGATTGAAGACACTCACTTTTCCAAGGTCAAGACGTCCGAAAGCCGGCACCAATCAACCACAGTCAGGTCTTCCGGCCTGGCGCAGGCGTCCAACCCCATCCCGACCAGGACTTCCCGCCAGCGCTCCGGTGGCATTCCACAAACTCCTGGCATCCGCGCGAGTACCGCCGGCAGCTGCTTCCGCCTCTGCATGAAAGCGTGCTTCACAAGGAGGTGGAAGAGACGCCTGTCCTTCACGACGTGGGCGCAGTCTACCCTCTTTTCCAACCTGACTACCGCCGATCCAACGCCAGGCCGCGGCCAGAAACAGGCCGAACTCACCTCTTTCCGGATTGTCACATTGTAGACGGCCTGGATCCATATGCCCAGCGCCCCGTACTCCTTGTTTCCAGGACCGGCGGCCAGGCGGTGCGCTACCTCGAGCTGAACTGTTGCCACTACAAGCGGCGGCGGGAGCGCCGCCTCGGCAAGATCCACCAGCACACGGCTGGCGACTGAATACGGAAGATTCGAGACCACCTTGAACATTCCAGCATCTGGCAGCGCAGCAAAATCCAGGTCAAGCGCATCGCCGCAAATCAGCTTGAGGTTCCCCGCATCCGCGAACCGCTCGCCGAGATACGCGCAGAGCCTCCTGTCGATTTCAACGGCGACAACATGACGCGCCTTCGCCAGGAGTTCCCCGGTCACAACACCCAGGCCAGGCCCGATCTCCAGGACGGAATCCGTCGGTTCTATCCCGGCCGTGGCAATAATGATGTCGAGGATGTTCCTGTCTATGAGAAAATTCTGGCCCCGGGCCTTGCTGGGCGCGACTCCGGCCTGTTCGAGGAGGGATCGCACATTGGTGGGGCTGGTCAGATTCATGATGATATATCGCTACGGCCGGTCCGATTCGCCCACGGGTTAGGCTTGGTCGCCAGTTTGTACGCAAGTTTCACGGCGTTGACCATACTCTGAGGATTGGCCATTCCCTTTCCAGCTATGTCAAAGGCTGTCCCATGATCGGGCGAGGTTCGAACGATGGGCAGTCCAAGCGTGACATTCACGCCGCTGTCAAACGCCACGGTCTTGAGAGGCCCCAGGCCCTGGTCATGGTACATTGCCAACACCGCGCCATACTTGCCGCGAATGGCCGCATGAAAGACGGTGTCGGCCGCGAGCGGGCCGGTTATTCTCAGGCCCTTCTTGCGGAGGGCCCGCACAGCCGGCTCGATTATGTCATTCTCTTCGCTCCCCAGCACACCGCCGTCGCCTGCATGCGGATTGAGGCCGCAAACCGCGAGCGTTGATTCCCCGGCACCAAGCCATGGCAGTGCAGCGGCCGCCAACTCGCCGGCGGCCACTATTGACGACTTAGTGAGGCTGCGCGGAACATCCCTGATGGCCATGTGCCTGGTCACAATGACAACCCTGAGGCCACCCCCAACGAGCATCATGGCATACCTGCTCGTTCCGGTAAGCCCCGCAAGCAATTCGGTATGCCCTGGCTCCTTGAATCCGGCCAGCCCCAGCCCTTCCTTGCAGATCGGAGCCGTCACCATGCCGTCACTGCAGCCAGCCATGCACATGCCTGCGGCAGCCTCGATCCACGCCACGGCGGCGCGGGATGCGCTCTCCTGCACCGTGCCGGGCCTGCACCTGATTCCACTGAACGGCCCAGGGTCCCATGCTGCCACCCGCCCCGCCGGCATAACACAGCCCGGCGTCCACAGGACAGGTTCTGGAAGTCGAAGCTTGCGGGATTCTTCCCTGAGGATGGGAATGGCGCCTATCATCACGAAGCGCAGCCTGCGCGGCCATGGAAAGCGGTAAACCGCCTTGAGAACAACCTCCGGGCCGATACCTCCTACATCGCCAAGCGTGAGACACAGGACTACAGGCCTGCTCATTTCTGGACCATTCCCTCTTGGATCACCTTGACGTTGACTTGCTTGCGAAGACGTTGAATCCACTGGTCATAGAGGCGATTCTGCTCCTTCTGCTTCAGCTGGCGCTCTATCTCTGAGCGAACATCCTCAAATGCAGTGGGCTTCGCGGCACGACGAGACTCGAGCTTGATAATCAGAAAGGAATCGCCAGCCTGAATGACGGGGCCTATCTCGCCTTCCTTCATGGCGGACACAGCTTTTGAAACTTCCGGCCGCAGATCCCCAGGCCCGACCCATTCCGGCTCGGCGACTTGTCCGTCCGCGCTCGCATTCTTCTGGAGCGAAACAAAATCGTCCCCGCGGCCGGCCTGCTGCCGGATGGTCTCGGCCCGCGTTCGCGCACCTTCAGCACCACCGGATGACTCCTCCACCGCCACCGCAATGGTACGCAGAAGGAATGATTCGGCAGTCACATACTTTGAACGGTTCGCGTCATATTCCTTGCGTACCGCGTTCGGTGACAGCAGCACTTTCGTATCCACTTCATTCCGCTTGAAGATGGACACAAGGATGTTGTCCCTCATGTCGTTCTTCCATTCCTGAATGGTCATGTGCTCGGCGGAAAGCGCATCAAGAAGAGCCCCCCTGTCACCCTTGAAAGACGACTGCAACACATCTTCAAGCTGGGCATCCACCATGAGATTGACGCCTTCTTCGTTGGGATTCTCGCACGACTCCAGGATAGTGGCCCGCTCAACCATGTTTGTCAGGATCTTCCGGTAGACCTCATCAACCCTTGTCTGCAACTCCTGTCCGTTGTACACCTGACTGAGCTTGCGGATTGCGGGAAAAGCGTTCCTGGCAACGTCGCTGTAGAGGATCTTCCTGTCATTGACAACAGCGGCCACACCATCCATCAGGCCGGCTTCAACACTCGCGGCCTCAACACGTTGCAGGCCAGCCAGGGAAACGACCACAAGAAGGACGCGAGCAACAAAACATCGCCATACGAAGGTGCTGGAGGACTTGATTTCCATAGGTGGTTGAATATTGCAGAAGCAAAGTGATTCCGCAACCCAATATATTCCGATTGACTCCCGTGGTATAGGACGTAGGATTGCTTGAACTGCTACACCCCTATACGTGCCGGCACAGGGCTGGCACAAGTTCGGAGCGGCAAGCTGGTTGTTGCTGCGACGATGTGGTGTGGGATAGATTCGATCACTGGCGTGGCCTGGCCCGCCGATGATCGCAGGGAGCCTTGGATTGGCATGAAACTCTTCGAAAAGATATCAAGACTGTTCCTGTCTGACGCGCGTGGCTCTGATGCCGAGAATGAATCCGTCGTCGTTGTTGATGTCGAGTCGCTGATCTCACCACCAAACCACGGGCGCCAGTCGTCCACGCAGGAGAAACTGTCCATGCTCAATCGGCTGGCAGCGTTCGTGGAGCGCGAGAAAGTGCCGCTGACGGCCTTGTTCTGCGGCACACCACTGCGCACCGCGCCGGAAGGAGAGAGTTTCAGGGGCGTCACTGTCTGCTATGCTTCGCGAAAGGATGAAGCTCCCGTCGTCGTCCTGCGCATCCTGAGTAAGAGAGGAAGAGGCCGCCACTCGGTGGTGGTCACGGCTGACGCAAAGGTTGAGCGGGCAGCCGTCGGTTCCGGCAGCAAGGTCATGCATGCCGCAACCTTCAGGAAAGCCCTTGAAACAGCAACCGATTCGCAACGCCCGAAACAACCTCCAAAACAACCTCCGAGGCAGAATCCCCCTCCCCAGCCTGCGCCGAAACAGGAGACCGACATAAACAAGCAGATTGTGAACGAACTAATAGATCCACTGTGAGGTAACTATGAAGAAGATATGGAGCATGACAGGATTGGGTTTCGTCCTCTGTGGCAGCTTGATCGGGCTGGCTGCATTGGTCATCGCCGTCGGGTGCGATAGTGAACCGATACAGGACTTTGCGGTGTCAATTTCGCCGCAACGTGTGGACGTCAGAAAGAACCAGTCCGTGACATTCTCGGCCACAGGCGCCGTGCGGTATGAGTGGACGCTCGGGGAAATCTCCAACGGTGTCAGCGATACAGCCGGGCCATGGGGAATTCTCAGCGCGACCACGGGCGAGGAGGTCACCTACACGAGCCTTCGCCAACCCGCCGAGACCGAGGAAGTGTCAGAAGAGGATGAGGACCTGAATCGCGTGATCAGGACAATCACCGTCACTGGCACCATGGGCCTTACGGGCTCGTCAAACGGAACCGCTAGAACTGCAAGCGCGACGGCGTATATCTACCATATCCGCTGAAGGCTGAAGACGCTTCTCGCCACCTCCTGACCCGGACGGCGGCAATGACTGCGGCAACGATCTCCCGCGCATGCGTGCGGGAGCAGCCAATCTGCCGCCCAGCCGTTCCAAAGGGCTTGTCAACGAAGAGGGCTTGCGGGCGGCTGCTTGATTTCCGGCTTTTCGGCCGGTTTGTCCTGGATCTCAAACTTCGGACAGGAATCCGTGGCTTCCACTGCCTTGAAACTAAGTCCGCAACGCTGGGAAAAGGGGTTCACTACGTAGTGCTTGCAGTACCTGCATATCCTGCCCTTCTCACTCTCCCTGAACACCGAGATCACAGGCGCAGCGTCTGAATGATCAAAGACCTTCGGCGGGTTCTTCTGCTTGAAAGGCACGGAATTCTCGTCGGCGTACTCATGCCCGCAGGCTGCGCAACTCAGGGTCTCACCGGACTTCCTGAGGCCTTCGTAGCGGGGTTCTCTTACAAGAATGGCGTCTGATCCACAGGCGGTGCAAAGGATTTCAAGCTGTCGTGAAACGCTCACAGAAAGCCCCGGTCTCCCCGTGATCCGGCCTACAGACCTTCCTGGGGGACCACGTTGGTCGCAGATCCCGCGCCCGAACCGGCATCAGCTGGAGCTGCCTGCGGCGCCGCCTCGACCGTTTCCTCTTCTTCGTACTCGACAAGCTTGGCCTTGATAGTGGCGACCTGCTGCTCGCAGTCCTGGATCTTCTCCTGGATTTCACCCAACTTGCGGTCAACTCTGGCAAACCGCGTATCCTTGAGAATAACCTCGCGCTCGGCAGTCCTCTTTGCCGCCTCGTACGCCACGTATGCGTCATTCTTCTTCTTCTTCCAGCCTGGATCGTCAAACTTCCAATCGGTGACCTGCTGTGCAATCTCAGGTATCTGGTCGGTCGCCATGGCACGCACCGGCCTCGGTGTGACATCGTAGACAGGCGGTACACCCTTCTGCCAGCAGACCGGCCGCCCAAGGTCAACCGGCCACGTTACGCCAACAAAGAAGAACTTTCCGGCAGCGTCTTCCTTCTTGTCGAAATCCTTGCCAACGAAGAAATGAACATCCCAATCGAGCACGTTGGTGCTGCCGCAAGCAAGGAAATCAGCGCCAAAACGAATCAATACGTCTGCGACAAAGGGATTCCGCCGTTGCATTGAAACGCTGAAGGTGGCTCCGGCAGGGATCTGGCGCCAGACCTCTTTGCCGCGATCGAAGTCCATGGTCATGAACCAGCCGCTCACGGAGTTCCCGCCGGCACCATCAAAACTGATCGAGTAGTCGGGGTTTTCGTCGTGCAATGGAATTGTGAGCTTGTTGAAATCGGCCGCTTGCATGCGGTTCATGGTTACATAATTGGTGTCGAACACATGCAACGCCAACACCCTGTTGTATTCGGCATCGTACTTTGCCTGGAGCTCGGCAATAATCTTGCTGGTGAAGGCTTCTTTTTCTGCCTGTTCCGCTGCCCGGTACGGGGCCTCGATGTCAGTCATTGCCTGGTAGGATTCATCCTGCCTCTTCTTTGCCTCGGCAATTTGCTGCTCGATCTTGGGCTTCTCGGCATTGACCGTCGCTTCCCTGGCCTTCAGATCCTTGAGTTCCTGCTCAGACTCCGCAAGTTGGGTCTCGAGTTCGGCCTTTTCTTTCCTTCGTTTGGCCTTTTCAGCATCAATCTGAGCCTTGACGGCGCTCTCGTCGACAACTGGCTGGGGCGCGGCGGGCACATCCATGCCGCCTTGCTCACCAGCTGGAACTGCTGGCTTTTCACCCGCAGGCGCTGCCTCGGGGGTTTGCGAGAATGCACCGGCGCCACAAAGAGAAAGCACGAGGAGTGCTGCAATGACTTTTCGCATGGCTATTCCTTCACCCGTAACTGAGATGTATCTTGTACATCCATGCGCGAATGGATGTCAAATTGATATTCACTCTATTCCAGCACGGCCTTGAGTCGCCTGACACCGGCGCTTGATGCGCCCTCTTTCTGTATCTTGAATCTCCCAAGCTCGCCGGTGTTGGCCACGTGCGGCCCTCCACATACTTCCTTGGAAAACTCGCCCATCGAATAGACCTTTACGCTTTCGCCATACTTGGCCTCGAACAGCGCCGTTGCGCCTGCCGCCCGCGCCTCCTCAAGCGTCATGACCTTCATTTCCACCGGCAGCTTGTCCTGGATGGCTTTGTTGACCAGTCGCTCGACTTCAGCCTTCTGTTCGTCGGTCATGCGGTCCGGATGCGAGAAATCGAAACGCAGTCGCTCCGATGTGATATTCGAGCCCTTCTGCGCGACATGGTCGCCCAGAACAATCTGCAGGCTGCGATGCAGGAGGTGCGTCGCGGTATGCAGCCGCGTTGTTGCCTCTGACGTCTCGGCCAGACCGCCCTTGAATGCCTTGTCGGCGCCCTGCTTCGACACCTCGCGGTGCTTGGTGAACGCCTCGTCGTAGGTGGCACGGTCCACCGTCACGCCTTTCTCGCGGCAGATTTCCTCGGTGAACTCCAACGGAAAACCGTATGTGTCGTACAGCCGGAAGGCCATCCTGCCTGAAAGAATTGCCTGGCCGTGGGATGTCAACTGCGTGAGCGTCTTGTTCAGCTCAACCATTCCGTTCTGGAGTGTCTCTTCGAACCGGGCCTCTTCCTTGACCAGTTCTTCCTCAATACGCTTCCTGTTCCGCACCAGTTCGGGGTACGCACCACCAAGTGATTCAACCACCGCACCGGCAATCGGAGCCGCAAACCCGTTGGGCAAGCCAAGGTTCTTCGCATACCTCACGGAGCGGCGGATAAGCCGCCGAAGCACATAACCACGCCCAAGGTTTCCAGGCACAACCCCCTGGTCGTCACCGAGGATGAAAGTCGAGCTCCGCATATGGTCGGCTATCACGCGGCATGCCTTGACCGCCTCGGGACTACTGTTGATGTCCCCGCCCGACATTGAAGCCATGACCGACATCAGCGGACTGAACACCTCTGTGTCGTACACGTTCTTCTTGCCCTGGAGCATGGCAACTGTTCGCTCCACCCCCATGCCGGTATCGACGTTGTGCTGCTTCAGCCTTTTCACCTCGCCGGGCGACTTCTCGTACTGCATGAATACGTCATTCCAAATCTCGAAGTACTTGCCGCAGGAACAGCCGGGACGGCAGTCAGGCCCGCAGGCTGTCTTCCCCGTGTCAATGAACATCTCCGTGTCAGGCCCGCAGGGACCGGCATCATTGGGCAACCCCCACCAGTTGTCCTTCTCAGGCAGCGGGTAGATCCGCCCCGGCGGGATGCCGAGCCTCTGCCAGACCCGGATGGATTCATCGTCCTTTGGCACCTGGTCCTTGCCAGCGAAAACGGTTACGTGAATCTGGTCAGGACTGAACCCCAGATATTGCCCGGAAGTTAGGAATTCGTATGACCAGGCGATTGCCTCTTCCTTGAAGTAGTCACCAAGCGACCAGTTGCCCAGCATTTCAAAGAAAGTAAGGTGAAGCGCATCGCCAACCTCGTCAATGTCCCCTGTCCTTATGCACTTCTGGCAGTCACACAGCCGCTTGCCTGCCGGATGTGGTTCACCCAGCAGGTACGGAACAAGCGGATGCATGCCGGCCGTGGTGAAGAGCACGGTCGGATCATTTTGCGGCACAAGCGAACTGCCGGAAATAACCTTGTGCCCCTTCGACTCAAAGAAACCCAGGAACAACTCCCTCAACTGGCCTGCGGTAATGTCTGTTCTCATGGCGGATACTTGATCATTCCTCTGTGGAGGCAGCCGGGGCGGCGGCTTCTGCCTGCGCACCCTTCCCTTCGCGCACTTTTACCTTAACCTTCTCGACCACACGCTTCTGAAGCTCCGGATCCTTGTCCAGTTGCTCCCTGGCTGCGTCCTGTCCCTGGCCGATGTGCTGGCCTTCAAATGACAGCCACGAGCCGCGCTTCTCGACAACACCATACTTTATCGCGGCTTCCAGTACCGAGCCGGACCACGAAATGCCGTTGGCATACAGCTCGAACTCGGCCTCGGTAAACGGCGGCGCCACCTTGTTCTTCACGACCTTCACCCTGATCCTCGTGCCGATTCCATGGCCTGCGCCATCTTTCAGCGTCGCGATGCGCCGGACGTCGAGGCGAACAGAGCTGTAGAACTTGAGCGCCCTGCCGCCCGGTGTTGTCTCAGGGTTTCCGAACATCACCCCGATCTTCTCACGTATCTGGTTAGTAAATATGCAGAGGGTCTTCGAAGTCGACACTATCCCTGTGAGCTTGCGCATCGCCTGCGACATCAGCCGGGCCTGAAGCCCCATGAAGGAATCACCCATCTCGCCGTTGAGCTCTGCGCGCGGCACAAGCGCCGCCACCGAGTCGATCACCACAACGTCGATCGCATTGCTGCGGACGAGCGTCTCGACAATAGTGAGCGCCTCTTCCCCTGATGAAGGCTGCGACACCAGGAGATCATCAAGCTTCACACCTATCCGGCTGGCGTAGGACGGATCCATGGCGTGCTCTGCATCCACGATAGCTGCGTAGCCGCCTGCCTTCTGCGCACTCGCGATCACGTGAAGCGCCAGTGTGGTCTTGCCGGAACCTTCGGGACCGAACATCTCGACAATCCGGCCCCGTGGCAGACCGCCAATTCCCAGGGCGAGATCGAGCGAGAAGGCGCCGGTCGAAATCGAGGCCACTTCCTTGTCTGCCTCGGCTGCGCCGAGACGCATGATCGCACCTTCCCCAAAATCCTTCCTTATCTTCGACAACACCGCCTCTATATCCGCGGGACGCCCGTCTGTCTCCTGCTTAGCTTTGGCTGCCATGGTATACTTCCCTCCCGTATCGGGCCCACTGAAAGCCCGTTGTTTTCCCGGCCTGACGGCGGATAACGACAAGTGCGCCTAAGGTATATGAGTTGCACCTTTCAGGCAAGCACATCCGCTCCAGACCGGCACTTAAGCCTGCTTCTATACGACCCCCTACTGTTAATAACGCAGAAGGGTGGCGGAATATTGTAGAGAAAATGAAAAAACCTTCGAGGAACCGGAAACACACAATACTTCTTGATTTTGAAATCACCACCGTGCAGCATATATTGAAATCGGTTCCAGCATTGATGGCCGCTTCCGATGAAGACCGGAAATTCTGCTGCCACCGCTTTCGGACCAATGCCCGCACCTGCGGGCTGCGGACAAATGCGGGTGCGTCGGCATGGCTTATGCCGGCCGGCATCCCGGGAAAATCCCTGGAACCAACCTGGAGACTGTATTGTATGCCACAACTGGCTTCATGCTGCCGGAATGGCGCCACGGCGCCGGGTCGCCCGCAATGGCTGCTCTGCTTGCTGATCATCCTGGCTTCGGCACCGGGATGCGAAACTGTTGACCGGGCTGGTGTGAGGACGCTGAACCAGTCAGCCGCGCCGCCGGCCGAACTCCAAAGCGGAGTTCGCCGCATCCTTCAAGTCGAGGACGGCAACACACTGGTTCTGGGCTCCGGCCACCGGGTCCGCCTGCTCGGCTCCTCCGCCCCGGAAGTCGGGCACCTCGAGCTCCCGGTCCAACGCTTCGGGCTGGAAGCTGCCGAATACCTCAAAAACATCGCCCTGGGCCGCGAATGTACCCTCAAGTACGAGGGCGCCGGATTCTACGATGACCGCGGCCGCCTGCTCGCATACGTATTCGTCAACGGCCGGATGCTGAACGAGGAGATGATCCGCAGCGGCTATGCATACGCATGCCTCGCCCACCCTTTCAGCAACGAGGCACGGTTCATGGAGATTGAACGCGAAGCCCGCGCCAGGCAGCTGGGCCTGTGGGACCTGGCCCTTCGCGATGGCCGCATCGCAAATCTCGTGTCGAAATATGATTCATTGAACAAGGACGGACGCGCAAAGCTGGATAACGTTCTGGATGAACTCGCCCGGCAATACCCGGCACGACCTGGACGCGTTGCCACAACCACACAGCCCAGGGCCGCATCGCCCGCACCTGCCCCGGCGGCTCTACCAGCTCCAGCCCCAGTCGAGGAACCGGTCAAACCGGTCAAACCGGCCATTCACGGCGATGCCATTCCGTGGACGGATGCGGCAAACTACTACGGCAAGAAGGTCACGATTGAGGGTGCAGTGGTCGAGACATACAAGTCTGAGGCTGTCTGCTTCCTGAACTTCAATCCCGACTACAACAAGGGTTTCTTCGCCGTTATCCACTCGTCCGTGTTCGAAAGATTCCCGTCAGTCCCCGAGAATTTCTACCGCGGTAGACGGGTGCGGGTATCCGGAATCGTAAAGGAGTTCAAGGGTCGCCCGCAGATCATTCTGGAATCGCCGCAGCAGATCGAAGTGCTGGAGTAGATCCCGCCGCCCACAGCTTCTTGTCCGCACCTGCAACTTCGCAGCCACTGGCTCTGGCCGATAAAGCCTCGCGTGCGTTCCGCGTCCTGCGTGCCACGGCCGGCCCGGGCAATCCATCTGTAATGGGTCACCCGCAACAGCCTCACAACAACCTCACAACCGCTCTTCCCTCCCGACCGACTCCCTGCTATTGTTCGCGGCTCTATGCTAACCATATCAAATATGTCCAAGTTATTCGGCGACCGTATCCTCTTTGAGGAAGTGTCGATGCAGATCAATCGCGGCGACCGCGCAGCCCTGGTCGGCCCCAACGGCGCCGGCAAGTCCACCCTCTTCTCCCTGCTCCTCGGGACTGACTCGCCCAATACCGGCAACCTGATGATGGAGCGCGGCGCCACGATCGGTCACCTGCCCCAGGAAACCGCGCCTGTCGCCGAAGAGACTGTTCTCGAGCTGGCAACAGCCACCACTCCAAGGGTCGCCGAGCTCCAGCGCCGGATCAAGGCATTCAACGCCGGTCACGACACCGAGTCCCACGACTTCTACGAGGTCCAGGCCGAGTTCGACGCGATAGGCGGCTACAAGTTCGAGGCCATGGCCAAAACCATCCTGCACGGGCTGGCGTTCCGCGACGCTGACTTCGACCGGCCGCTCAAGACCATGAGCGGCGGCTGGGTAATGCGCGCCCACCTGGCCCGCCTGCTCGTCCAGCAACCGGACCTGCTGATGCTCGACGAGCCAACCAACCATCTCGACCTCGAGGCGCTGTGCTGGTTCCAGGAATATCTGCGGGACTACAAGGGCGCGATTTTGCTGATCTCGCACGATCGGGACTTCCTGAACGCCCTGATCGGGACCATCTACGAAATCCGCCAGCGCAAGCTCCGGTGCTACCGCGGCAACTACGACGCCTACGTCGTGCAACGCGACGCGCAGGAAGAGCAGCTTCTGTCCGCCTACAAGAACCAGCAGAAGGTGATCCAGAAGCTGCAGACATTTGCCGACCGGTTCAAAGCCAAGGCCACCAAGGCCGCTCAGGCTCAGGCAAAACTCAAGCAGATCGAGCGCATGGACGTAATCGAGGAGCCGGAGCGTGTGGCAAAGGGCATCAAGATCCGCTTTCCCCAGCCAGCCCGTAGCGGACGGGTGGTAGTCCGGCTCACAAACGTGCGCCAGGCCTACGGCGACACTGTGGTCTACAACGACTTGAACATGGAAGTGGAGCGCGGGCAGCGGATGGTGCTCGTCGGCCCCAACGGCGCGGGCAAGTCTACGCTCAATAAGATCCTGGCAGGCGTCCTGCCGATCCAGGCCGGAGTCCGCGAACTCGGCCTGCACGTAAAGGTCGGCTACTACGCGCAGTACCGCGTGGACATGCTCGACCAGCAGCGCACGATCCTTGAGGAGGCCATGAGCATGGCCAGACCTCCGCCGGAGGAGTTTATCCGCACCGTCCTGGGCTCGTTCCTGTTCACAGGCGACGACGTATTCAAGCGTGTGTCAGTGCTGAGCGGCGGCGAAAAGAGCCGCCTTGCGCTGGTCAAGCTGCTGCTCGACCCGCCCAATGTGCTGCTGATGGACGAGCCGACGACGCACCTGGACATGGCCAGCATCGAGGCCCTTATCAGCGCGCTTGAGAACTATGAGGGAACCCTCGTCTTCATCAGCCACGACGTCTACTTCATCCGCAAGCTCGCCCGACTGGTACTGCACGTAAGCTCCGGCAAACTGCACCTGTACCACGGCGACTACCAGTACTACCTGGAGAAGTCGGGCGCCACGTCGGCGCGCGCCGCACTATCCTCGGACGCAAAGCCCGCTGCAACCAGAGCCGCGCAGGCCCCGAACAGGCCGTCGGTTCTCGCCAAGGAGCAGAAGCGGAACGAGGCCGAGGCCCGGAACGCGAAGTTTCAGGAGCGCCGCACCCTACAGAAGGCTGTGAGCACCCTCGAGAAGGAGATCGCGCGACTGGAGGCGCAGCAGGTCGCACAGACTGCGGCATTGGAAAACCCCGAGACATACAAGGACGCCGGCCGCGCAATTTCACTCAACCATGATCTCACTCACACGGTCGCCGAACTCGCAAGGGCCAACGCCCGGTGGGAAGAAGCAGCCACGCGGCTTGGCCAGGCTGAGTAACAGCCGGCATTCACCATCGAACGCCCAACCACACCCCAAACCAACATCTATCTGCGTATTCCGATTGAATCCTGACACCTGTTCCGATTCAATCCGGACACTCATTCCGACGTGGCCGGACACCCCGGAAAGCAGGATGGCGGCGCCGGGTAACCGAGGCCATTGCGGGCTCCAGAAAGGCGTCGCAAATAGCCCGTCCCACAGGGACACCCACTGTCGCGTTCCTCTG
>SESH01069750.1_pt1 | contig 13411 bp, 12 predicted proteins | sample 3171561 | NCBI WGS metagenome assembly SESH01 (sample SAMN10866947, study PRJNA518727) | freshwater metagenome | biome: subpolar coniferous forest; feature: holomictic lake; material: water; isolation source: holomictic Lake 442 2011 16.5 m and 2014 13 m | place: Canada: near Kenora, Ontario
CTATTAATTCCCATCAAGACAATTTCTTGTCTCCCTATGACATGCATGAGGCTATTAGCCGACTAGAGGCATTGCCACTTTTCCCGGATATAGCATTGCGTATAATGCAATTGGCTAACGATCCATCAGCGGATGAGGCTAAATTAGCGGCTATTATAGAGTTGGACCCATTATTGACAGCACAGATTATTCGTTGGGCCAGTTCTTCGCTTTATGCATACCCTGGAAAAATCCTTAATGTTCGGGAGTCGATTAGTCGAGTTCTTGGTTTTGATTTTGTGTTCAATTTGGCTCTTGGTTTGTCAGCACTTGCCCCTTTAAAAGTACCTAAAGAAGGGCCAATTGGAACGCGATTGTTTTGGATTCAAGCCATGACAAGTGCAAGGCTTATGCCTTTGCTTAACAATCAATTGTCGGCTCCAAACAGGTTTCAAAAGACCCAATTGTTCCAGTCGGGATTGCTACATAATATTGGCTTTCCCCTTTTAGGGGATCAGTTTCCATTAGAATTTGGCTATTTAAGCCAACTTATAATTGCTAATCCGAAAATATCAATTATTGAGCTTGAAAGATTTGCCTTAGGTGTTGACCATAATATTCTCGGTGCATGGCTGATGCAGTCTTGGGATATGCCAAAATCTATTGTTGATGTTGTGTGCAACCATCATAATCCAAATTATCGTGGTGAAAACTATAAGCTGAATCTACTGACTTATTTAAATGATTGCTTGCTTGGTAAACTTGGTATCGGCCATGCTACTCAAAAAGACTTCTATTCAGATGAGCTGTTAGGCGAACTAGGCTTATCAGTGAAGGTGATAGAGGAGTCGATTGATAAACTTTATGGCAATCTGGAAAATATTATTATGACGGCAGAAATGATCGTGGAATGATTAGTAGATTTAATTCTACTGTCCGGTTACTTAATAGTACGATTGTAATTTAGCATAAAAAAATCAGGTGGATTAGCCATGTTATAATGACGGCTTTAAATAAAGGCCAATTAATGACTGAGAAAAACGACCCAATGATGGAATTACATCCGCTTTGTACTTACTTTCCGAGAATGTCTGAAGCAGAATTTATCTCCCTTAAAGATAACCTTGAGGAAAACGGACAAATACATCCTATTTACACACTTGATGGCATGATTTTGGATGGTGGTAACCGCTATCGAGCCTTGTGTGAGCTGGGTATTGTGCCAGAGATTATAGAATACACCGGCGTTAATCCAGCACAATTTATCTTGTCTACAAACTTGCATCGGCGGCACTTAACGCAGGGCCAGTCTGCGGCTATCGTATCGGCTTCTCAAAGTTGGATCAATGCACAGGCAGATTCGCAATTAAGCAGTACAGCCCAATTAGATACGGCGACCGCAAGAGCCAAGCAATCCGGGGTAGGACATCGTACCCAGCAGTTAGCCGATAAACTGGTTAAAGAAGCACCGGCAGAACTGGTAAAAGAAGTCTTGGATGGCAAAAAAAGTTTGAATAAAGCCATCAAAGAAATCACCCCCGCCAAGCCAGTTATAGTTAAGCTTGATCCCGTTCCGTTTATTGTGCAAGAAGCTCAGGCGAGCCAGCAGGTAGAATCGAATAATGATAAAGAATTGAACCATATCATTGATGAGCAGCTGACGGTAATTGAAGCCTTGGAAGCCGATAAGTCTGCATGGCAGAATCTGATTGATTCCGATGATAGGCTTGCAGCGTCGTTTAACGAAGTTAAGACATTAACCGAGGCTAACCGACTTTTAAAGGTGCGTATCAATGAACTGTCCACTGAAAAAGATGAAGCGCTTAAAGCGGCTGACTACTGGAAATCCCAATACCTGGAACTTGAAGAACTTAACCAAGTTGATACAGATTGACAGTTAACTTTCTTCTTTTCAAAGAAGAATTAAAAAGTGAAGTAGTGTTAGATCTAGAGAATATTTATCGCGCAATAGTTAAGCCTGTTTACCGCTGATTTTTCAAGTATCGACGACTCATTAAACAAATAGAGACAAGTTAATGAAATTTATTCATGCGGCAGACATACATTTAGATAGTCCGTTAACGGGTTTGACTGCTTATGCTGATGCGCCTACTGAGATGCTGCGCACGGCGACTCGCGATGCGTTTACCAATCTTGTTACGGAAGCACTGGATCAACAGATTGACTTTATGGTGATTGCTGGCGATCTCTTCGACGGCACTTGGAAGGATCACAATACTGGCATTTATTTCTGCAAAGAAATGGGCCGCCTAAAAAAAGCAGGTATTCCTGTTTATGTGCTTTTCGGTAACCACGATGCCGAGAGTGAAATGACCAAAAAGTTGCAACTGCCAGACAATGTCTTTACTTTCGACACCAAGAAACCCAGCACTTTTTGTCTGGAACACTTAAAGGTTGTCTTGCATGGCCGCAGCTTTAAGGAAAGAGAGACCACAGAAAATCTTGCGTCGGGCTATCCGGTTCCTGTGCCGGGTATGTTAAATATCGGTGTACTGCATACGGCGCTTGAAGGAAACTCAGCACATGCGAACTATGCCCCGTGCAGTCTCGACGAACTTCATGCCAAGGCTTATCAGTACTGGGCACTCGGGCATGTTCATGAATATCAAATATGGGAAGGTGCTTCGACGGTGGTATTTCCTGGCAACCTTCAGGGGCGCCATATCAGAGAAACCGGTCCGCACGGAGCGGTTATTGTGACTGCTGATGAGCAGGGCGTTCAGGACATTAGCCGACTGTTTGTTGATGTCCTCCGCTGGGTCAGTCTTGAGGTTGATGTAACCGAGAGCCATACGTTAGAGGATGTCGTGTTTGCTATAGGTAAATGTCTAGACGAACTTTTAAATAGCAGCGTACATAACCTTCCTCTTGCCGTAAGAGTTACTTTGATCGGACAAACGGACGCTCACGGTGATCTTTTTGGATTGGAATTGCAACTGCGAGCTGAAGTTTTAGCCTTGGCGGTTACCATGGGCGAAGAGCGACTCTGGATTGAAAAAGTCAAGGTAGCGACTTCAGCGTTAGATAATGGCGATGAAGTGCGAGCTCGCGCCGATGCGCTTTCAGACTTGCAGGAACTTCTTTGTACGGCTGAATCAGATCCCGACTTTCTTAAAAACTTGCAAATAGAGTTGTTGGGCCTGGTCAACAAAGCGCCTTTGGAATTACAAACCAGTGTCCCTTACTTCAAAGCCATTCGCACTGGCGACCTTAAGTCTTTAGTGCATGAAGTCAGCCCAGGCCTGGTGTCTCATTTAGCTAAGGTGAACTAACGATGCGCTTCAACCGCTTAGACCTGATCAAATATGGCAAATTCTCTGGCCGTGTTGTTCAGTTTCCTGCTACTAAACAAGACTTTCATTTGATCGTAGGTCCCAATGAGGCTGGCAAATCAACATTGCGGTCTGCCATTGTAGATTTATTGTTCGGAATCCCCTCGCGTTCGCCGCTCAGTTTTTTGCACCCACTGAACGAAATGCGTTTGGGCGCATCCATCAGCAATACCGATGACGCATTAGACTTTCACCGAGCAAAGGCCCTGAAGAAAACGCTGCGTTCTCCATTGGATGAAGTATTGCCAGATACTGCGCTGACGCCATTTTTGGGTGCTGCGGATAGAAGCTTCTTTGATCAAATGTTTGGCCTTGACCATACACGCTTGGTCTCAGGCGGCAATAGTATTCTTAATGCCGAGAATGATGTGGGCCAAATTCTGTTCCAATCAGCGGCAGGTGTAGCGAGTCTTGGTAAAATTCGTGATGCCCTGATTGCCGAAGCGGATAAGCTTTGGGCACCAAGAAAATCGAATGACAGAGCGTATTATATCGCTGCCGACCAACTCGAAAAAGCGACCACAGCGTTAAAGGAAGCCACTGTACGCACTAAAGTATGGGTCGAGGCTAATAGTAAAGTTGAAACCTTGCAAACAGCGCTGAGTAGTGAGCGTGAACACCATCAACAACTCCAAAATCAGCGTAGTAGTCTTGAGCGTATTCGAAGGCTAGCACCGTTTCTTATTACTGTTAGGGAAAATGAACATAAACTGGCTGAATTGGGTGATGTGATAGAACTACCTATCGACGCCGCTGCCATCCTTATAACAGCAGAAAGAGAGCTTGCCATAGCCGATCAGCTACTGGAACTGCGCAAAAATGAAGTTAGAAAAATTACTGAAAACTTGGCAAAGATCGAGGTTGATGAAGCCGTTCTAGAAATAGCTGCCGACATCAACAAACTGGATAATCTTCGCCTTCAATACAGTGCTTATGATCGAGATATTACAAATCGAAAACATGAAATAGCGGTGCTTTGGCAAGTGGTTTGTCATGGCTGCAACCAACTGGGATGGACACCTGACACTGAAAATGACTGTGCTCAACGCCTCCCAACATTGATTATTCGACGTGAGCTTAGTCGACTAATCCGTGATCATGGCGGCATGATTAAGACCTTACAGTCAGCAGAGCAGGCCGAACAGATCAAGTGTTCTGAAATTGAAATGCTGTCAATACAATTGGTCGACTTGAATACCGGAGTGATAAAGCCGGCTCTGCGGGCGGCGTTAGCAAATGCCAAGTCATTCGGTGCCACAGAAGTAGCCATTCAGAAACAACAGGCTACGCTGACCAAGGCGAAGTCAGCGTTGAAAGGTTTATTTCTCGAACTGGGACAATGGAGTAAGCCCTTGCCTGACTTAATGGCTCTACAGCCTCCTGGACAAGAAAAAATAATTCGTTTGATTCAAGAGCAGCAGGCACTTAGCGCCGATCGAAAGGCTGAATTACTGCGCCTAAAAAATCAAACAACTGAGATTACCAAGATTGAACTGCTAATTGCCCAGTTTAAAGAACTGCATCAGCCCACGACAGCTGAGGCTGTGATTGAAGCAAGAACTGAGAGAGATGCATCATGGAGAGCTATAAAAACCGGTGTGCTAGACCTACAGCAAGAAGAACATAAGTTTGAGGAGAAACTAGCCTATGCTGACAAAGTCGCGGACAAGCGACTTGATGATGTTGAGGAAGCAACAGATCTTCAAAACTTGAATCATCGACTAGAACGGGAGACGCAAACCCTGCGGATGATAGAAGAGCAGTGTTCACGCCTGGAAGAAAACCTGCAACTATTTGATGCACAATGGAATCAAGAGACGATTGGTCTTGCTTTGGATGGCCTGCTCTTGGAAGATGCCGGTGCCTGGATACTTAAACGCGAAAAAGTACTAACTGCCGCTGCTGTCATCCAGGAGACACAGGATGATTTGGATTCATTTTGTCAATCAATTTCAGAATCCAGACACAATCTTGCTATGGCATTACAAGAAGCAGAGCTTCCAGTGGGCGAAACTGATAGCTTGTCAGTTTTGAGTATTCAGGCAGAAGGCTATATACAAACTATCGACAGTGTTAGAGTTCGCCATGAAACCTTAGCAGCACAATTACTTACAGCCCAGGTCCTCTCTACTACTTTAAAGCAATGCACTGAGGAGGCAAAAGCTGCGAAAAGTAATTGGACAGAAGCTTGGTCAACAGCGCTCGCCAAGACTGGCTTAGCGCCGGGCAGTGATTGTGGCGCGGTGGAAAGTGCTCTTGAACTTATTGATCAAATAGCAGAAAAATTAGAAAAGATGCGGCAAATACAGAGCGAGCGTATTGACACCATGAATGCTGACCTGAGCGCATTTACAGTCGAAGCCAATCGAGTGGCGCAGATAATTGCGCCCGAGCTTAATAGCCAGTGTGCTGAGCAAATAACGCAAGCATTAGCAACTCGCTTGACCCGCGCCCGCGAATCTTATGCGGAAAGCACTCGACTAAAAGAAGACCTACTTGTTGCAACTAATCAGGTCTTGGAAGCAAAGGAATCCAGTCAAACAGCGACGGCAAGTTTAAAGCCTTTAATGGAAAGAGCCTGCGTGGATAACTCTGTTTTGTTGCATGACGCTATTGTTCGCTCTGACGAACGGAGGTGTCTTAGTACAGACATAATCAATGCCAGAACCACGCTTCTCAAAGGGGGGGATGGCCTAACGCGTCTGCAAATAGAAGCAGAGATTGATGCGGCTAACCTGGGTTTGCTTCCTGCTGAACTTGTACGAATTAACGATGAACTTGCTGATACGGTCAATCGGCAAACGACACTAGCCGCTGAAAATGCAAATGCACAGCGATTTTTATCGGAAATCGGCGGTTCGGATGCGGCAACGCAAGCGGAGGCGCAGCGCCAAGAAGCGCTTGCACAAATGTCAGATGTTGCAGAGCGTTACATAAAAGTATTCACCGCCGGGCGTTTGCTTCGTTGGTCAATTGACCGTTACCGGGAAGAAAAGCAGGGGCCTTTATTACAACGCGCCAGCACAATCTTTTCGACATTGACGTCTGGGGCTTATAGCAAGCTGATTGTTGATTTTGAAAAGGATCCTATGGTTTTAGAAGGGTTGCGTTCCGATAACAAACCAGTCGGTATTTCCGGAATGAGTGATGGCACAAGAGATCAGCTTTACTTGGCACTTAGATTGGCTGCTCTCGAGATGCACCTGGAACAGGCCACGCCTTTACCCTTCATTGCTGATGACTTGTTTATTAACTATGATGATATTCGGTCAAAAGCGGGATTTGAAGCGCTTAAAGCCTTGTCCGAACAAACCCAAGTTATCTTCCTTAGCCATCATGATCATTTGATACCAACGGTTCAAGAAGTCTTTGGCAAACACGTCAATGTTGTTCTTTTGTGATTTATATCAGACCTGTAAACAGCATCAGATCAGTCTATTTAATGCACAAGTAGAATTCATAGAAGCATATTTTTCACGCTTTCTGCCCAGTTCCACTAATGATAGTTATCGCAGATAGCGCTGTGCTTTTTTTATGCCGGCTCCTAATCTAACTTGTGTGTGGTTCATTTCCAATGACCTTAAGTTAAAAACAGCTGCCATAATCCAGTAACAACTCATCACACTCAAAGAAAATTCGTGGGTAATCCAAACGTATCAATAACTTCAGGCTATATTCAAAAAACACACTGAATGTCAGTAACCTGGCGCACGCTGACCAAACACATAGCTTGGTATTAGGTGAACAGCGCCATACAGCGGTGGTCCACCAGATGACAGGAAGCAACAGCATTAAATGAACATCATCCCAACTGGACACCGTAAACTGTCCGTTTTTTGCCAGCGTATCAGCCGTATATAAACTCGCATTCAAAATTACAAAAAATGGCCAGAACACCCAACTGAGTGAGGAACTCCCATTCCAACCGGCAAATAAATAGTTGTCAGTTGTTTTTTGTTGCATATCGCCGCCAAAAAATAAAGCAACCATAAACAAGGCCCCAAAGAGCGCCATAAAAATAATTAGCAACTCTAACGGACTGGCTAAACCAATGTTGTTAAAGAAAATAGGTAAGGAATAAATAAACACGTTAATTAAGCTCTCAGTTATTTTGTAAAACAAGTAAACGATTGTTCGCGGGCATGGCGAAATCATTAACCAAATTTAAGCCATTGGAAGCAGCCAAAGAAATTATGTCTTCAAAATTTCTGATACCGCTCAACGGATTTTGACTTTTGAGCCATTGATCAAAATGTGCATTACTGTCACTGGTAAAAGCACCGTTATAGTTAAAAGGCCCATAAATACAAATAAATGCCTTGGTAATCAGGTATTCGTTCAATCGCCTGAAAAACACTTCTACCTCTTTCCAGCTAATGATGTGTAAGGTATTGGCGGTAAACAATGCCTCTATTGCATCGCATGGCCAGTTTGCATCGTTTACATCCAGCACCAATGGCGCTTTCAAGTTGGTTAATTCAGCTTCTTCCTGCCACAAACCAATAGCGGAAATATTTTCTTTTCTATCGGTAGGCTGCCATACGAGATGCGGAAGATGTCTTGCAAAATGGCAGCCATGCTGTCCGGTGCCGCTGCCAATTTCCCAAACCGTAGTTGACTGACAAAATACACGACTGATAATTTGTAAAATTGGTTCCTTATTGTTTTCGCAAGCTTGTGAAAAAGGTTTATGAGTCATTTTTTTTGAGATTGATGATATTCTGTTGTTTTAACTGTACTGGTTTTAAAAATGGAAGTAAAACTAATCAATTCTATGACCCAAGTTGATTGCGCAGATTGGAATCGACTGGTCGGCGATGCTTATCCTTTTTTGCGTCATGAATTCTTGTTGGCCCTTGAAGAGAGTGGTTCTATTTGTGAGCAAGCCGGCTGGGCGCCTGCCCATTTACTGGTTATGAATGCAGATGAACTGGTTGCGTTGATGCCACAATACCTGAAGCAGCACTCTTGGGGCGAATATGTCTTTGATCATCAATGGGCTCAGGCTTATCAGCAACAGGGTATTCATTATTATCCCAAATGGTTGTGCGCAATTCCCTTTACACCCTGCCAAGGCTCAAGGATAGTATGCCTAGATACTGCTGACCAAGTTAAGGTCATGCGAGTTTTACTTGCTTTCATTAAACAACATTCACAACAGCAGAACATTTCTTCTTGGCATTGTTTGTTCCCTGAACCACAACAAGCAGAACAGTTAAAAGAATCAGGATTAAGTATTCGTGAAGGTGTGCAGTTTCACTGGTTTAATAAAGGTTACCGTGATTTTAATGATTTTCTAGGAACCATGAATGCCAGTAAACGAAAAATGCTAAAACGTGAACGCAGACGAGTCAGCGAGCAGGGTATAAGTTTGTTGCAGATTGCAGGAGCCGAGGTTAGCGAGCAGCAATGGCAGATTTTTTATCGGTTTTACGCGATGACCTATTTAAAAAGAAGCTCACAGCCCTATTTAAATCTGGCATTCTTTCAGCAAATTGCGGCCACCATGGGAAACTACTTATTACTGATTCTGGCTTTTAAAGATGATAACCCAATTGCTGCAGCGTTGAGTTTTGTTGGTGCAGATACTCTCTATGGTCGCTACTGGGGTTGTTATGAAGAATATAACAGCCTGCATTTTGAAGCCTGTTATTACCAGGGTCTGGATTATTGCATCGAACATGGTTTGAAGCGCTTTGATTCTGGCGCACAAGGAGAGCATAAGATTTCGCGCGGTTTCGAGCCAGTCACTACTTATTCGGCACACTGGATAAAAGATGCCGGTTTTGCAAAAGCGATTGATCATTTTATAGTCAGGGAGCAACAAAATATGCAAAACTATAAACAGGATGCAGCGACTTATTTACCTTTTAAACAATAACTCATCAAACGACTTACGTAACGACCAAGTTCCTACAATCATTTTGGAGTAATTTATGAAAATATTAATATGCCTATGTGTTTTGGTTTTAACCCTGACAGGTTGTGGCGAAGGTATGAAAATGGACAAAAAAGTAGCCCATCAATCCACTGCCGCCTTGCGATAGTTTAATGGCTAAGGATAAAGCGCGATAGTAGACAAAATTTGAGTGACTCGTTATAAAAAGTCGTTAACGTTAAGAAGGTATATAATTGACTTATAATCTGACTACCCGATGACACCAATGAAACTACTAATACGCAATTTAGCTCGCACCACAACGGAAGCAGAACTTCGAACTATCTTCGAGGTACACGGTACAGTTCAGTCCTGTTCTCTGGTAATAGACAAAGACACGGGCAAATCAAAAGGATTTGGCTTTGTCGAAATGCCAAAGCAGGGCGAAGCCAAAGCAGCCATCAATAAACTTAATGGTCAGGAAATCGCTGGCAGCAAAATCCGGGTCAAAAAGGCCGAAGAAAAAGAATAAACCCGCACTAATGAATTAAGCATTCTGTCGAATACTTCAAACAGTCTCATAGCATTTGGTTGCTTGTCTTAAATGCACTCAATCTATTCTTAAAGCCCAAAAATGACAAGTAGAGCTTCAGTGTGGATAATATCCATAACACACTGAATATTTGCACTTAACATGACACAGATAAATTTCACTGCCTGCCCCGAATGTGACTTGTTGATAAAATCAACTGCTCCTGAAGTAGGTGAAAAAGCACACTGCCCGCGCTGCGGCTATTTGCTGCAACGACCTCGTAAACAAAGTGTCGAAAGGACATTTGCGCTGTCTATTGCCGGTTTGATTTTGATATTTCCCGCCAATTTGATGCCATTAATGGGAATCAAAGTATTGGGTAGCACTAAAGCGGGTACTTTATGGTCAGGCGTTTCCATGTTATTTGACGAGAACATGAGAGCCGTTGCCGTGCTGGTTTTTTTGTCCAGTATCTTCTTTCCACTGCTGAATATTGTGTTATCTTTGCTTATCAGCGGGCATCTATATTTTAATAAACCAAACCGACATCTGGCACCGTGGATGCTCTGGTTACAACATATTGATGAATGGGCGATGCTGGAGATTTATACGCTGGGAATTATTGTCGCCAGTGTTAAGCTTTCCTCTCTGGCCGAACTTAACTTCGGCTTAGGACTTTACGCCTTTATTGGCTTGCTAATCGTAACCGGCATGCTGGCCAGCAGTATGGATAAATTTCTGTTTTGGCAGAAAATTGGAAAATTAAGCTTATGAAATCCAGGAAGACAGCACTCGACCAGGGATTTATTTGTTGCCATGAGTGCGGTGACTTATCAAAAATAACCGATAACCATATCCACTGCCCCTTATGCGGCAGCGTGTTACATCAACGACTGCCCAACAGCTTACAACGCACAGCCGCCTTGCTCTTAAGCGGTTTTTGCCTATACATTCCAGCTAATATCTTTCCAATCATGACTTATACCAAGTTGGGAGTTGGCGAGCCGCATACTATTGTCGGCGGTATTATCTCATTAATTCAAGGTGATATGATACCTATCGCCATGCTGGTTTTAGTCGCTAGTATCTTAGTGCCATTATTAAAACTCTTGGGCATTAGTCTATTATTACTTAATGTCCATTTTCGCTGGCAAAATCATGCAAGAAAATGGACTATGATGTACCGAATTATCGCTTTTGTAGGCCGCTGGTCAATGCTGGATATTTTTATGATTTCCATTCTGGTCGCTTTAGTTGATCTGGGCGGAGTAGCAAAAGTTATTGCCGGTCCGGCGGCAACAGCATTTGCCGCCGTCGTGGTGCTAACAATGTTTGCCGCCAAAAATTTTGATCCACGTTTAATATGGGATAAACAGCACTAAATGAATGACTTTACTGATCCTCTTGACGCTTCAGAAGTGACCCTTAACAAGAAAACAGAATTGCCGCTGGTGTGGTTTTTACCCTTGATTGCCCTGCTGGTCAGCGGCTGGTTAATTGCCAAATCCGTTAACGAAAAAGGCCCTGTCATCACGATCAGTTTTCCTACAGCGGAAGGCCTGGAAGTGGATAAAACCAAAATCAAATACCTTGATGTTGAAATTGGCAAAGTCACAGCAATTTCGATCAATAACGACTTAAAAACCATCTTGATTACCGCGCAAATGAACAGTACAGCGACCGGTTATTTAAATAAAAACACCAGTTTTTGGGTGGTGCGTCCCCAAGTTGGTCTGGGTGGTATTTCGGGTTTGGGCACATTGCTTTCCGGGCCTTACATAGAAATCAAACCAGGCAATGGCGAACGGGAAGATAATTTTACTGGCCTGACTACACCACCTTTGCTGAAAAATAACGCCGAAGGGACGCACTTTATTTTGGAAACCCATAATCTGGCTTCCATGAAACCCGGAAGCCAAATCAATTTTCACGGCATTTCAGTCGGAGAAGTCTTGAGCTACACCTTGTCTGAAGGTGAAAATGCCATACACCTGACCGTATTCATCAACAAACCCTACGATCAGTTTGTCAGAAAAAATACCCGCTTCTGGATAGACAGCGGCGTTGATCTATCCGCCAGCGCTGATGGTTTTAAAGTCAGAACCGGACCATTGATCTCTTTATTAAGCGGTGGCATAGCTTTTCGTACCGCACCTGAAGATTCAATTGAAAATATCCAGCATGAAAACAGTATTTTTCAGCTGTACGATACCTATGATTTGTCGACCCAAGTTGTTTATCAAAACACCTTAAAATACGTCATGTATTTTAATGGCTCGGTGCGTGGCTTGACGATAGGAGCACCGGTACAGTTACGCGGCATTCCCATCGGAAAAGTTACTGATATTAATCTGGAGCTGGATAAAAGAACCGCTGAAATTCATATACCCGTCACCGTGGAGCTGGAAACGGATCGCATTAAAGAAATCAATAATCTTAATAATATCAGCGATAAAGATATTATGACGCAACTGATTAATAAAGGTTTACGAGCCCAGCTACAAACTGGCAGCCTGCTAACCGGACAATTGCTGGTTGATCTTGATTTTCATCCTAAAAGCAAGATTGTGTTAAGCGACAACAAGAGCATTTATCCGGAGTTCCCTACCACTGCCAGTTCTTTGGATCAATTTACTCATTCTGCTAACATCATAATGGATAAACTGGCAAAACTTCCTCTGGAAGATTTGACGACTGAGGCAAATAGAACCCTGCAATCTCTCCAAGGCACTTCGAAAGCAGCAACCAGCATGTTAGTTACCGCCAAAAGTACGCTGGATACCACCGATAAAACCATGAACTCAGCTCATCAAATTCTAAACTCTCTTGAGCCTGGTTCCAGCACTCACTACGAACTTGAACAACTCTTACAGGAACTGACTCAAGCAGCCAGCTCAGTCAAGCAATTAACCGATTATCTTGAACAAAATCCTAACGCCTTAATTCGCGGAAAAAAAGAGCAGTAATAATGACAAATCAATTTATTAAAGGCTTAATCTTATTCGCCTGTACGCTGCTCTCAGCTTGCCTATCAACGCCCCCGACCCACTTTTATGTCTTGGAACCGCTAAATGAGCCTACTAAAACCCTTGCCTCAGGACATAATCATCAAATCGGTATGGGTCCTATTTCAATCCCTGCCCTACTTGAACGAAAACAAATTGTTACACGTTTGGCGGATAGCAGTGTTGCCATTGCAGAATTTCATCAATGGGCCTCACCATTAAAAGAGAATGTCGCCCAGGTACTGACTCATGATCTGGCCGCACTGCAAAAAGATGACCTGATCAGAACCTATCCTTGGAGCGCCTATGGCGCAGTTGATTATCGAATTATCATAGACATCATCAGATTTGACAGTCGTCCGGATCAATCTGTAAATTTCGAAGCTAACTGGTCGATAATGAACGAGAAAACACATACATTGTTAAGCAACGGTCGTTCCAGGATTGAGCATCCGTTAACCGATTCTTCCTATCCCGCTGTTGTTAAAGCGCTCAGTAAAATTTTGAGTGAATTCTCACTTGAATTATCTCAGGCATTGAACAAGGTCGTTACGCCTTAATCTTATTGTTAATTAATGACTTAGCTGGATTTTACTATTGCGGTGTCACACCAAAGGGATACATTCCCGTGATACACCGTATAGCTCCGTTCCGTCCACCTGGC
>SESH01096669.1_pt1 | contig 13401 bp, 11 predicted proteins | sample 3171561 | NCBI WGS metagenome assembly SESH01 (sample SAMN10866947, study PRJNA518727) | freshwater metagenome | biome: subpolar coniferous forest; feature: holomictic lake; material: water; isolation source: holomictic Lake 442 2011 16.5 m and 2014 13 m | place: Canada: near Kenora, Ontario
GAGACGACTTTGCACCAACCCTGGCCAAGTTCGGCCCCCACAAAGGATGATGCTATAATTGCCCTCGGCTGTACCCTGGAGATGCAGCCATCCCGGTCAGCGGGGATGTGAGGAGGGCAGCGTGTTACGACTCGTTCATGTTCTATATGGTGTACAGTCGCGATCATACCGCCAGATGCCTCATATCCCTTATCAATGGCAGGATCTGGACTTTGGCGACGCGGTGACGGACTCGCGCGAGGTTGAGCCGGGGACGCTCTTCATCGCCCTGGATGGCGAACGCACGAATGGACATGTTTTTCTGGCCGATGTGATTGCACGCGGCGCGGCGGGGGCGCTGGTCTCTCGCACCGAGGTTGAGGCCCGCAGCGCGGCGCTAGCCCAGAGTGCGCGACCCTGGGCCATGATCGACCCGGCGACGGGCGCGGGACTCGCCAATGCCGCCCCCGGCACGTGCCTTCTCATCGCCGTAGACGACCCGCTGATGGCCATGCAGCGGCTGGCCGTCTACCATCACCGTCAACTCACGCCAACGGTTGTTGGTATCACCGGTAGCGTGGGCAAGACCTCGACAAAAGATGTCGTGGCGGCAGTTCTCAGCCGCCGGTTCCGCACCTTAAAAAGTAAACGCAGCTTTAACAGTGAGGCCACGCTGCCCACGTCTCTGCTCAGTCTTACGCCCGACCACGAGGTGGCGGTGCTGGAGATGGGGATGTGGGCACCGGGCGAGATCCGCTTCCTGGCGAGTCTCGCCCGGCCACAGATTGGTGTGGTGACGAATGTTGGCCCGTCACACATGGAGCGGCTCAAGACCATCGAGGGGATCGCCCGTGCAAAGGGCGAACTGCCCGAGTCGCTCCCCGACAATGGCTGGGCCGTGCTGAACGCGGACGATGTGCGCGTGGCGGCGATGGCTGGGTACACCAACGCCCACGTCTTCACCTTCGGCCTCACGCCTACGGCTACGCTCTGGGCCGATCATGTGGTGAGCTATGGGCTCGACGGGATCAGCCTGCGCGTCCACTATGGCGATATCTGCTTAGATCTGCGGCTGCCCATGATCGGTCGCCATAGCGTCTACGTCATCCTCGCGGCGATCAGCGTCGGCCTGATCCTGGGCATGGGCTGGGACGATATCATCGCCGGCCTGCACGACCCCGCCGCGCAGCCCCGGCTGCAGGTGCTGCCCGGCGCCGCAGGCTCGACCCTGATCGACGACTCGTACAACGCGGCGCCCATCTCGGCGCTGGCCGCGCTCGACCTGCTCGCCGACACCGCTGGTCGACGGGTAGCCATCCTCGGCGATATGCTGGAACTGGGGATGGCCGAGGAAGAGGGCCACCGCCAGGTCGGCCAGCGGGCGGCCGAGGTCGCCCAGTTGCTCATCACTATCGGTCGGCGGGCCAGGTGGATCGCCGAGGCCGCCCAGATGGCCGGCATGCCCGCCGACCAGGTTATGACCTTCGACACGAGCGCGGAGGCGGCCAGCGCCACCCGCCCGCTGCTCCAGCCGGGCGACCACGTCCTGGTCAAAGCCTCACGCGGGATGGAGCTTGAGCATGTCGTCGCAGCACTCCAACGTCGGCCCGAAGAGGAGATGTAAGTGGACGTTCTACGTGCAGTGCTGGTGCAGGATATGGCCCGTGCCCTCCTACTGGCCGCAGCGGCGTTTATGCTCACCCTGTTTGTCGGCGCGTGGTGGGTGAAGTTCGCCCGCCGCCATAAGCTCGGCAAGCAGATCCGCATTGATGGCCCGCAGAGCCATATGACGAAGATGGGCACGCCCACCATGGGCGGCGTCATGATCGTTAGCACCGTGGTACTGCTCACGGTATTGTTTAACCTCGTCGACCGCTGGTCGATGCTGCTGCCCCTTGCAGTCCTGGTCAGCTTCGCGGTGCTGGGCGGCATCGATGACTGGATGACCCTCACCAAGGCTCAGTCGAAGACCTACGGCTTTACGGTGCGCTATAAGTTTCTGCTGATGCTGGCGGTGGCCTTTATCGCCAGCCTGGCCCTCTACCTGCCCAAGCCCTTCGGCCTAGAACACGCTGGCCTGGTGCAGATCCCCTTCATCGGCGAGCGCAACATCGGGGTCTGGTTCATCCCGATTGCGACGCTGATCATCGTCTTCATCTCCAACGCGGTGAATATCACCGACGGCCTTGATAGCTTGGCCGGCTGGAACCTGACCATGGCCTTCGCCGCCTATGGCGTGATGACCTTCCTGGCCGAGCCACGGCTGACCAACCTGATGGCCTTCAGCTTCACCCTGGTGGGGGCATGCGCGGCCTTCCTCTGGTACAACGCCCATCCGGCCCAGGTCTTTATGGGCGACCTCGGCTCCCTGGCGCTGGGCGCGGTGCTGGCCATCGTGGCCCTTCAGTCTCAGCAGTGGCTGCTGCTCCCGGTCGTCGGCGTGATCTTCATCGTCGAGGCGCTCTCCAGCATGCTCCAGACCGGCTACTTCAAGTGGACGAAGCACCGCTACGGCGAGGGCCGGCGGATCTTTAAGATGGCCCCTCTGCACCACCACTTTGAACTCCTGGGCTGGAGCCAAGTGCAGGTGACCCAGCGCTTTGTGCTGATTGGCACGGTGGCCGCGATGGTCGGGATCTCGCTGGCGATCACCTTCGCCCGGCCCAGCCCCGACACCCAGCGTGCGACCACGCAGCCTGCGGTGGTGGTCGAGACGTTGGGGCAGTAGCGTGTTTCAATGCCGTTTGGGGCTGCACCCCAAACCTGCTTCTTGTTGGGGCTGGGTGGCTTCGCCGCCTAGCCCCAACAAAAAAACTGTGGGGGCGGCGATGCCACCCCCACACTCCCACCGACTATGAATCTACGCGGCAAGCGCATCCTGGTGATGGGGCTAGGGGTTCACGGCGGCGGGTTGGGGGTGGCTAGGTGGCTGCTCCGCCAGGGTGCCCGCGTCACGGTCACTGATATGGCCGCATCCGACGCCCTAACTGCGCCCCTTGCCCAGCTCTCCGCTGCCGCCGCCCAGCTCGGCACCAGCGTCCACTACACCCTCGGCGAACACCGCGCTGAGGACTTCACCGGCAGCGACCTCGTGGTCGTCAACCCCGCCGTCCGCCCCGACTCGCCATGGCTGGCCCTCTGCCGCCAAGCTGGCACGCCGATTGAGACCGAGATGACCCTCTTCTTCCGGGCTTGCCCCGGCCCCATCCTCGGCGTTACTGGTACCAAGGGCAAAACTACCACCGCGCTGATGCTCGCCGCCATGCTGCGCGAGGCATTCCCCGACACGGTGGCCGCCGGGAACCTGCGGGTCTCGGCCCTGGAGTCTCTGGAGACGATCACCGCGCAGACGCCGGTGGTGCTGGAGCTGAGCAGCTTCCAGCTAGAGCGGCTCGGCGAGGCCGGGCTGAGCCCGCGCTACAGCCTGATTACCAACCTCTCGGGCGACCACGTGAACTGGCACGGCTCGATGGCCGCCTACACCCAGGCCAAGGCGCAGATCTTCGCCCACCAGGGAGCTGGCGGGGTGGTGGTGCTTAGTGCGGCGGACACCGGCCCCGGCAGCCCGATCTGGCCGACTGCAGACTACAGGGGCCGGATCATCCGCTATGACGTGGCAGCGGGGGCCGATGCAGAGGCCCGGATCGATGCCACTGGCAACCTCACTGTGGGCGACGAGACCCTGGCCCACGCGCGCGACATCCGCCTGCCCGGCGCGCACAGCCAGGCCAACGCTCTGGCCGCCGCCGCCCTGGCCCACAGCTTCGGGGTCAGTCCCACGCAGATCGCCACCGCCCTGCGCGGCTTCGCCGGGGTCGAACACCGCCTGGAGTTGGTACGCGAGATCGCCGGCGTGCGCTACGTCAACGATACCACCGCCACCAATCCGGCCGCCGCCCTGGCCGCCCTGGAGGCGATCACCACGCCGATCATTATGATCGCGGGCGGTGCCGACAAAGATCTGGAGTTCGCCGAGCTGGGGGCGGCGATTGTCAGGCGCGTGAAAGCGCTCGTGCTGCTGGAGGGCAGCGCGACCGTGCGGCTGTGGCAAATAATTACAATCTGTAGTAATCTACGATCATCGATCGACCATCTACAATCGGTCGCGGGGCCATACCACGACTTCACGGCAGCAATCAGGGCCGCGCGGGGGCGGGCCGAACCAGGAGATACCGTGTTACTTTCTCCGGGATGTGCAAGCTTCGGGATGTTCCGCAACGAGTTCCACCGTGGCGAAGAATTCCGCCGGATCGTCCACGGTCTCGCCGCCGGGGATGCCGAGTAGGGGCAACGCATTTCTTTCGCCCCTATCGAAAACAGGGATGACGTGACCAGATCCGACGACAACACCAATACCAATGACGCCCCCGCCCGCCCGCGCACCCCGGCGGCCTTCGCCATGCTCGGGGCGATCATGCTGATCTACGTGGCCAGCCTGGGCCTCAGCGTGGTCTTCTATGGGCTGAACAGCGGGGTCTTCCAGCCCAACCTGGCCACCCTGGTGCTGATGGGTGCCAAGGTGAACGACCGGATCGCCAGGGGCGACTACTGGCGGCTGCTGACCGCCACCTTCCTACACGCCAACCTGATCCACATCTTCTTCAACGGCTACGCCCTGTACGCCCTCGGGCCAGAGACGGAGCGAATCTACGGGACGTGGCGATTCCTGGGACTCTACGTCTTGGCTGGGCTGGCTGGCAGCCTCGCCTCGTACCTGATGTCGCCGGCCATCTCGGTGGGAGCCAGCGGCGCGATCTTCGGCATGATCGGCGGCCTGGGCGTGTTTTACTACCTCAACCGAGCGACCCTCGGGGACTTCGGTAAGGCCCAGGTGCAAAACATGGTCACCATCGCCATGGTCAACCTGTTCATCGGCTTCGCCGCCCAGGGCACAATCGACAACTGGGGCCACATGGGCGGGTTGGTCGGCGGGGCGCTGGCCGGGCTGGCCCTGGCCCCGCGCATCCAGATTGACTCACGCATCTACCCGCCAGTATTTCAGCGCGACTACCCGGCCCTGGGCTGGGCCGGGGCCGCCGCCCTGCTGCTGATGATCGCTGCGATGGTGCGGCTGCTGCCGCCCGCCTGAGCGGATCCGGCGCCGCGCGCCGCATCCCTCGGAAGGTATCACGGATGACCGAGCGAACTAACACGCCCGACTACGTACTCCTGGCAACCGTGGGTGCCTTGGTGTCCATCGGCCTGGTGATGGTCTACAGCGCCAGCTTCGTCGAGGCATTTACCGTCTACGAAAACCAGTATTACTACCTGCTGCGCCAAATCGTCGGGGCGACCATCGGCACGCTCGGGCTGCTGGTGGCCCAGCGCCTGCACTACAGCTTCTGGCGCACCTACTCGGTGCAACTGATGGCGCTGATCATCGTGCTGCTCTTCCTGGTGCTGGTGCTGCCAACATCGATGACCCAGGTCAACGGCTCGCGCTCCTGGCTACGCATCGGCGCGGGCGGGGTCTTCGGCCTGATCAGCGTGCAGCCCACCGAACTCTCCAAGCTGGCAATCATCATCTATTTCGCCGACTGGCTCTCGCGACGCAGCGAGAAACTCGGGAATGTGAGCTACGGCCTCATCCCCTTCGCCGTGATGCTCGGCTTCGTCTGCGGCCTGGTAATGCTTGAGCCAGACCTGGGCACCACCGTGGTGCTGATCGTGATCGCCGGGGTGGTCTACTTCGCAGCCGGAGCAAATGTCTGGCACGTGCTGGGGGCGGCGGGCCTGGGCGGCGTGGCCTTCTGGCTGATGATCAACGTGATGGGCTTCCGCAACAATTTAAGGATCAAGGCATTCCTCGACCCCTGGGCCTACTACAGCGGGGCCGGGTTCCAGCCCATCCACGCCCTCTACGCCCTGGGCAGCGGCGGCGTCTTCGGGGCCGGGCTCGGCCAGGGGCGGCAGAAGTTCCAGTGGCTGCCCCAGGCATACACCGACGCGATCTTCGCAATTGTGGGCGAGGAACTCGGCATGATCGGCACCCTGGCGGTAGTGCTGGCCTTCGCCCTGATCGCCTACCGTGGCTATAAGATCGCCGGGCGGGCACCCAATCCCTTCGCCGCCCTGGTGGCGGTCGGCATCACCACCTGGATCTGCTTCCAGGCGCTGATCAATATCGCCGTGACGACCTCGCTCATCCCGTTTACCGGGCTCACGCTGCCCTTTCTCTCTTACGGCAGCAGCTCGCTCGTCACATGCATGATTGCCGTCGGCATCCTGCTCAATATCTCGCGGTACGCGGTGCCGCGTCAGGCCCAGGAGACCAGTGATGGCCCGATCATCCGCCGCCGGTCTGTACGCAGCTTCCTCAGCGATCTTTCTGTGTGGCGGGGGAACGGGCGGCCACGTCTACCCAGCGCTGGCGGTCGCCGCCGCGCTCGCCGCCGCTCATGAGGATGGGAGTCTCACCTATGTGGGCAGCGTCGGCGGCATGGAGCAGGCGATTGTGTCCCGCGAGAGCAACCTGCGCTTCCGGGCGCTGCCGGCGGCGGCCCTGCGCGGACGCGGGCCGATCCAGTTGGCGCAGGGTGCCGCCACCATGGCGGCGGGTACCCTGGCGGCGCGGGCAATCATCCGCGAGTTACGCCCGGCGGCGATCCTGGGCACTGGAGGGTACGTCTGTGTCCCGCTGTTCCTGGCAGCCCGCACGCTGCGGGTGCCGACCATGATCTACCTGCCCGATGTCGTGCCTGGGCTGGCGGTGAAGCTCCTGAGCCGAATCGCAACCATAACGGCGGTGAATGTGGAGGATGCGTTGCCGTATCTGGGCCTTCGAGCCGCTCAACACCCAACACCCAACGCCCAATCCGGGCGTCATGCGCGCAGCGCTCGGCGTTCGGCGTTCGTCGTCACCGGCTACCCGGTGCGGGCCGCGTTGTTCGGCCAGGATCGGGCGGCCTGCCGGAGGGATTTCGGCCTGGGCGAGGATCTGCCGGTGGCCCTCGTGTACGGCGGCAGCCGTGGGGCGCGCAGCGTCAACCGGGCGATTGCGGCGCTGCTGCCTGATCTCCTGGCCCGCTGCCAGATCATCCACGTCTGTGGGCGCGAGGGCGACGAGAGCTGGCTGCGCGATGCGGCGGCGGGGCTCAACCCCGAGCTGCGAGGACGGTATAAGCTGTACACGTATCTGGAGTCGGGGGGCGGGGGGTGGGAGCTAGGGCTTGGAGATTCCCAACCCCTGGCTCCCACCGCCCAGCTTCGCACAATGACGAAGGCATTCGGCGCGGCCGACCTGGCGATCTGTCGGAGCGGCGCATCGACTCTGGCCGAGCTGCCGGCCGCAGGGCTGCCCGCCGTCCTGGTGCCCTACCCATATGTCCATCAGGACGAGAACGCCGACTATCTGGTGCGTCGGGGGGCTGCAGTGAAGGTAGATGACGCCGCGATGCTCGGCGGCGGACGGCCCCAGGACGGGGTGCTGGCCCGCGAGGTGATCCGACTCTTGGAAAATACACCCGAGCGAAGGCGTATGGCGGAGCAGAGTCGGGCGCTGGCCCGACCGGATGCGGCTCGGCATCTGGCCGAGATTCTCAGCCGCCTGGCAGGAAGGAGTGCTGGCCGATGAACAACGAGTGGCTCATATTGGTGCCTCTGGCCCAGACAGCGATCACCCTAAGCCTGAGTGGCTTCGCGCTCCTGGCGATCCTGATGGCGGTCGGCGGCTACGGCGGCTACCAGTCGGGTATCCGCAACATCCTGACAATCGCGGTCTGGTCAATCGCCGCCTACATCACCTGCGTGCAGGGCGGCAACGCTATCGTCGATCTCGTCAATCGGTTCTGGGAGAATTCGCCACGGATGATCGCCTTCGCCGTCGGCAGTGATGCGAACGCGGTCGCCCGCCTCGACCCGCTGATCCAGTCAGGCTTCCAGGTACCGCTGTTCTTCCGCTTCTTGGCCTTCATTGTGTTGGTGATGTTCGGCTTCTTCTTCAACCGCAAGGCAGCCTGGAAGGGTCCAGCCAGCAAGGAGCCGCTTGGCAAGCCCCTGGGTCTCTTCGTCGGCGGGCTGACCACGCTGGTCTGGACCAATGCGACCGTGGTATTCTGGACAGAGTTCAAGGCGAGCGGCGGCGGCGGCTTCGACAATCCGGTTACCAATATCCTGAACGCGCTCCCCGACGTAAGCCTGCTGCTTCCATCACTGATCGCGGTCTTCTTCCTTATCCTGATCATCCTGGTTCTTTTCTACTTCCCGAAAGTTTGGAAGCCCTAGCGTCAGTTGAGCGGGTTTTGGAGATCGCGAAGCGCTCCCCAAAACCCGCTTCCCTCATTATGCACTACCACATCGTCGGCATCGCGGGCGCCGGGATGAGCGCCATCGCAAACCTGCTGCTCGACCAGGGCCACGCCGTGAGCGGGTCAGACCCGGCCCACAACCGGCTCAGCGCCGCCCTGTCTGCTCGCGGGGCCAGCGTCTTCGTCGGCCATAGCCCCGCATACGTGCGCGGGGCCGACGCCCTGGTGGCCACGGCGGCGGTGCGCGCCGACCACCCCGAACTGGCGGCGGCGCGGGCCTGCGGCATCCCCGTCCTCAAGCGCGGCGATCTCTGGCGCGACTGGTCGCAGCAGCGGCGGGTGGTAGCGGTGGCCGGCACCCACGGCAAGACGACGACAAGCGCAATGATCACGGTGGCCTTGCGCGGTGCCGGGATGAACCCCGGATTCTTAATCGGTGCCGAGGTACCCGCCCTGGGCGGCAATGCGGCCTGGGGCGACCCGGACGCGCCCCTGGTGATCGAGGCCGACGAGTATGACCGAGCCTTCCTGAGCCTGCGCCCGGCCCTGGCGGTGATCACCAATATTGGGTGGGATCACCCGGACATCTACCCGAGTGCGGCAGAGTACGCCGTGGCATTCGCCCAGTTCGCCGCGAGCGTGGCCAGCCCACGCCAGTTGGTACTCTGCGGCGATGACGCGGGTGTGGCCCAGCTCGATGCCCCCGAGGCGAGCTTCTACGGGATTGATGAGCGCCTGGCCAGCGACCCGGCATCCTGTCGGCTGGCCCCCCTGGACTGGACCGCCAGCGGTGTGGCGGCGACGCCTGTCGGCGGGGTGGGCTTCGATGTCTGGCGCTACGACCGGCGGCGCATGGCCCAGCGCCGGGTCGGCGCGCAGGAACTGGCTCTGCCCGGCCTGCATAATGTGCGCAATGCCATGGCCGCCCTGGCGACTGCCGCGCTGCTGGGGGCAGATCTGGCCGGCGCGGCGGCGGCCCTGGCCGATTTCCATGGCAGCGCGCGGCGCTTCGAGCTGCAGGGCGAGGCCAACGGGGTGACAGTGATCGACGACTACGGCCACCACCCCACCGAGGTACGGGCGACCCTGGCGGCCACGCGGATGCGCTACCCCGGTCGGCGGCTCATCGCCTACCTCCAGCCGCATACCTTCAGCCGCACCACGGCCATGCTCGACCAGTGGCCCGATGCCTGCGCAGGGGCAGATATTCTACTGGTGGGCGACATCTACGCCGCGCGCGAGCAGGGCGACCCGGCGGCGTTGGCCCAAACCCTCGTCGAGCGGATCGCCGCCGCCGGGGTGAGCGCCCGCTATAGCGGCGATGTGGCCGCCAGCGCGGCGGCCATGATCGGCCTGGCCCAGCCTGGCGATGTGGTGATCACCCTCGGCGCAGGCGACGGGGATCGGGTGGGGATGGAATTGTTGACCTATATGGGACGCATGTAAGGGCGAAGCATTGGCTTGGGCCTTTGCCCCAAGCCAATGCTTCGCCCCTACCAGGCACGACATACCACAATGATGCATTGTACCGCACCACCCATACCCCTCACCGAGGCCGAGCCAATGGCCCGGCACACCTCGTGGCGGATCGGCGGGCCGACCCGCTATTACGCTGAGGTGTACGACGCCGACCAGGCCCGCGCCCTGGCTGCGTGGGCGTGCGGGGTCGGCGTGGAGTTGATCTGGGTGGGCGGGGGCACCAACCTGCTGGTGCGCGACGCCGGGTTCCCCGGCATAATCGCTCGCTACCGCGCCCAGAGCTGGCAGATTGATGATCTGGGCGATGCCGCTATCCTACAGGTTGAGGCCGGCGCATCACTGGCCGGGGTCGCCCGACGTATGGCCGGGCTAGGCTGGGCCGGCATGGCGTGGGCCGAGGGCGTCCCCGGCACCATCGGCGGTGCCGTCTTTGGGAACGTCGGCTGCTACGGCGGAGATATAGCCGGGCTGCTTCAGAGCGCGAGACTCCTGGTCGGCGGCGCAGAGGAGGAGTGGCCCGCCGAGCGCATGGCCTATGGCTACCGGCGCAGCGCCCTCAAGGATGGGGCCACCCCGCCATCCGGCCCGCCGCCCCTGATCCTCGCCGCGCGCCTGCGGCTCCAGCGGGGCGACCCGGACGCCCTGGCCGCCACGATGGCGCGGATCGCCGTCGAGCGCAAGGCCAAAACGCCCTGGGGACGTTCGTGCGGCAGCGTGTTTAGGAACCCTCCCGGCCAGAGCGCCGGCCAGATGATCGAGCGCGCCGGCCTCAAGGGGATGCGCATGGGCAACGCGGAGATCAGCCAGCGCCACGCCAACTATATCGTCAACCTGGGCGGCGCATCGAGCGCCGATGTCCTGAGCCTGATCGCTTTTGTCCAGGAGACTGTCCGGCGTCAGTTCGGCGTCGATCTTGAGCTAGAGGTTCGAGTCATATGAAAAAGATAATCGCAGTCCTGTTCGGCGGCCAGAGCGGCGAACACGAGGTCTCCCTCGTCTCGGCCCAGGCGGTGATCGCTGCCCTCGACCCGGAGAAGTACCAGGTGCTGCCGGTCGGCATCAGCAAGGACGGGCGCTGGCTGGCCGGGCCGGGGGCCATGCCGGCCCTGCTGGCTACCGCCGACCCGGCCCGCCTGCCGGCCAGCGCGGCGGCAGGAACCCACTACCCCGAGGAGCGCCTGGATGCGGCGGAGGAGATCGCCGCCCCGACGGCGCACGGCGGGCTGGATATACCCACCGTGGCCCGCTTGCTCCCGCCCGGCGTCGATGTGGTCTTCCCGATACTCCACGGCCCGATGGGCGAGGATGGCACCGTGCAGGGGCTGCTGGAACTGGCCGGCGTGGCCTACGTGGGCTGCGGGGTGGCCGCCAGCGCCGTCGGTATGGACAAGCCCCTGATGAAGGCGGCCTTCGCCGCCGCTGGCCTGCCCCTGTTGCCCTGGCTGCTCGTGCGCCGGGCCGACTGGCAGGGCGACCCGCAGGCCACCTACGACGCCATCGAGGACGCGCTGCTCTACCCGGTCTTCGTCAAGCCGGCCAATATGGGCAGCAGCGTCGGCGTGGGCAAGGCCAAGGATCGCGCCGGCCTGGCGCAGGCCATCGCCGAGGCCGCCCGCTATGACCGGCGGATCGTGATCGAGCAGGGTATCCCGGCCCGCGAGATTGAGATCAGCGTGCTGGGCAACGAAACCCCCACGGCCAGCGTCCCCGGCGAGGTGGTGCCCTCCGGTGAGTGGTATGATTACAATGCCAAATATATCGATGGCCAGTCGGCTATCCACATCCCGGCACTGATCGACGCCACCCTGGCCGATAGGGTGCGCGCCCTGGCCATCCAGGCGTTTCTGGCGATCGACGGCACCGGCCTGGCCCGGGTCGATTTTCTACTTGATAAGAAAACCGGCGAACTCTGGATTAACGAGACCAACACCATGCCCGGCTTCACGCCGATCAGCATGTACGCGAAGCTGTGGGCCGCCAGCGGACTCAGCTACCCCGACATGCTCGACCGCCTGATCGGTTTGGCCCTGGAGCGGAAGTGTTCCTGATCTATCCGTGAGGGCGGAGCAGACGCGACGGGTTGGTTCCGCCTGAACGGCGGGATCCGCCGCGTCTGCTCCGCCCCAACAGGTACCAACAGATACCGCCCGCAGCGCCTGCTGCGCCCCAACAGATTATGGAATACAACGCGCCAAATACGCGCCAGCGCATCGCCGCCCGCCGCCTCGCCCGCCAGGGCCGGTCGGCCACCGGCGGATCGCAGGTGCGCCCCGATATTCACCGGGCCACCCTCAGTTGGCTGCGCAGCGGTCGGCTGATCAGCCTGCTGATCTTCCTGGTGAGCGTGGGCGCCCTGACCTATCTGTTCACCGCCGAGCGCTATAGCGTGCAGCAGGTGACGGTCGAGGGGGCTGAGGCGCTGAAGTCTGATCAGGTGATCGCCGTGTCCGGTATCCACGGTCGACCGATCTGGTTTGTGAGTACCGCCGAGACCGAGGCGCGCTTACGGACAAATCCTTATGTCGAGTCGGTTCAGGTACAACTGGCCCTGCCCGACCAGGCCGTGATCCGCGTGGTCGAGCGCCGACCCGAGGTGCGCTGGCAGGCCGGGAACATCCAATATCTCGTCGATGGCCGGGGCAAGGTCCTCGCCGCTGCGCAAGAGCCGGCCAAGCCTGACGTTCTTGTGATCATCGACCGAACAACTCTTGAGTTGAAGCCGGGAGACCAGATCGACACTGACGCCCTGAGCCTCACCCGCGCCCTGGCCCTGCGCCTGCCCGGCGAGCTCGCCTTCGCCCCGGCCCAGATCGGCTGGGACTTTGGACTCGGGGTCTATGTACGCTCCGCAGCTGGACAGACGATTATCTTCGGCCAGAACACGCAACTCGACCGCAAGCTCGACATCCTTGGTGCGCTCCTGAAGGGTAAGACGCCGTTCAACTACCTTGATCTCCGCCCGTCCAACCCGTTTTATCAGAACGATCAGCGGCCTGCAACCACGAACCAGCCCTAGCCCTAAAAATTGCAGATCGTAGATCACCTTGCGACTCAGACCAATCTACAATCTGCAATCTGCAATCGGAAGAGAATCTATGCAGCGCACCATAGTCGGCATCGATGTCGGGACCACCAAGGTCTGCACAATCGTGGCCCAGGTCTCCGAGTCGGGGAGCTTGAATATCCTTGGGATGGGCCTCACGCCAAGCAAGGGTCTCGATAAGGGCGTGGTGGTAAACATCGACGACGCCGTCAACGCCATCGCCACCAGTATCGAGAAGGCCGAGCGGCTGAGCGGGTACCGCATCGGCACCGCGTTCGTGGGCGTGGCCGGTCGGCACATCGCCTCGCTCAACAGCCGTGGGGTAGTGGCGGTACAGCGGCCCGACCATGAGATCACCCGCAGCGATGTCGCGCGCGCGGTCGAGTCGGCGCAGGCGGTGGCCATCCCCACCCAGCGCGAGATTATCCACGTCATTCCCAGAGCCTACGTGGTGGACGGCCACGAGGGCATCCGCGACCCGATTGGGATGAGCGGCTTCCGACTGGAGGTGGAAACCCACATCGTCACCGGCGAGGTGATGGCCATCCAAAACCTGATCAAGAGCGTGCAGAAGGCCGGTGTCGAAATCGACGACCTGGTACTCCAGCCGCTGGCCTCGGGCGAGGCGGTGCTGACCGCCGAGGATAAGGATCG
>SESH01077260.1_pt1 | contig 13393 bp, 11 predicted proteins | sample 3171561 | NCBI WGS metagenome assembly SESH01 (sample SAMN10866947, study PRJNA518727) | freshwater metagenome | biome: subpolar coniferous forest; feature: holomictic lake; material: water; isolation source: holomictic Lake 442 2011 16.5 m and 2014 13 m | place: Canada: near Kenora, Ontario
CACCCCAAAACCTCCGCCGGAGGCGATGGCTTTGGGGATGGCCGCGCCGCTGGCCTAGCGCGCCTTCGCCTGCGGTGTGGCGGTCTGCGGAGAGGTGGCCAGCAACTGGTTCAGCATCTGCCGCCCCTCGGGGACGAAGGTTACCCGTGCGCCGCTCTCGGTGAGGTTCTGCATCTCCAGGATGGCGAATAGCGTGTCGGACACCTCCCGGTCCGCGCCGATCACGTTGAGCGCCTGGCCCAGGATCTGCGGGCGGATGGCCAACGCCTTGGCGAACTCAATCGCCGCCTGGCGCTCGGCAGTACTGGTGATAATACTCACCTGGTTCGCGCCATCCTGCTTGATCGCCGAGGTCACCTGGCGCAGCCGGTTCACCACCTTGGCTTCGATCTGGCGGATCATGCCCACGTCGCGGAAGTGAACCTTGCGAATGTAGATCGAGCCGAGTTGGTAGCCCCACTCCGCCGATTTGGGCGAGACCTCAGCGCGCACCGACTGGCTCATGGCGTGGCGGTTCTCCAGCATCTCGCCGAGAGGCAGGTTGCTCAGGGTGCGCACCACCGCGTTGCTGACGTTGGCCGCCAGCGATCCCTGCGGGTCGGCATTCTTAAACAGGTAGGCGATCGGGTCGTTGATCTTCATCTCATACCACGCCCCGATGCCCATTGGCGCGCCCTCCTCGGAGTTCACCGGCTGGCTGCGCAGGTACGCCTGGTCGAGCCGCATGTCGAGGACGTAGCACTTCCCGAAGAAGTTGATGATCAGGGCCGATATGCCCAGCGTGGTCGGCAGGATGTGCAGGCCCGGCTCGCGTAACACGCCGACCACATTGCCGAACAGCGTGTAGACCTGGCAGGAACCCTCGCGCACAATCGTGTAGAATCCGAACAGCCGGCCCAGCCCGATGAACAGCGGCACCAGAAAGAACGCGAGTACGAAGGTGGTGCCGGTGGCCGTCATAAATGCGACAAGATCTCTCATGGCTTCACCTCGATGATCACGCGCTCGGCCTGGCGGAAGAGGTTCAGGCGCACGTTGCGCACGTACGAGGCCAGGGCGCCCGGCCCGCTCTCGCGCAGCGCCTTCAGTTGCTCGGCCTGGGCCTTCAGCGGCTCGGCCTCGGCCTGGGCCTTCAGCGTCTCGATCTCGACCGCCCGCTTCGACTGGACGATCTTCTGGTCGGCTGATGCCTGGGCCAGGCTGATGTCCGACGAGACCTGGTTGTGGGCCGTGTTGATCGCGGCCATCGCCGACTCGACCTCGGTCGGTGCGTCAATCTCGGTGATCAGCGAGGCGTCCAGGGCGATCCCGTAGCGCACCGGCGACGACAGGCTCTCGCGATCCATGTGTTCGTTCAGGTCGCGCAGGTTCTTGCGCAAATCATTGATCGAGACCCCCGAGACCGCGCTGGCGTCGGTGGGCTGCGAGGCCAGGCCCAGCACGGTCGAGGGCGGTGCCTCGAAGTTGGCGATGCGCTCGCGCAGGATCGAGACGAAGTAGGCCATCACGTGGATGATCGGGCGCTTCACGCCGAAGAGGTAGGCGTAGAGGTGGCGCTCGGAGACACGGTAGCGGATCTGGCCCTTCAGCCCTACGTTGAGCTGATCCTTGGTGACGGCCTCAAGCACCACGCCGCCGTTGTTGGCCCGTGGATCCTCCATATCCAGGGCCATGTTCACGGTCTGTGTGGCCACCGAGACCTTGTAGATCTTCTCCCAGGGCCACTTGAAGTAGGGGCCGCCGGGCTGGATGATGCGCAACTGCGGGTAGTTGTAGCGGTCGCGCTCATCAGGGCGCAGATACTCGGCGAAGGGATCCTCGGTGCTTGCCGCAGGGGGCATGCGTTCGGCGCGCCCGAACACGGTCTTGACCGCGCGCTCGTTCTGATTCAGGGTGTAGAAGCTAAACAGGATGTAGCGGACGAGAAACCAGCCGATAAAGCCAGCGATCATGCCGAGAGCTGTGGCAGTCATAGACGTTGCTCCTCCTCTTGGATATTCCTGGCGGCCAGTATGCCTCGCTATAGATATACGCAGCGCGAGGTGTGCCGTTGCAATCGCTTTGGGTGCTACGTCCTAAAACGTCGATGGTGGTGATGAAGGCTGCCAGCGACGCCGGCAGCCTTCATCACCACCATTCCAGAACCGGTTGTCCTAGCTCATGCGCGGGCTGACCCAGGGTACATCGGGGGTGGCCGCGCGGGCGTTGGCGACACGGGCGGCCACAAAGAGGAAGTCGGAGAGCCGGTTGAGGTACATCAGCACATCGGCGCTCAGATCTTCCTCGTGGGCCAGGCTCACCGCCCAGCGCTCGGCCCGCCGACAGATGGTGCGGGCCAGGTGCAGGTGGGCCGCCGCCGCCGTGCCGCCCGGCAGGATGAACTGGTTTAGCGGATCGAGCTCGGACTCTAGCGCATCGATCTGCGCCTCCAGGAAGGCGATCTCGGCGGCGCTAACCCGTGGGACGTGCGGGCCACCCGCGCTGGGCGTGGCCAAGTCTGCGCCGACCACAAACAGTTGCGCCTGTACATAGCCGAGGGTTGCGTCGAGCCCGGCGTCGAGCCCGCTGGCCCGCGCCACCCCGACCGCCGCGTTGCACTCGTCGGCGGTACCGTAGGCGTGGACGCGCAGGGTGTCCTTGCTCACCCGCTGCCCGCCCCACAGCCCGGTCTCCCCGGCGTCGCCGGTCTTTGTGTAAATTTTCACTGCGCTCCTCTGTTGACGAATAGCGGACGGACTCCTGGTGGGGGCGCGGGGACGGCGATCCGCCCCCGCCGTATTTTTTTATGGTGGATTCGGGCGGCGCAACTGCCCGATCCCACCATACCAATGAACTAGCGCGGAGCCCTATGCCTCAAGCATACCACAGCCGCGCCGTGAGCGGAGTATGCTACACTGTGCGCGGATTTCCGCCCTATCAGGATGATATATGGAGCTGACTGATACGCGCGCCGACGGCCTGGGCACCAGCGCGGCGCGTAAGGCCCGCCTGCGGATGCGCCCCTCGCCGGGGCCGCACAACGCCCTGTGGTACTGGCCGCAGCTCACCGGCGGCTACCTGCGGGTCGTCCGCAACGCCGTACTCATCCAGGTCGCCCGCTACGTCCCCTTCATCCCGCTGAAGAACGCGATCTACCGCGCCCTGGGCGCGCACGTCGGCCGCCACGCCAGCATCGCCCTGATGGTGATGCTCGACATCTTTTTTCCGCAGGATGTGACTATTGGCGACAATTGTGTGATCGGCTATAACTCGACCATCCTCTGCCATGAGTTTACCCGTGGCGAGTGGCGGCGCGGCCCGGTGATCATCGGGCGCGAGGTGACGGTTGGTGCCAACTGTACCATCCTCCCCGGCGTGGTCATTGGCGACCGGGCCACCATCTCGGCTATGAGTCTGGTGAACCGCGACGTGCCCCCCGGCGCGTTCGTGGGCGGTGTACCAATACGGAGAATTGAGACGTCGGGAGGGATGTAGGCAGGGCGTGCCCTCCCGCGATCTTTCCCCTGGAGACCCTATGCTGCGCCTGATCGATTGGGTGTACGGATTCATCACCAGGAACCCGCTCATCTTCTGGGCTTGTATGCTGACCAACACCGTGGGCGTGATCTGGGGCGGCCTAATCTGGTATGGCCCCATGCTCATGGATTCACCCCTCTGGGCCTGGCCCTTCATCCCCGACTGCCCGGAGGCGGCCCTGTGGGCAACTGCGGCCTTCCTGCTGCTACGCTACGGGCGGGACAAGGGCTGGTTCACGGCGTTCGCCGCCTTCAGTTGTATCAAGTACGGGATCTGGACGCTGATGTTTTGGGCGAAGCACTGGAGCGTGGCGGGATTCTCCGACCCCGAGTTTTTGCTTGAGCTGATGCTGTTCGTCTCGCACATGGGCCTGACTGCCGAGGGCGTGCTGCTGGCTACGCGAATTGGCCCGCTGACCATCCCGCCGCGCCTCGGCGTGATCGGCTGGTTCGCCCTATCAATCTTTGTCGACTACGGCCTCGGCTTCCATCCGCCGCTCACCGACACCGTGCCCAAGCTGTATGTCTTCTGGGTGGCCACGGCCCTCACCGCATTAATCGGGGCGGCCCTGCTGTTGCTGCCGGCTGCCGCCACGCAGCGGGCTGCGGTGTCAACACATTTGGCGGGTTAAAAAGACCCTTCTCCCACATGCGATAATTCCCCCTTCCCCCTCGTTCATTAGGCGCGATTCATTACGGGCTATCAGAGGGGGCAATGGAGCTATCCGTGAGCGGACACTATAGCGATGCGGCGCGGCAGCAGGGCGGGGCGATGCAGACGATCCGCCACGAGCTGCGCACGCCGGTGAACCATATCATCGGCTTTAGCGAGATGCTCCTGGAGGAGGCGTCTGACCTTGACGCCCCCGCGTGCTACGACGATCTGCACCACGTGGTGATGGCGGGCCGCCAGATCTTGGCCGCGATCACCGAGATCCTCGCCGGGAGCGATATCGCCGTGCGTGACTCCGACCTGCGCGCGCTGCATGGGCGCATCGCGCCCTACCTCGGCGAGATCGGCGTGGTCTGCGCCGAGCTGATCACCGTCGCCGAGGCGGAGTCGCACCCGCAGTTTGTCGCCGACCTGCACAAGATCGCCGCCGCCGCACGTCAGCTCGACCGGCTCGCGTCCGGCGATCTGGTGATCCCCGAGGTGTTGGTGACCGCCGACTCGTCCGCCATCCTCGGCGGCGACGAGGCTGGCTACCTCGGCGGGCACCTGCTTTTGGTGGACGATAACGACATGAACCGCGATATGTTCTCGCGCCGGCTGGAGCGCCTGGGCTACCGCGTCACCGAGGCGGTTGATGGCCGGCCTGCGCTCGACGCGATGCGGGCCATACCATTTGACTTGGTGCTGCTCGATATTATGATGCCGGGGATGGACGGCTACGCGGTGCTGCGCGAGATGCAGGCCGACTCGGTCCTGAGCCGGGTGCCGGTGATCGTGCTCTCGGCCCTGGACGATATGGTCAGCGTCGTGCAGGCGATCGAACTGGGTGCCGATGACTATCTGCCCAAGCCCTGCGACCCGGTGCTGCTCAAGGCGCGGATCGGGGCGTGTCTCTTCAAGCGCCACCTGCGCGAGATGGAGGTGCGCTACCTCAAGCGGATCGAGCATGAGAAGCGGCGTGCCGACGACTTGCTCCACGTGGTCATCCCGATCGGCGTGGCCCTCTCGACCGAGAAGGATTTTAACCAACTGCTTGAGCGGATCGTGATCGAGGCCCAGCAACTCTGCAACGCCGACGGGGCCACCCTCTACCTGCGCACCGAGGATAACAAGCTACGTTTTATGATCGTGCGTACGCGCTCGCTGAATATTATGATGGGCGGGGCCAGCGGCAAGGATATCCCCTTCCCGCCCCTGCGGCTCTACGACGAGCAGACTGGGGCACCTCAGCATAACTACGTGGTGGCCCACACCGCCCTCACTGGCCACGCGATCAACATCGCCGATGCCTACGACACGGTGGGCTACGACTTCTCGGGCACGCGCAACTTCGACGCCCACACCGGCTACCGCTCCACCTCGATGCTCAACATCCCGCTCAAGGATGGCTTCGGGCGAGTGACCGGGGTGCTCCAGATGATCAATGCCCAAGACGATGCGGGCACGGTGATCGCCTTTGACGAGGTCTCCGCGCAGATGCTCGAGTCGCTGGGCACGCTGGCCGCCGCAGCCCTGGCGGCCTACGTCCGCGAGCAGGCTCTGCGCCAGGAGATCACCGAGCTGCGGATCGAGATCGACGTGGTGAAGAAGCAGCGCGAGGTCGAGCAGATCACGCAGTCAAGCTACTTCGGCCAGCTTCAGGAGCGCGCGCGCCAAATCCGTGGCGCGGCCTCGGCCAGCACGTCCGCCGGGGGCCGACTGGCCGCCGGGCCATCTCGCCGCGACCAGGGCACCGAGCTCAGAAAGCAGGTTTACACGATTAGCGGCCAGGAGATTCACGTGCGCGAGCAGGGGCCGCCGCATCGCCAGACGATCTTGCTCATCCACGGCTGGTCGAGCAGTTGGTATGCGATGTCGCCGCTGCTGAAGCAACTCAGTGTGCGCTATCGCTGCGTGGCGGTGGATCTCCCAGGCTACGGCGATTCGCCGCCGCTGCGCCAGCGGGCCACGATCAACGCCTATGTCGATCTGCTGGCCGAGCTGATCAAGGAGATCAGCCCTGGGCAGCAGGTCGTGCTGGTGGGCCATTCGATGGGCGGCATGATCAGTCTGACGATGGCCCTGCGCCACACGCCGCTGGTCGAGCGGATGGTGCTGATCTGCCCGACGATCAGCGGGAAGCTGTCGCGCTGGATCAACGCCTTCGTCTTGCCGATCACCATCGTCGAGCGCTTCCCGGTCGCCGACCGGCTGGTGGCGATGCTGGAGCCGTATTTGCTTCGCATCACCGACCGGCTCATGCGCCCGGCCTCGTTTGCGGATCGCACCGAGATTCACGAGGATGACTACCTGCGCCTGCGGGCCGATGCGCGGCGACCGGGCCAGGGCCGGGTGCGCGCCGAGTGTTTCTGGGCCATGCGCGAGAACGACCTGAGCGCGAAGCTGGATCTGGTGACGACGCCTTCGCTGGTGATCTGGGGTATGGAGGACAACACGGTGCCGCTGCGCGACGCCAGCCTCGTGGACGATCAGCTGCCCGGCGCGGATCTTGAGGTGCTGCCGAGGGCCGGCCACTGGCCGCAGTTCGAAAGCCCTGAGCGCACACTCCGCCATATGCGCTCGTTCCTCGGCAAGCCGCTCAAGCTGCTGAGGGTGCAGCTCTAGCGGGCTTGAGCGCAGCTCGGGGAGGGCGTGTCCCTCCCCGAAAACACACCGAGCTACGCGATCATGAAGGGTGAAGTGAGCGCGATCCGCTCGCTTCACCCTTTTGAATTCGTCGCCTTCTTCCAGGGCTTCAGCACCGAGATGAAGACTACGAAGAACAGCAGCAGTAGCTGGGGGCCGACGGCGATGGACATGAGCTGTCGGCTGCTGAGGAACGCGGGGTTCTGCAGGACGAACTGCGGGTCGGCGGCGGACATGGCCTCCATGCCGTTTAGCCACGGGCCGAGGAAGAAGGTGCCGAATAGCATCACGCTAATGGTGATGACCCACTTGACCGTGACCCAGCGCCACTTGAAGAAGCCCCACGGGGTCAGCCAGCTGATCAGCAGGCTGGTGAATAGCGTACCGACCGCCGAGGGGATGATCACCCAGTCGTCGATCAGCTTGAGCGCTGCCAGCACCCCGTGGGCCTCTGAGCCTGTGGCGGGGTGGGACGCGAAGTGTAGGAGGATCATGCACGTCGCTGCGCCAACCCAGGCGGCGGAAAACAGGACGTGAAACCCCTTCAGCCATGTCCGGCCGGTGGAACCTAGCTTCTTCTGCATTGACGACTCACTTTCGTTGTGATGAGGGCAGGATTGTTCCCGATGGTGGCGACCATTATACTCCCAGCAGCTTGCGTAGCAGGTGGCGCTGGAGTTTGCCGGAGGCGGTGCGCGGCAACTCGCGCAACACGATGATCCGGCGGGGCAGCTTGTAGGCGGCCAGGCGACCGCGCAGGTCGGTGAGGATGGCGGCTTCGGCGGCGGGGCTGCGCAGGACGACGGCGGCCACCGGCACCTGGCCCCAGCGTTCGTCGGGCAGGCCGACGACGCCGGCCTCGGCGATGGCGGGGTGGGCGAGCAGCGCGGCCTCAACCTCGGCGGGATAGATATTCTCGCCACCGGAGATGATCATGTCGCTGCGGCGGTCGGCCACGTAGAGATAGCCTTCTTCGTCGCGGTGGCCGAGGTCGCCGGTGTGTAGCCAGCCGTCGCGCAGGGCGGCGGCGCTGGCCTCGGGTTGCCCGACGTAGCCGCTGGTGATGGTCGGCCCGCTGAGCAGGATCTCGCCCACCTCGCCGGGTGCCGCCTCGCGCCCGTCCACGTCGATGCGCAGGCCCACCGGCAGCAGGGGCAGGCCGGCCGAGCCGAGCTTGCGCAGGGCGTCGGCGGGGGCGAGGGTGACGGCCTGGGAGGCGCTCTCGGTGAGGCCGTAAGTCTGCACGACGGGCACACCGAGGGCGGCGCATAGCTCCAGCAGGGGCTGGGGGGCCGGGCCGCCGCCGAGCAGGGCGCAGCGGAAATGCGGCGGGTAGGGCGTATTGCCGCGCGCGTCGAGCATGCGCTGGAGCATCGTGGCGACCACGGAGATGATGGTCACACCCTGGTCGTCAATGGCGGCGTTGACGGCGACCGGATCGAAGCGCTCGTGCAGCACCACCGGGATACCGTAGATCGCGCCGCGCAGCAGGATGGAGAGTCCGCCGACGTGGAAGAGCGGCAGCACCGCCAGCCAGCGGTCATCGTCGCGCAGGCCGAGGTTGAGGGCCGAGGCGGTGGCGCTCCACCAGTGGTTGCCGTAGCTGAGCATGGCGCCCTTGGGCGCGCCGGTGGTGCCCGAGGTGTAGATGATCGCGTGGGGTGTTTGGAGCGCGAATGACGTGAATGGGGGCGAAAAACGCGAATCCGGAATCGGCTCGGCGAACTCGGCGAATGTGTGGATGCCGAGGGGCGGGGCGGGGATGCGGGCGACCAGACCTAGGTGCAGCGCATCGGCGAGGAGCAGGGTCGCGGCACTGTCCGCAGCCTGAAACGCAAGCTCGCTGGCCGAGAGGCGCGTGTTGAGCGGGACGAGGATGGCCCCGCAGCGCGGCGCGGCGTGGATGAGGGCCACGTAATCGGCACTGTTGGCGGCGAGGATGGCCAGGCGGTCGCCGGGGCGCAGGCCGAGGATGGCCAGGCGGGCGGCTAGGCCGTCGGCACGCTGGTTGAGTTCGGCGAAGGACCAGGTGAGGCCGGGGGCGATCAGGGCCGGGCGCGGCGGGTGCGCGGCGGCGCGGCGGGATAACCAGTCGGGGATGAACATAGGTGTCGTTGTAGGGGTGAAGCATTCGGGAAAGGCGTTTTACACCTTTCCCGAATGCTTCGCCCCTACCGGTTATCCCAATAATAACCCCAGCGTCAGCAGGGCACCGAAGAGCATGTGCAGGCGGCCGGTGTCGCGCAGGGCGGCGTTGAGCGGGCGGCCGCGCTGCTTGCCGACGCGGTCGAGCAGGGGCAGGGCCAGGGGCATGCTGAGCCAGGTCAGCAGGACAAAGGGCGGGGCTTTGCCCCACATCCATGCCAGCGGGGCGCTGAGGTAGGCTCCGAGGATCAGCAGGGCGTACTCGCTGCGGGCGAAGGTCTCGCCGTAGATCACGGCGAGGGTGCGTTTACCGGCCAGCCGGTCGGTGGGCGCGTCGCGCAGATTGTTGACCACGATGATCGCGGTGACGAGCATGGCCACGGGCAGCGAGGCCAGCACGGCGACCGGGCGCAACTGCCCGCTGTGCAGGTAATCGGTGCCGACGACGGCGACGAGGCCGAAGAAGATGAAGGTGAAGATGTCGCCGAGGCCGTTGTAGCCGAGCGGGAAGGGGCCGCCGGTGTAGAGGATGCCTGCGGCGATCGAGAGCAGGCCGATGAGCAGGATGGGCCAGCCGCCGACGGAGATCAGGTAGGCTCCGCAGAGGGCGGCCAGGCCAAAGCTGACCAGCATCATGGTGCGGACGGTGGCGGGCGGGATGAGGCCGCTCTGGGTGACGCGGGTGGGGCCGAGGCGGTCGGGGGTATCGGCACCTTTTTTGTGGTCGAAGTAGTCGTTGGCGAGGTTGGTGCCGATCTGGATGAGCAGGCTGGCCAGCAGGGCGGCGAGGAAGGCCAGCGGGTGGAACCGCTTGTCGCCGAGGGCGGTGGCCGAGCCGACCAGCACCGGGACGACGGCGGCGGGCAGGGTGGGCACGCGGATGGCCATGAGCCATGCGCGGGCGAGGGTTGGCGGGGATGTGGTTGATTTGGTGGTCATAGGGTATGGTGGGGTACGTAGGGGCGCAGCATGTGGGAAAGGCGCTGTGCGCCTTTCCCACATGCTGCGCCCCTACATGATGGCGTTATGGGAACCGGCGGAACCGCCTAAAATTCGGCTTGCGCTTCTCCAGAAACGCCTGCTTGCCCTCCTGGGCCTCCTCGCTGAGGTAGTAGAGTAGGGTGGCGTCGCCCGCGAGTTGCTGGAGGCCGGCGTGGCCGTCGGCGGCGGCGTTGATCGCGGCCTTGAGGAAACGGATGGCCATGGGACTTTTGTCAAGAATCTCCCTGGCCCACTGCACGCCTTCGTCCTCCAGTTGTTCTAGCGGCACGATAGCGTTGATCAGGCCCATGTCGAGGGCCTGCTGGGCGTTGTATTGGCGGCAGAGGTACCAGATCTCGCGGGCCTTTTTGTCGCCGACCATGCGCGTGAGCAGGTTTGATCCGTAGCCCGCGTCAAAGCTGCCGACCTTCGGCCCGGTCTGGCCGAAGACGGCGTTCTCGGCGGCGATGGTGAGGTCGCAGACGATGTGCAGGACGTGGCCGCCGCCGATGGCGTAGCCGGCCACCAGGGCGATCACCGGCTTGGGGGTGACGCGGATGAGCCGCTGGAGGTCGAGGACGTTCAGGCGCGGGACCTTGTCGCCGCCGACGTAGCCGCCCTGGCCGCGCACGCTCTGGTCGCCGCCGGAGCAGAATGCCTTGTCGCCCGCGCCGGTGAAGAGGATGACGCCGATGCGCTCGTCGTCGCGGGCGCGGGTGAAGGCGTCGAGCAACTCGGTGGTGGTCTCTGGGCGAAAGGCGTTGTGCTTCTCGGGGCGGTTGATGGTGATCTTGGCGATCCCCTCGCCACCGGCGTCGTGCTGGTAGATGATGTCGGTGTAGGTGCCGATGTTGTTCCACTCGATGGGCATGGCTCTCCTCCATAGGGAAGGGCGCAGCAGCGCCGTGCTGCTGCGCCCTTACGACGGGGTGTATCCTACCACAAGATCGGCGAACGCCTGGGGACGTTCTAGATGGGCGGCGTGGCCGGTGGCGGGCAGGCTGACGTGGCGGGCGTTGGGCATGAGCGTGGCCATCTGCTGGTTGATGGCGACGAACTTGGTGTCGAGCGCGCCGGTGATCAGGAGGGCGGGCATGGCCAGTTCGCCCAGGCGCTGCCAGAGCGATTCCTGGCGACCTGTCCCCATGCCGCGCAAGGAGGAGGCTAGGCCCGCAGGCGTGTTGCGCAGGCGGCGCGCGCGCAGGGCGGCGCGGGTCTCGGCGGGCAGGGATGCCTGGCTGGCGAAGAGCGGGATATTTTGCCAGTAGTCGGCGAACCACTCCACGCCCTGGGCCATGATCTGGTCGGCCAGCGCATTGTCGGCGGCAGCGCGGGCCGCGCGCTCGGCGGGGTCGGCTAGGCCAGGCGAGGCGCTCTCCAGGATGAGCGAGCGCACGCGCTCGGGCGCGGCGATGGCGAGGTGCAGGGCGACCCGCCCGCCCAGCGAGTAGCCTACTACGTCGAACTGGGTGTGGCCGAGGCTCTCCATTGTGGCCAGCAGGTCGGCGACCGCGTGTTCCATCGAACACGTCCGCACGGACAATGCCCCGTGGCCGGGCAGGTTCACGGCGACGACCTGGCGGCGCGGGGCGAGGCGCGGGGTCAGGTCGGCCCACTCGGCCGCGCTGCCGGTGAAGCCGTGCAGGAGCAGGATGGGCGGGCCGGTGCCGGTGGTGATGGTGTGCGTGTCCATCCGCGTCTGTAGGGCCGAAGCATTTGCCTCGGATATGTTCCGATATTCGGGTATGCAATCCGGGCGCATGCTTCGGCCTTACAGACGCACGTCATGCCACCCCGGCATCCGCCAGGGTCGCCGCCACCGCCGGCCAGATCGCGCGGTGGTCGGCGACGTTGCGGGCGCGGTCGGTGCGAACCTCGACGATGTGTAGGCCGCGACCAGTGATGCCTGCGCCCACGGCATTGCGGAAGGCGGGCCAGTCTTCGGCGCGGGTGTGGCGCGCGCCGTAGAGCTGGGCCAGGGGTGCGAAGTCTAGGCCGTGGGGTGTGCCGAAGAGCGTCTCGAACACATCTTGCTCGCTGGACTGGGGCAGGAAGGAGAAGATCCCGCCGCCGTCGTTGTTGATCAGCACGATGGTGGCGTCCAGGCGGTGCAGTTTGGCGGCCAGCAGCCCGTTTGAGTCGTGGTAGAGCGAGAGGTCGCCGGTGACGAAGACGAGTGGGCTGAGGCCGCCGGCGGCCAGGCCGAGGGCGGTGGAGGTTAGGCCGTCGATGCCGTTGGCCCCACGGTTGCCCAGGATGCGCAGGGGCGACGGGCCGGGCGGCAGGAAGGTATCGAGGTCGCGGACGGGCATGGAGTTGGCGACAAACAGCGTGGCCCCGGCAGGCAGGATCCGCGCCAGCTCGGCGAAAACACCTGGCTCGCTGATATCATGCCTGGCCGCCAGGTGCGCGGCGATGGCCGTCTGAGCGCCCCGCTCCGCAGATATCCAACGCTCTGCCCAAACGCCGGGCGGGCGGTCGCTCGCCCGAAGTTGTCCGGCGGCCCGATCACAGAGATCGACCTCGTCGGCGAAGATGTGTTCGGCGGCGAGGCTGGTCGGCTCGCGCCAGCCGGCCGCGCCGTCCACGACGATCTGGCGGGCGGCGGGGTGGCGGGTGAGGTACTGGAGCAGGGGCTTGGCGGTGGGCATGGCCCCCAGGCGCAGCACCAGGTCGGGGGCGTGGCAGGCGGCGAAGCGTTCGTCGCGCAAGAAGGCGTCGTACGCCCCGATGGTCAACGCGCCGACGTGAGGGCCACGCCGGGCCTGCGAGAGCGGGTCGGCCAGCAGCGGCCAGCCGAGGGTGGCGGCGAGGCGGGCGGCGGCCTGGGCGAGGGCCGGGTCGTCGTGGGGGCCGCAGATGATCAGGCCGCGCTCGGCCGCTTGCAACTGGCTGGTAAGCTGGGTGATGATCTGCGCGCCTGCGGCGCGCCGGGAGGAGACGACATGGGGCGGCTGGGGGTTTGGGGCGGCAAGGATGGACTCAATCCGGGCGCGATCCGGCACCAGCGGCTCGCGGAAGGGCAGGTTGAGGTGAACCGGCCCGGCGGGCGGATCGGCGGTAATCGCCAGGGCGCGAGCGACGGTGGAGCGCAGGTAGGGCAACAGGCCGGCAGTTGGCTCGGGCAGATCGCTAAACCAGCGCGGGCTGTGGCCATAGATCCCGACCTGGTCGATGGTCTGGGGCGCGCCGTTATCGCGCAGCTCGCGGGGCCGGTCGGCGGTGAGGACGAGCAGCGGGATGCGCGCGAGGCTGGCCTCGACGACGGCGGGCAGGAAGTTGGCGGCGGCGGTGCCGGAGGTGCAGACGAGGGCGACGGGCGCGGCGCGGGCGCGGGCGAGGCCGAGGGCGAAGAACCCCGCCGAGCGCTCGTCGTACTGCATCCAGACGCGGGCGGCGGGGTGGCGGGCGGCGGCGAGGGCGAGGGGCGTGCTGCGCGAGCCGGGGCAGACGA
>SESH01090089.1_pt1 | contig 13384 bp, 11 predicted proteins | sample 3171561 | NCBI WGS metagenome assembly SESH01 (sample SAMN10866947, study PRJNA518727) | freshwater metagenome | biome: subpolar coniferous forest; feature: holomictic lake; material: water; isolation source: holomictic Lake 442 2011 16.5 m and 2014 13 m | place: Canada: near Kenora, Ontario
ATATTAAAAAAGGTGCTAAAGAACAGCTATTTCAATCATTAAAGACGCTGACTGATGTCCAGGAAATACTCGATTATATTAATGCAAAATCGATTAAAAGATGTTGTTATTTTTAATAGATTAGCAAATGTTTTTCCTGACGGCTTTAAGATGACTCATTCAGATATTGAAGCATTAGACTTTGAGTTTTGGGAATACACAGGAGAGCAAACACTGACAATGACTGCATAAATAAAAGTTTCAAAAAATAAGATTGAAAGAGTGATTATCGGTGTAATGATTCTGGTCAATCGAAAAAGTGATGCACAGACTTATGCTAAAGCAGAAACCGAGTCACTATTTTTAGTTGAACTCAATTTACTGTAGGACAAGAGTTCAAGTTCATTGACAAATGAAATAAAAACGACAGAAATATCATCTTGTAATATTTTCGGCTGATGTAAAAAAGAGAGGACGGCGTTCGTATCAAAGAGATAGTTATTTCCACTCATTACGTTGCTCCTCATGAAATTTTAATGGATCAACGCTAAAAGATTTTATTGAACCGGCAAGCTTATTCAGACCTCTGATATTGCTTGATTTACGGTCAACAGATTTAACCCGCACTTTATCCTGCGGCAGTAATTTTATGAGATTCATAAAATCTTTGCTGATTATATCATCAATATATAGCTGAACTTTCATAATAAAATCTGTCTGAACGATTGATTGATGACTTTATATTGTCGTTTGTTTTATAGCCCTTGAGTTACATTGTCGAGTTTCGTGTCAGCGCTGCGTGAACCTGTGCAAGTGCTTCAGCTTCAAGCAATTCAAGTTGATTTTCCACGGTGCTCACGCCTCTCTATAGTGATCACAGAAATCTCATCTCTCCAAATATATAAGAGGTTGTTGCAAAATTTACAATCGGTTTGATTCGAAATACCATGCTGGGTGAAAAGCATGAACTGACGGTATCGGTTTAAAAAATATACGAATCCTTATTCCGGAACTGTTCTGTTGTCGGAACAGGGCGTTTTACAACGCAGTTTCTTCCCATTACATACAATTTCTGGTTCGATGTTTTTAGGACAGAGTTGCGCAATGGAGACCTCACGTGAAAATCAAGAGCCCATGCCCTGCAAGATCTCTCTGCAAGTTTTTCAAAACGGGTAAATGGAAGCGTTTTTTCAGCGAGGCAATCGACTTTTTCACTGAGTGATTATACTTTGATTTTGGGATAACAAAGTCGAACGAATACTCAATCAGAATCACTTTCGAGGCCTCCCCGGCGGATTGTCGGAAAGTGGCGCCAAGAGGGCGCATTCAATCTCTTCGCGCCGTTCATGCATTTCTGAAGAAAGCCGTTCGGTGGCAAGGCTTGCAATTCGTCTTTTGATCCGCGATCCCGCCACCTGAAGCGAGTGCCCTGACCATTGTCTGATGCACAGGAAAGTTAAAATTGCATGAATGTTTAAGCGTTTTTCAGCGTCTACAGGTGTGTAGGGGTACTTTTACACAAACAATAACCCGATCAGATCATGAAAAAACTTCTGGTAATGGCAGGTATGGGGCTGATGTTCAGCGCATCGGCATCGGCGGTAGCGGAGACGCTGGATGGCAGGGCGATTTTTGACAAAAACTGCAGTGTTTGCCATTCCATCAATCCACCGCCAAAATTAGCGCCGCCGATTATTCCTCTGGCCTCCCGATTTCATATACAGTTCAAGTCGAAAACCGATGGGGTTAATCATATTGCTGCATACCTGAAATTGCCGAACAAGAAGAACGCGATTGATCAACAGGCTGTTGCCCGGTTTGGTCTTATGCCTGCCATGAAGTTGCCGGACAAAGAACTGCGTGCTGTTGCGGGCTGGGTATGGGATCAGTACAACCCTGCCACGGGCAGAGGTCGAGGGTTTGGTGGTCAGGGACGAATGAATTCGAATTGAAACTTCGATAAATGATCGGGGAGAGTGTCACGAAGAGTTTGCTTCAGAGTTTATTTGATTACAGAAAAAAAGGGACGGATTGAATTTTTTTTACAACTTTTTCCCCTTCAGGCGCAATGAATTACTGACAACGGAAACGCTGCTGCCAGCCATGGCAAGTCCTGAAAAAACGGGATTCAAAAAAATGCCCCACAATGGAAAGAGTGCTCCAGCAGCGAGGGGAATGCCAACAATGTTGTAGATGAAGGCCCAGAAGAGATTCTGGCGGATCACCCTCATGGTGGCGCGTGAGAGGGTGATGGCTTGAGCCACTTTGTTGATGTCGCCCTTGAGAAGGGTAATACCAGCGGATTCTATGGCAACGTCCGTTCCCGTAGCCATGGCAATCCCGACATCAGCCTGGGCGAGTGCGGGAGCGTCGTTGATACCATCTCCAGCCATCACAACTTTTCGGCCCTCTGCCTGTAATTCCATGATTTTTTTGGCCTTCTCCTGCGGCAGCACTTCGGCAATCACTTCGTCAATGCCAACCTGCCGGGCCATATAGTTTGCGGCCAAAAGGTTATCGCCGGTAAGCATGATAACCTTGAGCCCTTTGCGGTGAAGCGCTGCCACGGCCTCCCGGGCTTGTTCCTTGACGGTGTCGCTCAAGGCAATCAACCCTTTGGCTGTGCCGTTTTCCTCAATCACGGCAACGGTTTTACCCTCTTCCTGAAGTTTTTTAAGTTCTGGTATCACTTTTTCACTCTCAAGCGGTTTGCGAATGGTGACGGGAATGTTGGCAATCATGGCCGTGACCCCGATGCCTTCGAGAGCCCTGAAGTTCGTTATATCTCCCGGGATGAGTTGCTGCTTTCTGGCTGCCTCAACAATTGCCTGCGCCAGCGGATGTTCAGAGCGGCTTTCGATGGTGGCTGCGAGTTGAAGAAGGGAAGTGACACTGCTCTCCCTGTCAAGCGAAATGATATCAGTCACCTTGGGAGTTCCCGTGGTGATGGTGCCTGTCTTGTCGAAAACGACCGTATCAATGGAGCTGAGTTTTTCGAGGCTTTCGGCATTCCGTATCAAAATACCATATTCAGCCCCCTTGCCAATGCCAACAATAATGGCCGTCGGTGTGGCAAGCCCAAGCGCACAGGGGCAGGCGATCACCAGAATGCCTACGAGCCCCATGACTGCGTACGAGAGGCCAGCTGAAAAGCCGAGATATGAAGTGCCGACCGTCAGCCAGACAACAAAGGTGAGTACGGCAAGTATGAGAACGACAGGGACAAAAATGGCTGCAACCTTGTCGGCAATGTGCTGTATTGGCGCTTTTGACCCCTGAGCCTCTTCGACCATCCTGATGATACGGGCAAGCACGGTGTAGGATCCGACGTTGGAAGCGGTGAAGGTGAAGGATCCCTGCTTGTTGATGGTGCCCCCAATGACCTTGTCGCCCGCCTTTTTGTCAACCGGTATGGACTCGCCAGTCACCATTGATTCGTCAATGGCGGAGTATCCCGAGGTAATGATACCATCAACAGGGAGTTTTTCGCCGGGCTTGACTATAACGGTCTCCCCCTTTCTCACCTGCTCAACCGGTATATTAACCTCCACTCCACCTCTCTCTACCAGTGCCGATTTTGCCTGGAGACTAAACAGTTTTTCAATAGCCTCACCGGTCTTCATTTTTGAGCGGGCTTCAAGATACTTTCCAAGGAGCACAAAACCGATAACGACAATGGTCACGTCGAAATAGGTTGAATCTGGCGCATGGAGGAACTCTTTCACTGAAGGAATCAGGGTGATAATCGCACTATAGAGGTATGCTGTCACCGTACCAATGCCGATCAGGGTATCCATACTTGCCGCTCCGCTCCTGACAAACATGACAATGCCGTGCAGGAATGGCTTGCCGGTATAAAAGACCATCCATGTTGAGAGCAGCATAAAGAGGATGTTCAGAAGCTCCATGGAGATGGGCAGATGCGGGATGGCGTGCAAAAACATGGAGCCGATATCCCACATCATGAGGAGAAAGACTACCAGTGCAACAGGGAGCGCTAACTGTACTTTTCGGAGCTGGTTGTGCAGCTCACTCTCTTTCTCCTCTCTCTTCTTTGTGGAATCGGAAACGGCAGCCGAGAACGCCGCAGGAGGCTTTTCAACCTCAAGGGAATAGCCATATTTATTGATAATCTCATTCAGCGCTTCGGGAGGCAGGCCATTGCCTTCAAACTCAAGCTTCGCCGTCTCCGTCGCCAGATTGACATTGACCTCTGTAATGCCCTCAACTTTGGAGAGCTTTTTCTGGATAATGGAGGCACAGCTTGCACAGTGCATTCCCTTGACGCTGTAGGTCTCACTGCTCATGGAAAAAGCTTATCGCACGTTAATGACACCACGCTGCACACCCATGGCGCAGGTTATTTTGTAGGTGCCGGGTTTTTGTGGTGTGAACTCCATGACAACCTTTTTGCCTTTAATCAGCGGTTGGGGCTTTTCCCATAAACCGGGAATCATGATATCACTCATACAGCCGGAGGCGGTGTCGGTGGGGTTGATCTCAAGTCGCACCTTTTCACCCGTTTTTACGGTAAAGGTATTAGGTGCAATATCATGCGCTGTTGTATAGCCAGCCGAAAGGCTCCCCGTTCCTGCAATGGCGAAAGAAGAGGCTGGTGCGGCAAGAGCGATGAGCGCTATCGTGAGTAGTGGTATTCTATTCTTCTTCATTGGGTTCCTTTGATTAATCTGGTTCCGTATATCGATCATTTTTTGATGGTGGTACCTGAATTGCAACACTCTTTTTGCTGTTACCGTTCAGGGCTACAGGGAGGAATCGCACTCACTGTTTCATTCCCGAATGGCGCAGCCGTCCTTTCTTGAGATCCCGTGTTTTCATCATAACAAAGATGACCGGTGTCATGATAAGAACATGAATTGCTGATGAAATCATTCCTCCGATCATAGGAGCTGCAATAGGTTTCATCACATCGGCTCCGGTGCCGCTCGACCACATAATTGGAATCAGCCCAAGCAGGGCAACAGCGACAGTCATCAGTTTTGGACGGAGACGAAGTACTGCTCCCTCAAAGGCAGCATCGTAGATATCCTGCTCGCTGCAGGGGCCATTCAGCAGTTTTTTGTCGAGCGCTTCGTGCAGGTAGATGACCATGACAACTCCGGTTTCAACAGCTATGCCGTAGAGCGCTATAAAGCCAACCCATACGGCAACCGAGAGGTTATAATTGAGGGCTGAGACCAGATAGACACCGCCAACAAGGGCGAAGGGGACGGAGAGCATCACCATCGAAGCCTCAAGCACCGATTTGAAGGTGAAGTAGAGCAGAATGAAGATGATGACCAGCCCGAGTGGTATGAGTACCTGCAGCCGCTCTTTGGCCCGAATCTGGTTTTCCCACTGTCCTGACCAGGCAACATAATAGCCTGCTGGCAGCTTGAGCTTTTGTTCGAGTATCCGTTTGGCCTCGGTCACAAATCCGCCCATGTCGCGACCCCGGACGTTGAGGTAGACCAGGGAGCGCAAAAGCCCCCCTTCGCTGTTGATCTCCGGCGCACCGGTGGAGATTTTCATCCTTGTGACGAGGGAGAGCGGCACCTGGGCGCCATCCATACTGCCCACAAGAATACGACCGATTGCCGGCATGTTGTCGCGGTAGTCGCGCAGGTAGCGGAGGCGGATGGGGAAGCGGTTTCGTCCCTCAACGGCTGTAGAGAGCATTTCGCCACCGAGAGCGGTTTCAATCACATCCTGAATGTCGCCGACACTCACTCCGTAACGCGCCGCCGCCTCGCGGTCGATGTCGATATCAAGGTAGTTGCCGCCGGTCACCCGTTCGGCCACCACATCGGCGGCACCCCGGATCGGCTTGAGAATTGATTCTGCCTGAAGCGCCAGCCCTTTCAGCACATTGAGGTCATTGCCGAAAATCTTCACCCCGAGGTCGGTGCGCACGCCGGTGGAGAGCATGTTGATGCGGTTGATGATGGGCTGTGTCCAGCCGTTGCGCACTCCGATCTGTTGCAGTTTGGAGTCGAGTTCGGCCACAATATCCGCCTTTTTGATGCCTGCCCGCCACTGCTCCCTGGGTTTGAGGATGATGATACTCTCAAACATGGAGACCGGCGCTGGGTCGGTGGAGGTTTCTGCACGGCCAACTTTACCGAGTACGTGCTCCACTTCCGGAACACTCATGATGATCTTGTCCTGAACCTCGATGAGCCGTTTAGCCTCGGTGATCGAGACATTGGGCAGCGTCACCGGCATGTAGAGCAACGACCCTTCGTCGAGGGGTGGCATAAACTCCGAGCCAAGATTCATGAAGAGCGGTACGGCCACGGCGAGCGCCACAAGGTTGAGGCCGATGGTCGTCTTTTTCCAGCACAGCACCCAATGGATAACCGGCGAATAGAGCTTGATGAAAAAGGTTGAGACCGGATTGGCGCTTTCAGGACGCATTTTGCCCCGCATGAAGTAGTACATCAGCACCGGCACCAGCGTGATGGCAATCATGGCCGATCCCATCATCGAGAACGTTTTGGTGAAGGCGAGGGGGTGAAAGAGCTTGCCCTCCTGCCCCTCAAGCATGAAGACCGGCACAAAGGAGAGGACAATGATGAGGAGGGAGAAGAAGATCGCCCGTCCCACCTGCTTTGCGGAACTGATGACAATTTCCAGCCGCCTTGCCTTCCGCTCTTCTGCAGGGATCTCGGAAAGGTGGCGATAGCAGTTCTCCACCATAATCACCCCGGCATCCACCAGTACACCAATGGCTATGGCGATACCTCCAAGCGACATGATATTGGAGCTGACACCCATCATCTTCATGGTGATAAAGGCGATCAACACGGCAATTGGCAAGGTGAGTACAATGACGAGCGCGCTGCGGAAGTGGAGCAGAAAGAGCAAAATGACCAAAGAGACAACGATCGACTCCTCCAGCAGGTTTTTCTTCAGCGTCTCGATGGCTCGCATGATCAGGTCGGAGCGGTCGTAGGAGACCCTGATTTTCACCCCGGGAGGCAGCCCCTTTTCCAGCTCCGTAATCTTCAGCTTGACCCGGTCGATCACCTCCTTGGCATTTTCGCCGTAGCGCATCACCACAATGCCGCCCACCGCCTCGCCCTTGCCGTTGATTTCGAGCATGCCGCGACGGATGGCCCCGCCAATCTGCACCGTGCCAAGGTTCCGGAGGTAGACGGGGATGCCGCGCATGTCGGAGCCGACGACGATATTCTCCAGGTCAGCCTTCGACTTGACGTAGCCGCTTCCCCGGATCAGGTACTCCGCGTCAGCTTGTTCAATCAGCTTTCCCCCCACATCCTTGTTGGAGGCCTTGATAGCATCCATCACCTTGCCGACCTTGATGTTGTAGGCAAAGAGCTTGTTGGGGTCGAGGTCAATTTGGTACTCCCGCACAAACCCGCCGATGGAGGCCACCTCGGCAACGCCCTGCACCGTGTTGAGCTGGTAGCGCACAAACCAGTCCTGCAGGGTTCTGAGCTGTTCGAGGTCGTACCCCTTCCCCTCAATGGTGTACCAGAAGACGTGCCCCACACCGGTGCCGTCAGGGCCAAGGGTGGGGACGACGCCGGAGGGCAGGAGCGATGCCGCGTAGTTCAGCCGTTCAAGCACGCGGGTTCTGGCCCAGTAGATGTCGGCCTTGTCGTCGAAAATGACATAGATCATCGAAAAGCCGAACGCGCTCGATGCACGCACGGCACGCACCTGCGGCAGCCCCTGCAGGTTGACGGCCAGAGGATAGGTGACCTGATCTTCGACCACCTGCGGCGAACGGCCCGGATAGTCGGTAAAAACAATCACCTGGTTGTCGGACAAGTCGGGAATGGCATCAACCGGCGTTGTCGAGGCCGACCAGAGGCCCCAGATGATGACAAGGCCGAAAACCATCAGGATGATGACCCGGTTGCGGGCGGAATAGTCGATGATCTTCTCTATCATTTCAACTGGGATTCAGAGTCAATAAGGTAGGCTCCAGAGACCGCAACCCGCTCGCCGGGCTCGATGCCGGAGAGAATCTGGATGCTCTCGCTGTTGCGTTGCCCGACCTCGATGTCACGCGATTCGAACACTCCCGGTGATCGTTCAACCCAGATCACCTGCCGCTTTCCGGTATCAATAACTGCGGTGAGAGGAACAACAACAGCCGATTGGAGGGGTATTTTGATAAAGGCGCTGACAAACATCTCGGGTTTGAGTTTCATGCCAGGATTGGCCATCTCTACCCGCGCCTTGAGGGTTCTGGTTTTGGGATCGAGAAAGGGATAGAGAAAGGCAATACGGCCTGTGAAAGTGCTTCCGGGAGATGATTGCGAGCGGATTACAACCTCTTGACCGATCCGGATATTGGGAAATTCGTTTTCGTAGAGCTCCAGCTCAATCCAGACTCGCGAGAGGTCGGCGATGTTGAAGAGCAGCTCTCCGGCAGCAACATATTGCCCCTGCTGCACCATCTTTTCGATGACGACCCCGGAGAAGGGTGATGAAATTGCAAGCCGGATCTCTGGTTTGCCGCTTTTTTCAAGCCTCGCGATCTGGGCGTCACTGACACCTAACAGCCTCAGCCGCTCTTTGGCGAATGCCACAAGCCCTTCGCCCTGTTGTGCGATAGAGGGGAATGAAGAATTCTTTAACTGGTCGCGGCTTTTGAGGGCCAGCAGATACTCCTCCTGTGTTGCAACAAGGTCGGGGGAGTAGAGCTCCGCCACCGGGCTCCCTTTGCTCACCGTCGCCCCGACGCTGTTGAGATAGAGCTTGTCGATACGCCCGGCAACCCAGGCGGTGACCCGCGCCTGTCGCGACTGATCGTACTGTACAATACCGACCGCGTTGATCTCCTTGTTCAGACTCTCTGTTGTTGCCTCCGCGACCGCGACATTGGCTATGACCCGCTGGGTGGGTGAGAGTGAAACCTGCTCCGCCGTTTGGGCAACAGGGGCAGACGGCACCTGAATCTTTTTGATCAGCTCCATTCCGCAGATGGGGCAGAGGCCGGGCTTATTCCTGATAATAAAGGTGTGCATGGAGCAGGTGTAGAGCTGTTTCGGCGCAATTGCAATCGCTTTCGCGGCAGCCGCTTTACCTGCCTGTTGCTGCTGCTGCCAGAGGAACCAGCCGCCACCCGCAGCAATTGCAAGAAGAAGCACCAGCAGGGGGATGAAAATTTTTTTGTTCAGTGCCATGATGTTCATTATCGTAATGAGGTCTCGGGTGTTGCCGTCAGGTCGCTTCCGGTTGCCGCTTCGAGTTGCGCAAGCTTCATCATATACTCCGCCTGCGATTCATAGAGTTCCCGCTCGTAGTTAAAGAGGTTCATGCGGCTGTCGAGGAGTGTGAGCAAATCGACCTTGCCAACCCGGTAACTGATGAGTGCTGACTGGAGGGAGTGCTGCGCCTGGGGGATGAGGCCGCCCTTGTAAAGCTCAACAAGTTTGCGGCGACGCTCCAGTTGGAGAAGGGTTTCGTGGATGGTGTAGGAGATGCTGTTCTTCAAGGCCTGAAGCTCTCCAGCCGCCATTGCGCTCTCAAAGGTTGATTCGGCCACCATTGCCTGCCGTTTTTGGCGCTGAATGGGCAGGTTAAAGGTAACGCCAAGGCTCACCATGTTGTCGCCCGGATCGGTGGTCATCTCTGTTGATACCGCGTCACGGATCATATACTCCAGCGAAAAGGTAAAGTCGGGGTAGAACTCTCTTCGTGCCAGACGGCGGGAGGTATCGGCCTTCTCTTTAAGGCTGCCAAGGCTTTTTGCCTGCGGGCGCCCTTCAATGGCTCTGGTGTTCAGTTCTTCCCGCGAAAGCGTGAGCGCGGGCAGGGTAAAATCGGCGACCGGGCCAACCGGAGTATCTCCCGGGCGTGAGAGGAGGTAGTTGAGTGTAGCTTCCAGACTTTTGCGCTGTTGCAGCAAGGTAATCTGCATCTCAACCATTTTCGACTTTTCAAGGCCCGCCTTGAAGATATCCTGCTGCACGCCCTGGCCGACCGAGTACTTCAACTCGGTAAGGGTTATGAAGTCGCTCAGTATCTTGAGATTTTTGCTGACAATCTCCAGCCCTTTGTCGGCAGCCCAAAGCTGGTAGTAACTCTCCTTCACCATCCGAGTCAACTCAAGCTTGCGCTCCTCAAAGGCCCAGCGGTACGAGTCGGCTTCGTATCGGGCAACATCACGCCGAAGGCCGCGTTTGCCCCAAAAGGGGAGCTGCTGTGAAATGCCGATGACCTTGGCAGACTGGGAATCACTGTTGAACACCAGGGGGTTAGTGGCGGGTGTGCTCTGCACCTTGAGCATGACCATCGGATCGTCAAGCGCTCCGGCCTGCTTCACCTTGCTCGCAAACATCTGCCAGCGCGCTTCGGAGGCTTTCAGTTCCGGATTATTGGTTACTGCGACCGTAACAAGCGCCGTCAGATTTTCAGGCTGTACTGTTGCCTCTGCCGCTCCTGTCATTGCAGGAAAGAGGGCAAAGAGCATCAGCAAGGCCAGCACAGAATATCGTTTCATGAAAAGCGGATTACTATCGTTTTTGTTCAAAACTGTTATGATATTTGTTCTATAACAGTAAAGAAATGTCTCAAGAGAGCCTCAGCAAAACATCGGCAGGGATATGAAGCTTTTCATGCAGGAGGCGAATCTGCCGAACTGATAGTGGGCGTTTCCTGTTTAACAGGTCACTTGTCCGGCTTTTCGACCCGATAATTTTTGTCAAATCCTGTTGATCAAGTCCAATTTGATCCATTCGAAACTTAATGGCTTCTATCGGATCGGGACTATCGATAAAAAAGTGTTCCTCTTCATAGTTTTCAATCAAAATTCCAAGAATTTCGAGTTCGTCGCCCTCTGTTGTATTAAGTTTTGCTGTAAATATCTTTTCAAGGCGTTTGAGCGCCTGTTGATAGTCTTGTTCTGTCTTTATCGGTTTGATCTGCATAACCCGCTCCTTAAATTTGTGTTGCGTCAATTTTATCATATTCGGCATGAGTTCCCACAAACCGGATGAAGAGTTGGCCATAATCAAAGTTAATCATGGCAATCAGCCGGTATTTGTTGCCTTTGATGTTGAATACGATCCGGTTGCGGCTAAGAATACTTGCAGTTGGATAGTGTTGTTTCAATTCATTTGGTGAACACCAATGGGCTTTTCCAACCTCCTTGAACCAGGCTTTGAGTGGCTGTTCAGCATCGCCATGCTCAGTCCAAAACTGAACCAGGGGTTTTCGCGAAATAACTGCTCAAGGCTTTAATTGGTTACGGTTTTGCCTCAAATATACAAAGTTCCCCGACAGGGAACAACAGAAAGCCAAACGAAAGGTATGGTTCTCCAAAAAGCCCGGCAAACCTTGAGCCTCTCCAGAAAGCAACGCGAGTGGCCAAGCGAGAAGGTGTTCAGTGATGCTTGGTGGGCCGCGCAGGATAAAGTGTAGGGGCACGTCATGTCGTGCACTATGATCATCAAAGATGCAGGATCACAGCACCCCATGACCGCGCAATGCCTCAACAACCTTGCCACAATCCTGATGGACCAGCAGCGGTTTGACGAAGCCGAATCGCTCTTCCGCAAGGCGCTGGCGATTCAGCAGCAAGCCCTTGGCGCCGATCATCCCATGACCAAAGAGACGCAGGCAAATCTTGTGCATATCTTGTGAGAACGGAGCAAGGTTTTTCAAAATTCAGAAAGAAAATGGCCTGCAACGCATTAGGTTTGTGTATACTAACCTGAAAGTAGGATAAAACGCACACTATTAAGAAGTCACTCCCAGATATTCCAGGAACAGCCGATCTCTGGCTACTGACTCAGTAGACCAGCGGTAGTTGCCCATGACAGTTCGCACTTGAGTCGTTTCAATGCAGTCGAACCAATCCAGAATCTGAGCGAGAGAACGTTGCTCAAGCCACTGGTCCAATTTTTTTTCGAGATTGATAAGCACTTTGGTTTTTTCGCTTCCATTCTTTCCAAGCTTTGCCCGCATTTCCTTGATTTTCTTGGTCAAGAAGCAATGATACCCCAGTGATACAAATTGTACGAATTGTCTTCCCCGCAGGTTATCAGGATACCATGTGCGCGGTCGTGCTCCATCAAAGCCTCCCTTCACTACGGCGAAGACCTCCTCTATCTTTTCACGCAGTCGATAGTCTTCCAACGCCGTGAAGGTCTTCATGGCCTGATTGCTGACGAGCGCAAAATAGCCGAAGTATTTCGTCGCTTCGACAATGGCTTTGTCGTTGAAACCGACCTTCAATTGTCCGCCACGCCCCTTTTTTGAGCAGACCAGATATCGATCGATTTTCCGTTGCGCAGATTTCGTGAACTCCTCCACCCCATTTTCCACTTGAGCCTTGAGTTCAAGCAGGTCCTTGCGGAAGGCGAGCTGCTTCTTGGTGTCGCTGTTAGGGGAATAGAATACATGGACGTAAAGGCGGCGCACGAACGTTTCGTCTTCTCCACTCAGCTTGCCGTTACGCGACCGCTGGTGCACTCGACCGAAATCGTGCATTCTCATCGCCGTGGCGCCGCAAACCGACGGATCAAACGGACAAGTGCTCGACATGCCCGCCAGCGTTTCGCGAAGCGCATCCACCGTCTCGCGAACCCAGGTAATATTGGCGTCAACCAAGGTAAGGAATTTCATGTTGCGCAAGGCGAATTTCATCATGTTCTCCTCACTGTAGTAGCCGTTGTCGGTAACGATCAAGGGTTTCTCAAGGTTAAAGCACTTGAGCTGCTTCAGGGTGTTCTCAATGGATATGACATCAGGAACATTGCCAGGCTGCTTGGCGAAAGCCAAAGGCTCGCGTTCCTTTACGGAATACAAGGTTAGAAGCTTGATGGTTTTCAGTCCGTCACCATCCTTATTGAACCCGTGCCGTGCTTCCGACTGGTTCTCGGAGTAGGTCGATATCGTGGTCGAATCGAACGCCAGCACAGGGGCCTTGCCCAGGCGATCCGCCCGGAAGGAGAAGTAGCGCTGCACGCGGTCTTCGTCGCACCCGACACTTTTGAACAAGTCACTGTAAACGTCTTCAGTGATAGCTTCGCTGTAGGGAAGGGAGTGCATGACCTGCCAACCCTCAAGGCGTGGCAAAGTGTTTCCGCCGGAACCGATCCAGTATCGCGCAATGGAGAGAGTCTTGGCTGCGTCGCCCTCGCTGAACGAAGAGCGCACGTCATCGTCAATGCCAGAGGCTTTACCGACCCACTCCAGAATATCCGTGAGACCACTGTGCCTGCGCAGCGCACCAACCACGCCCCCCTCACTTTTGTGTTTTTTCGGGCGTGTAGGGATTATCTCCTGTGTTCCCGACTTGATTTTACCCTTGAGCTTTTGACTGACGGTATAGGTCTTTCTGGTCCGTTCATTATAGCCTGTAACCCGCTCATATGCATGCAGGATCGATTGATGAAAGGCAGCAGCACTCCCTGGAGGGAGT
>SESH01018435.1_pt1 | contig 13383 bp, 11 predicted proteins | sample 3171561 | NCBI WGS metagenome assembly SESH01 (sample SAMN10866947, study PRJNA518727) | freshwater metagenome | biome: subpolar coniferous forest; feature: holomictic lake; material: water; isolation source: holomictic Lake 442 2011 16.5 m and 2014 13 m | place: Canada: near Kenora, Ontario
CGGGCAAAGAAAGGATTATGTTGTTTCTCCTGCTTCAGGGTGGTGAGCGGGCCGTGACCGCAGGCGAGGACCGTGTCGGCCTGCAGCTTCAGGATCTTCTGTCGGTTGTTGCGCAATTGCATCTCGAAATGGGTGGGGCTGCCGCCCATCGAACTGGCGAAGATTGAGTCGCCCACGATGGCCAGCGGCCAGGAAAGGCCGGTGATATAGAAGGTGGTCATGCCGGGCGAGTGCCCCCAGGTGAAGAGGGTCTTGAGCGCCAGCTCGCCGAGGTGAAAGTGCGCGTTTTCCTGGAAAACCTTGGCCCCGGGACGGTCGCAGGGTTCGAGCTCGCTGGCCCACACTTCCGCGCCGCCCGCCGCGAGGCGGTCGAGGTCGGCGATGTGGTCGTCGTGGGTGTGGGTCAGGAAGATGTAGCGGAGGGTCAGGTTTTCCCCGGCCAGGGTGTCGAGCATCGGCTGGGCGTTGGCGCCGGTATCAAACGCGGCAGCGAGGCGCGTCTTGCCGTCCCAGACGAGGTAGCTGTTCACCGTCATGTCCTCGAAGGCCGTATTGAACATGGCGAAGCCGCGCTTGAAGATCGGCTGCTCCGGATACCACTCGCGCCGGGCGTGGGCGAGAAGGGCTTCCCGGCCCAGGTCGAGCGCCTCGGCCAGCGCGATGAGGGCCGGGACGCGCACTTCGCCGGCCTTGACGGCAGCCAGATCCTCGAGGGTAATGCCGGCCTTCGCCGCGAGGGCCGCATCGGCTAGTTGGTAGCCGCGCTGGGCCTTGCCGATGACGTCGGTAAAATTGTCTTCGAGGGGGATACGGGGCATGGACCGGCATTCAACACGCCAAAGCCGATGCGGTGCAAGCCGGCTTTGCCCCAATCCGGCCAAGCTCGACTCTGGCAGGAAGACCCGCAAACCTGCCGTCAAACCCCGTAGATGCCCATGCCCCAACTCGTCCATATCGCCAACCTTTGGTCCCTCTCCCGGCATCCCTCGTTGAGCCGCGAGTGGTCCCTGGAAAGAAAAATCAAGGCCATCGCCGCCGCCGGTTTCGACGGCCTGACGACGGCGGTCACGCCGGAGCACCGCCGCCTCGCGGAAAAACACGGGCTGCACCATATCCTGGGTTTCATTTCCAGCGATGAGCCCAAGGAATTTGCCCGGCTGATCCGCGAGCAGAAGTCGGGCGGGGCCGTGCACATCAATGTCCAGCTGGACAATCACGACACGCCGCCGGCGGTGGCGACCCGCCACTGGATCCAGCTGCTGCGCGCCGCGGAAAAGATCGGCGGGGTTGTGCTCTCCCTCGAGGTGCACCGGGACACGTGCACCGAGACGCCGGAGAAGACCTATGAGATCGCCGAGCGTTTTCACCGGGCGACCGGCGAGCTGATCAAGATGAATTTCGACTTTTCCCACCTCGCCGCCGTCAAGCACCTGCACCCCGGTAACTATTGCGAGTTCCTCCTCGATCATCCGGCCCTGCTGCAAAACAGCGAGCAGGTGCATTTCCGGCCCTTCAACGGCCATCATGCCCAGGTGCCGGTCACCCATCGCGGCGAACTCACGCCCGAGGTGAAAAGCTACCTGGTGTTCGTGGAGGCCCTGATGAAGCTCTGGAAGCAGGGACGGGGAAACAAGCAAAAGACCATGTACGCCTGTCCGGAGATGGGACCCTACGCCGACGGCGGTGGCGGCTACAACATCACCGGCCTGCCGCCGGCGTGGCCCGACGCCGTGGCGCTCCGCCACGAGCTGGCTCGCGCCTGGGCCAGGGCGTAGCGGCGGGCGTCCCTGCCTGCCGGGTATAGCGGGAAGATCGTCAGGCACGGAGGCCTGTCGCTACCCGATCCAAACGCAAACAATCGCCCGACGCCTGCTCACATCGGCTTGGGTGAGCGCGGCGGGCAGGTGGCGGCATTGGTCAGCGGACAGGCGGCGCGGATCCGGGCCAGCAGGTCCTGGTAGAAATCATAGCAGGGATGTCCCGCGGTGCGGGGCAGCTTTTGGCCGAGGTCGCGGGCGGTCACAATGGCCCGGGCCTGGGAATCCTCGCGGATTTTGACGCCCCGCTCGCGGTACCCCGAGTTGTCGATGCCGGCGAATTCCGCGAGCAGCGGCAGCCACTTGTGAGCGTACTGGACGTGCGCCGTCTCGTCGATGATGTCGAAAAGCATCATTTCGGCGGAGTGCAAATCCTGGCCTTCCTTGAAGTCGACATAACCCTCGTTCTTCACGACAAAGTGGCCGGTCTCGGCGACGAGGCCGATCATGAACACGTGTTCATATAGCTGCGCCTTGGTGAGCGGATCGGCTCTGCAGGGCGCCAGCAGTTCGTTCTGCCGGGCGAAGGCCTCGTCCCGGGTGAGGCCCAGACGCTCGGCCTGCTGCGTGAGCTCGGTTTCGCGGACGGCCTGATCATAGCCCGAGAAGCCGACGTCCTCGAGGCTGATGCCGAAGTCGCGCAACCGCGAGTAGCCCGAGTCGCCGTGCCGCGACTCGTCCCACAGGTGCCGGGAGATGTCGTGCTGCCACGCCCAAGGCATGTGATGGCCGTAATAGAGCCAGATCAGCTGGTCGTCCGGCAGGTTTTTCTCCAGCATGTAGCCGTAGGCCCAGAACAGTCTCCGCGCTTCCAAATTGGTGGCGAAATCAGCCCGCACATAATCCATGAACGGCTGCCGCGGCCGGATGGGTACGGTGCGGGCGCTGAATTTCCTGAGGCGAAAATCCGTGGCGAGGCCGGCGGGCTGCGCCGCCTCGCCGGGCGCCACCGGCAGCGCCGTGCGAAAATGTCCGCAGTCACCCAGCAGGGCCGTGACGCGAGTGCGATAGGCCGGGTCGGTCTGGTGCGGAAACCGGCGGCGGTAATCACGATACCAGAGCCACTGCTGGCTCTTGATCTGGTTGATCTCGTGCAGCAGCGCGATGGTGGGCGCATCATGCACCGGGTGCACCGTGGCCATGTACTCGCCGTAGGCCCCGACGAGGGTCTTCAGGAGCAGCTCATAGATGCCGTCGAGGGCATCGTCGAGGCCCGGCGCCAGGAGCACGGTGTTGACGAGGCATTCGAGGCGTGGGGATACCGGGGCCTCCGCCTTGCCGCCGGGAAATTGCTCGATGCGCTCGCGCAGGCGGCGGATGCACTCGGCTTGATCCCAGACGTGGCGGTGGATGCCGCTCTTGTCCTCCCAGCCCGCCACATCGCGGCCCCACGCGGCCAGCAACCGCTGCACGGAGCGCTCCACATACTGCCAGTCGTGCAACAGGTCCACATTGCGCGGCCGCGTTTTGGTCTGGGCCTCGACGAGGATGGTCGGCTTGGTGGGGAGGGCGGGGGATGCCGCGGCAGGCGTGCTCATGCGCAGGCGAAGCAGAGCGATCCACCACCGAGTTACAAGCTAATGCCCGGCGGTGGTCAGGTGAAATTTCACGACGCCGGGAAAATAAACGCATCTCGGTCGTTGCAGCGTCGAATAAAAAATGACCCAGTGGCGCATGCCCCCCAGCCGTCAGCCGGACCCCGCGCAGATCAACTTTTTCCGCACGGAGGGTTACCTCATCATCCCCGATGTCTTTGACCCCGCCGACCTCGAGCCGCTTCGGCAAGAGTTGCACCGTGAGATCGGCCGAAAGGCCCGGGAACTCCAGTCCGCCGGTCGGTTGACGGATCTGCATGAGGATCTGGGTTTCGATCAACAGCTGACGGCCCTCCAGCGCGACTCCAAGGAAAACGGCGAGGCGATCATCAAGCACCTTGAGGGCCTGCGGGGCGGCGGTTTTCATGCCCCCGAGATGTTTGATGTGATCTCGCACCCGAAGCTGCTGGCCAAGGTCGGCGCGCTGCTCGGCACGGAGGAGATTGTGGCCTCCTCCGTCTATCGCATCCGACCCAAGCTCCCCAATTTGGGCCGCGGCATCGTGCCCTGGCATCAGGACAGCGGCTATTTTACCGAACATTGCGATACCCAGCTCATCATCACCTGCTGGGTGCCGCTGGTCGACGCCACGGTTGAAAATGGCTGCATGCAGATTCTGCCCCGCGTCCATCAGGGCAAGGTGGTGATGCATCACACGGGCGGTAATGCGGGCTTTTTGGTCATCAAGGACGAGGATTTGCCCGACGATCCCCGCCGCGCCATCACCGCGGCCTGTCCGCGGGGCGGGGTGGTCTTTATGACCAACCGCACGCCGCACTGCTCCACACCGAACACTTCCGACCATATCCGCTGGAGCGTGGACTTGCGTTATCAGTCCGCGGCGACGCCGAGCAACGTCGGCCTGGAGCCGGCATTTCTTGCCGCCGACGGCACGGCCGATTCGGCATTCTACGAAAAAGTGAACGTTGCCTGTTATCCGCCGGAAGCCGATTTCCTCGTGGGCAGCCGGCAGTCGCCGGAACTCGTGACCAACTACGCGGAGTACGCGCGGCGCCGGGAAATCTACGACCGCACCAAGACCGGGTTTTCCGCCTACCGCCGCTGGTCGAGCCAGCCGACGTCCGCCGGCGCCACGCCGATGCGCACGGGGCATTGATCACTCTCCGATAGGTAGTGATACTGCCTGTCATTGCGAGGATCCCGCCGTGGCGGGAGATGAAGCAATCCAGCGCGCTGTTTCGACAGGCTCAAGACCCCGGGCCAGACGAGGGGCTGGATCGCCGCGGCCCTGCGGGCCTCGCGATGACATTGTATACTGAACCACTCCCGTGGCGCCATCATTTGACCTTTACGTCGGTCTCGAGGACTTTCAGCGGGTTCACGATCACCCGGGTTTCCTTGGTCTCGCGGTTGATCTGGACTTCCTCCCGGTCGATCTGGCGGTCGAAATAATCGGCACCGGCCGCCAGCATTTCCCCGGTCACCTGGTTCAGGTCGAGATGGCGGGGATCATCGACAAGCATCGTCGTCTGCCACAGTTGGGCCGGCTTTTCCCGGGGCTGCGAGGGAAATTTCCAGGCGGTGATGCGGAGGAAGAGTTTTTCCGCCTGGGCGCTCTGCAGTTTCAGCTCAAAGTCCCCGTCCTTCTGCCGGAATATCTGGTCCGGCATGATGATGGTGGCGACGGGTGCCGGCCCCCCATCGTCGGCCAGCATCATGCCCTCGGTGTAGGGATTGCGCAGGAACCCGCGGCCATAGTGCACGGTGAGGATGACATCGGGTTTCTGACCCGCGGAGATTTCAACATATCCCCGGAGACTGAGTTCCGCACGCAGCTGCCGGATGAGCCGGGCCTGGTTCACCGGTTTCACCAGCTTTTCCTCCGAGGGTGTTTCGGTGATGGCGGCAATCCCGTAGAGTTTGCCGTGCTTGATGGCGCCGCCCTTGTGGATGCCCGCCCAGCGTTGGTCGACGGACGAGCGCACATCGATGCTGACCGTCGCTGGCGTGGACGCAGTCTCCGCCATCAGTCGGGCAGCGGTCACCAGCAGGACCACAACGACCAGCCGGGGGGCCGTGAGGGTGGGAAGGCCTGCGGAGAAAGTTTCCATGACGGGTGGTGCTAATTGCCTGCTTGTCCTGTCCGCAGATTGACCGCGCCCGACGGTCATTCAACCCTTATACAGGGTCTTCGCTGTGTGAGCCTAATTCCCGGGTCTCAAGTCGGCCCGGCGGGGCAAGAATTCCTTCGCTTGGTCGTTGCGGTGCCTCCCGCCGCCGCTAAGTTGTTTCCAGGAAATTGGGCCCCACCTGCTTGGTCGTCCTGATGCGTTCTTCCTGTCCTTCGCCCTGCAACTCAGTTTTCCGCTTGCCCATGTCCTCGCCTCCCACCGACCCATCAGCAGAGCGGATTCCCCTGTTGCCACGCCGGGATTTTCTCAAAAGGGCGGCGACGGGGGTGGCCCTTCTGGCGGTCCGGCCATGGCCAGCGATGGCCGGGCCATTTGAGGCATATGATTTCTCAAAACTGGTTCCGACCGATAAAAAACTCCAGCCGGCCTGGGTCGAGGCACTCTTCGCCCGGGGAACTCCGGGAGTTTTGCACGGGAGCGACCTCAGGTTTGTCGGCATGCCGGTCGGGGGCATTGGCGCGGGACAACTCTATCTGGGGGGCGATGGCCGGCTCTGGCATTGGGACATCTTTAATCGCGTGGAGAACAGCGGCACGTCCGGCCCGCATTACGCCCAGCCGCTCCTTCCATCGTCGCCACTGCGGCAGGTCTTCTCCCTCACGATCGGCCCGGATACGCGGACGCTCGATCACACCGGATTTGCCGCGATCACCTTCCGGGGCGAATATCCGATTGGTCGCGTGGAGTACGCCGACCCCGGGGTGCCGGTGACCGTGCAACTCGAGGCCTTCTCGCCGTTCATACCGCTGAACACGGATGACTCCAGTCTGCCGGCCACCATCCTTGAGTACACCCTGCGCAACATCTCCGCCGCGCCGGTCCAGGCGACGATTGCCGGTGAGCTGGAAAATGGCGTCTGCCTGAACAATCGCTGGCTGGACGGGATCTTGCGGAACGAGGTCATCCGTGAGCCCGGCCTGACCATCCTTTGTTGTTCGGCGGAAAAGGCGGCGGCGGAGCCGGGGCGCCGCCGCGACATCATTTTTGAAGACTGGAGTCAGAACACCTACGCGGGATGGAAGGTGGAGGGAACAGCCTTCGGCGCAGGCCCGGTCCGACAATCGGAGATTCCGGCGTATCCGGGCGCGGTGGGTGGCGACAGCGCCCAGGTCGTCAACTCGCACGTGGCCGCGCCCGGCGCGACGCCGGCCGAAAAAGACCGGGCGGTCGGGAAGCTGATCAGCCGCGAGTTTATCCTGGAGCGCAACTTCATCACGTTTTCGATCGCGGGCGGCAAAGCGCGACCGGGATCACGCTTTGGGCTGACGTTGTTCGTGGCGGGCCAGCCGGTGCAGACGGTGGCCGGGCAGGAGATGCTCGGGGCGGCACTGCAGCATTTCGATGTCCGGGCCCATGCGGGGAAAACGGCGCGGTTCGAAATTGTCGACGACGACAACGGCAGTTGGGGCCACATCGGTGTCGGCAAGATCGTGCTGACGGACCAGGCCACCGCGGCCGGACCCTTGGAGCAGTTGCCGGATTTTGGGACGATGGCGCTGGCCGTGCGCGGCACTGGAATGGATGAGGCGAGCCCCGCTGCGCAGGCGCCGTTCGCGGACCAGTTGACCGGCTCGCTCCGCCGCACGGTTACACTTGCCCCCGGTGCTTCGGCGACCGTGACGTTTGTGCTCGCCTGGCATTTTCCGAACCTTTCGCTGCCGAAACTGGGCCGCGTTGGGCGCCATTATGCCAACCGGTTTGCCTCGGCGCCCGCTGTGGCGCGCTATGTGGCGACCGAGTACGAGCGCTTGGCCGGCGACACCCGGCGGTGGCGCGACACCTGGCAGGACTCGTCGTTGCCCCACTGGTTGCTGGACCGCACGTTTCTCAACACCTCGACCCTGGCCACGTCCACCTGTTTCCGTTTCGCGAACGGTCGCTTTTACGGCTGGGAAGGCGTGGGCTGCTGTGCCGGAACCTGCGGTCACGTCTATCACTATGCCCAGGCGGCGGCCCGGCTGTTCCCGGATCTTGAGCGCAGCACCCGTGAGCTCGTTGATCTCGGCCGGGCCCTCCAGCCCAATGGGGCCGTGTTTTTTCGCGGTGAGCTGAACGCGATTCCCGCGATTGACGCGCAGGCGGGCACGGTTTTGCGGGCTTTGCGCGAGCACCAGATGTCGGCGGACGCGGCCTTCCTGCAGCGAAACTGGCCGCAGATCAAGCGGGCCACGCAATGGCTCATCGCCCAGGACGGCAACCAGGACGGGATCATCGAGGGAAGCCAGCACAACACGCTCGACACCGACTGGTTCGGCCCGGTGGCGTGGCTGAGCGGGCTCTATCTCGCCGCGCTGCAGGCGGCGGCGACCATGAGCGAGCAAATGGCCGACGCCGATTTTGCCCGGCAGTGCCGCGCCATTGCCGCCGCCGGGCAAAAAAATCTGGTCGCCCAGCTCTTCGACGGCGAATATTTCATCAACCGCGTCGATCCGAAACATCTGGAGGCGGTCAATTCCGGCACGGGCTGCGAGATCGACCAGGTGTTCGGGCAGAGCTGGGCTTTTCAAGTCGGACTGCCGCGCGTGCTGCCGGAAAAAGAAACCCGGTCGGCCCTGCAGGCGCTATGGCGCTACAATTTCAGCCCGGATGTCGGTCCGTATCGCAAAGTCAACCAACCCGGCCGCTGGTACGCGATGGCCGGAGAGGCGGGCCTGCTGATGTGCACCTTTCCGCGACGCGATTGGGATTACGAGCGGGCCAAGGGGGAAGGCCAGGCGGCCTGGGCCGCGATGTATTTCAACGAATGCATGGCCGGATTCGAGCATCAGGTTGCCGGGCACATGATTTGGGAAGGACTCCTGCTGGAGGGGCTGGCCATCGAGCGCGCCGTGCACGATCGCTACCATGCCGCTCGCCGCAATCCGTGGAATGAGATCGAATGCGGCGATCACTATGCGCGCAGCATGGCAAGCTATGGGGTGTATCTGGCCGCGTGCGGTTACGAATACGATGGCCCCCGCGGTCATCTCGGCTTCGCCCCGCGCCTGAGGCCCGAGGATTTTCGGTGCGCCTTCACGGCCGCCGAAGGGTGGGGGACCTTCCACCAGCAGAGTGTAGCAGGGCGACTGGAGGCCGAGGTGACCCTGCAGTGGGGACAACTTCAGCTGCGGACATTGTCGCTCGTCCGGCCGGGGGGGATCATCCGCCCAAGTGTCACCCTTGCCCTTGGGGATGCGCCGCTGTCCGCCAGCCTGAAGGTCGCGGACTCGCGGGTGGAACTGCAATTCGCCCCTGCGATAACGGTGCTTCGTGGACAGACGCTGAAAATCATACTTGCATGAGAAACCTAATCCCCGCCCATCCCGCCAGGCCCGTACGGGCCGTTATCCTCGCCTGCTTATCCCTGATGACTCCCTTGGTACCTATCCGTGCCGCCGCCGGCACCTTCGGTGACGACGTGGCCTTCCTGCAGAGATATACCGACCTGGTGGTGCTGCGCGAACCCGGGGAAGGGGCGCAGGTGGCACTCGCGCCGGCCTGGCAGGGTCGCGTCATGACCAGCACGGCCGGCGGCGCCGCCGGGGCGAGTTTCGGCTGGATCAACCGCGAGCTGATCGCGGCGGGCAAACTCCAGCCGCACATCAATGTCTTCGGGGGGGAGGATCGTTTCTGGCTCGGGCCCGAGGGCGGGCAATTTTCGATCTTCTTTGCGCCGGGCGCCAAGTTTGAGCTCCCCGACTGGTTCACGCCGGCGCCGCTGGACACCATGCCCTACCAGCTCCGGCAAAAGTCGGACAACCAGGCCCGGTTTGGGGCCAAGTTTGCGCTGACCAATTATCGCGGCTCCACCTTCGAGGTGGAGGTGAGCCGCGAGGTGCGATTGCTGCCCGCCCGGCAGGCCTGGGAAAAACTCGGTGTCGCGTCCATGCCGGGCGTGAGCCTCGTCGCCTACGAGTCGGCCAACACCATCACCAACGCGGGAACCGTGCCGTGGCGCAAGGAGTCAGGCCTGCTCTCCATCTGGATTCTGGGCATGTTCAATCCGACGGCCGTGACCACCATTGTGGTGCCGCTGCGGCCCGGTCCGGAGAGTGAATTGGGCGTGCCGGTGACTTCCGATTATTTCGGCCGCGTGCCGCCGGAGCGATTGGTGGTGCGGCCCGGCGTGCTCTTCTTCAGCGGCGATGGCCAGTTCCGCAGCAAGATCGGGGTAAGCCCCCGCCGCAGCACCGGCGTGCTGGGCAGCTACGATGCGGTCCACCGGGTGCTGACGATCGTGCAGTTCACCCGGCCGGCCGGCGCGACCGACTACGTCAATTCCCTGTGGAAGCTGCAGGACAACCCTTATGCCGGCGATGCGGCCAACAGTTATAACGACGGCCCGCCCACGCCCGGGGCAAAGCCGCTGGGGCCGTTCTACGAGTTGGAATCCTCCTCGCCCGCCGCGGCGCTGGCGCCGGGCCAAAGCCTCACCCATGTCCACCGCACCATGCACCTGAGCGGCGAGGAAAAAGACCTCGACCGCGTGGCCCGAGCCGTACTGGGCGTTTCCCTGGACGAAATAAAGTCAGCCCTGAAAACTTCCGCCCAATTTCCGCCACCGGCAGTTCAATCCAGCGATTGAGTTGCGGACCTGATTTTCAATGACCAACCGAACGCACCTGACGGGGGAACACACCATCCGGCGAGTGGCCATTGTCGGCACCGGCCTGATCGGCGCCAGTTGGGCGGCGCATTTTCTGGCCCGGGGCCTCGATGTGGTTGGCACCGATCCCGCGCCCCACGCGGAGCAGGCCTTGAGGAATTATGTGGAACGGGTCTGGCCGGTGCTGACCCAAATCGGCCTGGCGCCTGGTGCGGACCGGAAGCGGCTGGGTTTTTCCGGCGACGTGAAAGCCGCGCTCACGGGCGCGGATTTCGTTCAGGAAAACGGGCCGGAGCGGGAGGACATCAAGGTCCGGCTTTTTGCCGAAATGGATTCACTCCTGCCGGCCGAGGTGATCATCGCCTCCAGTTCATCCACCCTGGCCATGAGCGTGCTGCAGCGTGAATGCCGACACCCGGAACGATGCGTCCTGGGGCATCCCTTTAATCCGCCCCATTTGATACCCCTGGTTGAAGTGGTGGGCGGGCGGCGTACTTCCCGGGAAACCCTGGAGCGCGTCGAGCAGTTCTACACCCGAATGGGCAAGCGGACGATCCGCCTGCACAAGGAAATTGCCGGGCATGTGGCCAATCGGCTGCAGGCCGCGCTGTGGCGGGAGGCGGCCCATCTGGTGGCCGAGGGCGTTGTCAGTGTCGCGGATGTGGATGCGGCGGTGAGCGAAGGCCCCGGCCTCCGCTGGAGTGTCATGGGACCCAACCTGGTCTTTCATCTCGGCGGCGGCGCGGGCGGCATGGCGCATTTCATGGAGCACCTGTCCGGGCCTTTTTCCCGGATCTGGGCGGACCTGGGCCGGCCGGAACTGACGCCGGAGTTGAAGGCGACGATCATCGCCGGCGTGGAGGCCGAGGCGGCGGGACGTTCGCGGGAGGAATTGGAAGGTATCCGCGACCGCGCCATTCTCAGCCTGCTTGCACTCCGGCAGGGTCAGGCGGCCCAAACCCGGCCCAAGCCTGAGATAGTGGATTGACGGTCCCGTTGACGCAGCTAACCGACGGTGGTGCACGGCCTCAGCCTGACGGGCAATTCCCGTTGACTGTGGCCGCGGCGCGGGATGCGCTCCGTGCCATGAGTTCCATTTTTTCCACTCCGCCGGGCCGCCGGCGGCTCCTTGTCGCCACCGCCTCGGCCCTGGCGCTGTTCGCCACTTTGAGTCAGGGCAAGGATATCGTCATCCACGCTGGCGCGCTGCTTGATGGCGTTTCCGCCGCGCCCCGGCCGAAGGTATCCATTCAGATTCACGATGACCGCATCACCGGAATTGAAGCAGGCTTCGTGACGCCGGCCGGGGCGGAGGTGATTGATCTCTCCACGGCGACGGTGCTGCCGGGTTTCATTGACTGCCATGTGCACATCGCCGCGAAGCTGCCGAGCCGGACGAATGCGACCGAGGATTGGCTGACTCACTCTGATCTCGACCGGGCCTTTGAGGCCTCGGTCTTCATGCGGGCCATGCTGCAGCAGGGCTTCACCAGCGCGCGTGACGTCGGGGGTGGCGATGACACGGTGGCGGTGCGCAATGCGATCAACAGCGGCAAGATCTCCGGTCCGCGGCTCTGGGTTTCGCTGGAGGCCCTCGGCCCCACCGCGGGCCACGGTGATCCCCACAGCGGCCTGGACGCGGGTTTGTCCCACGCCGGCTGGACCAACGGCATCGTCGACTCACCCGAAGCGGCCCGCCTCAAGGTGCGCGAACACAAGCGCCGCGGCGCCGACGTGATCAAGATCATGCCATCAGGCGGCATTGCCTCCACGGGTGACGATCCCCGCCAGCAGTTGATGACCAATGACGAGATGCGCGTCGCCGTCGAGACGGCCCACAGTCTCGGCATGAAGGTGGCGGCCCACATCTATCCGGCGGGCGCCATCGAGGCGGCCGTGGAGGCCGGCGTTGATTCGGTCGAGCACGGCTCCTTTGCCACGGCGCAGACGTTGGCCCTGATGAAGGCGCGGGGCACCTATCTCGTTCCAACCCTGACGGTGTTTGAGGTCTTCTATGTCGCGGCCCGGGATCACCCCGAGCTGCTGACCCCGGGGACTGCACCCAAGGAACTCGCCAACGATTTGCTGCCGAAGCAGAATTTCCCGCTGGCCCTCAAGTCGGGCGTCAAGATCGCCTACGGGACCGACCTCGGGGAAGGGAACCATGCCATGGAATTCGGGCTGATGATCGCCGCGGGCATGTCACCGGCGGATTCCGTCTTGGTGGCCACCCGCAATGCGGCGGATCTGCTGGGCGCGGCGGACCGCGTCGGGTCCATTCAGGCGGGGCGCTTTGCCGACCTCGTCGCCACGCCGGGTGATCCGCTGCAGGACCCGGCCCAGTTTCAGCAGGTGAGCTTTGTGATGAAGGGTGGCGTGGTCTACCGGCAGCAAGGGCAGCCCACGCTCGCTGCCGTCAAGTAAGGTGCGGTCAGCGCCGGGCTGAGCAGATTACTTTTCGGTGACTTCGTCCGTCGGTTTCACGAGATTCTTCTCGTGCTTGGCGGCATTCTCCCGGGCTTTCTCGACGGCCTTGCCGTAAGTGGTCTCGGCTTTGCGCGCTGGCAGTGGCTCGGCGGTTTTGGCGGCCTCATTCTTTGCGGGTTCGCCGACGGCGCCCACACTGGCCGCGGGGATCGTGCCGGTCAGCTTGTTGAAGCGCACGGTGAGGGTTTTTTCATCCCGGGAGAGCAGTTCAACCACCGTGCCGGCCTTGAGTGAGACGGCATTGTGCTCGGCTTTCAGCATGGTCGACTTGACGATGGTGACCTCCTCGGCGGAGCAAGCCAAGGCACCGAGCAGGCAAAGCAGGGTGAGTTTTTTCATCCCGGCATTCTTGGGTCTGGCGCCGGGATGGCAAGGCGGGCCTTGATAGGAAATCGTAAATTTATGATCGGCGGCGGGAGGGGTGGCCCAGTGTGTCATCCGCCGGAAATTGCATCGACGCCCCCGGAGCGTCCATGCAGATTGACCCGCGTTTCTTTGTCTCCCTCTCCCCATGAAAATACCCCGTATGCTTGCCGTCTGCCTTGCTGCCTCAATTCTCGCGCTGCATGCCCGCGCTGACTTCCACGACCACATTGGTCTGCAACTCTGGAGTCTGCGGGCCAACACGCTGACCAAGGGTGTGCCATCCTCCCTGGACCTGGTGAAAGGGTGGGGGATCGTGGAAGTGGAGGGTGGACTGGTCACCCCCAACATGACGGCCGAGCAGGTTCGCGCCGCGGTGGATG
>SESH01095303.1_pt1 | contig 13380 bp, 12 predicted proteins | sample 3171561 | NCBI WGS metagenome assembly SESH01 (sample SAMN10866947, study PRJNA518727) | freshwater metagenome | biome: subpolar coniferous forest; feature: holomictic lake; material: water; isolation source: holomictic Lake 442 2011 16.5 m and 2014 13 m | place: Canada: near Kenora, Ontario
TACGGTTAATGCCTATGGGGGGTGGCAACGCCACCCCCGAAAGATCTTTTTTTGTTGGTTTTTGGCGGATTCGCCGCCAAAAACCAACAAAAAGCGCGGTCTGGGGCGCAGCCCCAGCGACGTTGCATCAGCCCTGGGTGCTGTGTGGAGCAGGTCTGCAGAAAACCGTGCGTCCAGGGATCCTGTACTCGCACCTGCTGGGGCAGCGGGGGATTGGAGGCCGCGCTGCCCACCTGCTACATCCAGCGATCAAGCTCATCAATGGCAGCGGCGACGGCGGCCAGCAGATCCCCGCCGCCGAGCTTGGCCAGGGCCGGGGCCGTCAACTCCAGGGCGCGCAGAGCCTCCTCGCGCCCAATCGTCGCCGACATGAGCGCGGTACCAAGGGCGGACACGGCACCGGCCCGGTCGGACGTGACGAGGGCCTGGGCGAGCGTGATCCCGGCGCGGGCCCGATCCGTGGGCCGCAGGATACGCCCGATCACCGCTGCCGCCGCCGCGTAGCGGCCCGCCTCCGCCAGGGCAGAGGCGACAGCGGCAAGGTAGCGCCCGCGCGCCTCAGCGGAGGCCAGCAGCCCCGGTCGGCCATCCACAGACAGAGCCGCATCGACACGTCCCGCCGCGACGAGCATGGGGGCGACCATGATCAGGGCACGCGCCCGGTCGGCGGGCGCGTCGATGGTCATGGCATGATCGAGGGCGGATAGCGGGTCGCCGGCCCGCGCCCGATCAATCGCCAGGTCAGCGGCGGCGCGCGCGCGCTGATCGTCGGCACCGATCATGGATACGAGGGCCTGGCCCTCTTCCCAGCGACCGGTAGCGGCGAGGATGTGGGCGATCTCGTCCTTCGCCCAGTCGCGCTCATCATCATCGTCCAGCCGCACGAGGACGACCTGGGCAGCCGGGTAGTCGCCGCTCTGGGCGATGGCGACGGCAACCTTGGCCAGGGCGCGGTCGCGCTCCTCGCCCTCGGGCAACTGCTCGGTGATCCGCAGGGCGGCCTCGCGACGGCCAATCGCCGCGTGGGCGGCGGCCAGGGTGGCGAGCAGGGGCGCGCGGCCATCGCCGGTAACGGCACCGATGTCGCTGGTCGCCCGCTCCAGGGCAAGCATCGCCACGAGGCCGTCCAGGGTCAGGCGCAAGTCGAGCAGGGCGGCCACGCGGGTCTCGACGGCACCGATCTGCTCGGCGGCGGCCAGGGCGTCGCCGTCTTTCTCGGCGAGGGCCAGGGCGTGGGCCAGCCGAGCTAGGCCACGGTCGCGCTGGCTAGGGCTGGGCATGGCGTCGATCCGGGCGCGGGCGGCAAGATCGTCGGAGGCCGCTAGGTCGCAGGCCAGTTCAATCTGCGCCCAGGCCGCCACCGTCTCCAGCGCGATCTCCTCCAGGATCATCGCGCCGCGCACATCGTCGGCCCGGGTGAGGGCCACCGCCACCTCGGCCCGCGCCCACGCGCCCATGCTCTCGTGCAAAATCCCGCATGCCACGCGCCGCGCGCGGTCGAGATCGCCGACCGCGATCAGATGGCGCGCCACCTGGGTTTCTACCACCGCGCGACGTTCCAGATGCTCGATCCGCCCGCCGATGGCGAGGGCGACGGACGTCGCGCCCAGATCAATCGCGGCGGCAGCCAGGGCGACAAAGAGTTGCTCGCGCTGCTCGCGCCAGTTGCGCGAGTTCGGGTTGGCCTCCAGGTCGAGGGCGCGCGAGAGCAGGCGCATCGCCGACGAGCGCATCCGCGCGCCGTAGCACGTCTCTCCGAGACGCCGCAGGATCTGGGCCTTGTCCATCCCATCCGGCAGCCGCTCAACCAACTCGATCACGCGCTTGAGGGTAGATTCGCGCCCGCCGTGTTCGAACCCCGCCACCAGCGCCTCGACCGCGCTGTCACGGTTCAGGGTGCGAGCGCGCGTGGCCAGCGTCCCGGCCAGGGCAGCGGCGCGCACCGCGCGCAGGGGCGGCCCGTCAGACGCGGCCCACATCTCCCAGGCCGCATCGCTATAGGCCGCCTCCAGCGACGCCTGGCGCACGTGGGCGCGCACCCGCTCACGCGCAGTCACGCGGGCCAGCCGCGTGGCGCGCTCCGCCGGCGGGCCAAGGGCCGCGTGGCGGGCGGCCTGGCGCATCAGGTAGCTCCCCGTCAGCGCTGTCGCACCCGAGGTGCCATCGGCGAGCATGCCCATCATCGCCAGGGCGGCCAGGTCGCCGTGGGCCTGCTCTAGGTCGCCGGGGGCGCTATGGGCCAGGAACCCGCGCATGGCGCTGTGGGCGAACGCCGCCAGCCGCAGCGGCTGGCCCGGTGCCCGGTCGGGGTCGGGCGGGGCCGCCTGCACGGCCAGGTCGATCAGACGCAGCAACTTCCAGCGCCTCAGGAGCAACTCGGGGTCGGTGCCAAGCAACTCGGCAACGATGGGCTGGGGCAGCGGCTCGCCAGCGGCGGCGAGCAGGAGCGCCAGGCGTCGCTCCGTAGGGTCGAGCTGCTGCCACCAGCTCGCCAGCAGGCCAACCAGCCCGCTCGGCGGTGTCGCCGGGTCGATCACGCCCCCGGCCACCCAGGCCATTGCGAGATCGAGGTAGAGCAGGCTCCCGCCGGCCGCGCCGACCAGCCGCGCCGCCGTGGCCGGATCGCAGCCGGCGGATCGCAGAACAGCGGCGGCGACCGCACCAAAGTCCGGGTCGTCGTCGGGGAGGCGCAGCCGCAGCCGGGGTGACTCGGGCAAGGGATAGCCGGGGGCGCAGCCGACAATCAGCGTGACGCCGGGCGGCAGGTCGCCGGGGATAAGCGGCGGGCTAGGCCGGGCCGGGGGAACCTCGGGGGCGGGCATATCTAGCAGCAAGGTGAGGGGGCCGCCGGGCTGCCCGGCCACCTCAGTGAGCAGGCGGGCGAAGGCGGACGGGTCAGTCAGCAGGGCCGGGTCGATCAGCGCGATGCCGGGCCGACGCAGGGCGAGGATCTGGGCGTAGAGTGCCGGGAGTCCGGCGGGGTCGTCCTCGGCCAGCCAGAGCGGCATCGCGTGGCGTGCGGCAAGCGCGGCGAGCAGGCTCGTCACCCCGCTGCCGGGCGGCCCCTCGACGGCCACCAGGCCACCGCGCGGGTCGGCGGCGGCCCGCTCGACGGCGGCGAGCATGCGCGGGCGCTCGACCGCGCGGTCGAGGCAAGCGACGGCGCGGGCGGCCTGGCGTCGCAGGCTGGCTGCGACCTCGGCGTGCAGGGCGGGGAGCGCCTCCAGAGCCGCGTAGGCTCGCGGCAGATGGCAGCTCAGTGGGGGAGTACTCATGCGTGGTGTGATGGTTCCTAGCGCAAGGATGCGCAGCCCATCATAGCACGGGGCAGCAGAAGGCGGCGGCGGGGAAGACCCCGCCGCCGCCTGAAGAGCCGAGATCGGGAGGCTACTTGACCTCGACGACCGCGCCGGTCTCCATGAGCTTCGCCTTGGCGGCCTCGGCGTCCTCCTTGCTGACGCCCTCCTTGACCGGCCTAGGCGCGGCCTCAACCAGATCCTTGGCCTCCTTCAGGCCCAGGCTGGTGAGCTCGCGCACCACCTTGATCACCTGGATCTTGTTGGGGCCGATCTCCTTGAGGATCACGTTGAACTCGGTCTGCTCCTCGACGGGGGCAGCGGCAACGGCGGCCTCGGCGGCCGGGGCGGCGGCACCGGCGAACATCGGCGCGGCGGCCGTGACGCCCCACTTCTCTTCCATCGTCTTCTTCAGCTCGACAAGCTCGAGCACGTTCAGAACCTCGATCGACTCAACGATCGCGTTAACCTTATCGCTCGCCATTGCGACACGCTCCTTAAGTAATGCTAACTAGAAGTAGGCCAGAAAACGATGGTGAACCGCCTAGGCGGACTCACCGACAGACTCTGCGGGCGGCTGCATCTGATCGATGCGGGCCTGCACCACATAAACGATATTCGTGATTGCCGCATTGATCACGCCGACCACGCCGGAGACCGGCGCGGCGATGGCACCGAGTACCTGGGCCAGCGCCTGCTCGCGCGTGGGCAGCCTCGTCACCTGCTCCAAGCCATCGGCTGCGATCGGGCTGCTGCCCAGGAGTCCGCCACGAACCACCAGGGGCTTGGCCGTCACCTTCGTGGCGTCCAGCAGGATCTTCGCGACCTTCGCGACATTGTCGTAGGCAAAGGCCACCGCCGTCGGGCCTTCGAGCAGCGGCTCGATCGCCTCGCGTCCGGTGTTGCGGGCGGCCAGGCGGAGTAGCGTATTCTTCGCGATGATCATCTCGGCGCCGTTCTCGCGCAGCTTGGCCCGCAGGGCCGTCAGTTCTGCCACCGTGAAGCCGCGATAGTCGGCCACAACCGCCAGCTGCACGCGCGACATCTTCTCGGTCAGATCGTCGACAATCTCGATTTTGCGTTGTGTTGGCATGTGTTCACCCCCTCTCTTGCACAGACGTAAAAAAAGCCGCCGTGTTCTTGACACAGCGACCGAGGGCGAAGCGGGGCTTCTGCGCACACGACTGACGGGGCGGGGCGAACCCGCTGCATCATATCCGTACGACCTCGGCTGGCGGCCTGCTGACCATTAAGGGACGCCCGTGCGCCCCACCAAGCTGTCTAGGGTGGCTATTCAATTCTCTAGGCCGTGCGGATTATACCACATCCACGGCCACCTACCGACAAGAATGATCAAACAGCAGGGCGGTTGCCACGTCGCCTCCGGCGGGGGTTAGGGGGTGGCTTTGCCACCCCCAAAAGATCTTTTTTTGTTAGTTTTTGGCGGCGAAGCCGCCAAAAACTAACAAAAAGCGAGGTCTGGGGCGCAGCCCCAGCGACGTTGCATCAGCCCTGGATCAAACAGATGATGGACATTGCTCGCAAAGCTGGCAATGTCCATCATCTGTTTGATCGCTATGCCGGCACGGTCATCGTCTGCACGAGGCCGACATTCACCGGGATGCCGGGACCCATTGTGCTGGTCAGCGTCACCGTGCGAATGTAGACACCCTTGGCACCGCTGGGCTTCACCGCCTTGACCACATCCATCAGCGAGATGAAGTTCTCGATGATCTGCCGTGACGTGAAGCTCACCTTGCCAATGCCCACGTGCAGGATGCCGGTCTTATCGTTGCGGAACTCCACGCGGCCACCGCGCACTTCCTGGATGGTGCGGGGGAGATCAGCGGCGGGCACAATCGTGCCGCTCTTGGGGTTGGGCATCAGGCCACGGGGGCCAAGTTTCCGACCGATGCGACCGACCTTGCCCATCATATCCGGGGTGGCGATTGCCACATCGAAATCGAAGAAGTTCTCTTTATCGACGCGGGCGATCAGGTCGTCGCCGCCGGCAAAGTCAGCGCCGGCGTCGAGGGACGCCTGGATGGCCTCGCCCTGGGCGAAGACCAGCACGCGCACCGACTTGCCGGTGCCGTGGGGCAGGGCCACCGTGGTGCGGATATTCTGGTCGGCGTGGCGCGGGTCGATCCCGAGGCGCAGGTGAACCTCGATGGTGGCGTCGAACGAGACGAAGTTCGTCTCCTTCAGCAGGGTGATCGCCTCCTCGGGCGTGTAGAACAGGGTCTTGTCGACCTTCGCGGCCGCTGCGAGATACTTCTTGCCGTGCTTTGGCATAAGACAATCCTTTCGTGGTCAGACGGGCTAGCAGCCCTCCCACAGCTAAAATAGTGAATGTTGAACTGAGATATCTGAAATATTCAGCATCCAGCACTCACGATTAGTCAACGATTTTAATGCCCATGCTGCGGGCGGTACCGGCGATAATAAGTTCAGCTGCCCCAACATCGAGTGCGTTCATATCCGGCAGCTTCTGCTGGGCGATCTGACGCAACTGAGTGCGGTTGATCTGGCCGACGCTGGTGCGGTTCGGCGTACCCGAACCCTTCGCGGCGCCTGCAGCCTTGCGCAGCAGGTCGGCGGCGGGCGGGGTAAGCAGCTTAACCTGGAAGGAGCGATCCGAGTAGATCGTGATCTCAACCGGCACGATGCTGCCAGCCTGAGACGAGGTCTTCTCGTTATACTCCTTCACGAAGCCCATGATGTTGATGCCGTACTGTCCGAGGGCCGGGCCGACGGGCGGCGCAGGGGTGGCCTTCCCGGCGGGAAGCTGTAGCTTAACAACGGCGACGAGTTTCTTTGCCACGACAATACTCCTCTGAGGTGCCAGACATACGCGAGGGGGCCAATGGCCCCCAGTGCGACGCAAACGAAGCTTGCGCCTAAACGATAGTGCTAGTCTACCAAGCGTGTGACCTGGAGGAAATCCAGTTCAACCGGAGCCTCGCGCCCGAAGAAGGAGACGAGGACGCGCACTCGACCGCGCTCGTGGTCGATCGCATCAACGACACCTTCGAAGTCGGTGAAGGGGCCATCGGTGATCTTGACGGCTTGGCCCTTCTGATAGCTGACGCGCACCTTCGGCGCCTCGCCCTCCATCTGCTTGAGGATCAGCTTGACCTCGTCATCCTCAAGCGGCGTGGGGCGGTTGCCGTGGCCAACGAAGCTGGTGACGCCGGGGGTGTTGCGGACAACATACCAGGAGTCATCGGTCATGTGCATCTGCACCAGCACATAGCCTGGGTAGATCTTCTTGTTGACCGTGCGGCGTTGGCCGTTCTTGATCTCGATCTCTTCCTCGGTCGGCACGATCACGCGGAAGATCTGGTTGCGCATCTCCATCGAGTCGATGCGATGCTCCAGATTCTGCTTCACCTTGTTCTCGTAGCCGGAATACGTGTGGATCACGTACCAGCGCCGCTCCTCGGTGGTCTCTGCGTTCTCTTTTTTTTCTTCCTCGGCCACGGCAGCCCTCACATCACTAGCTCTTATCTCAGGAGCGAAACGAGCTGCGTGTACAGGTACAGGAAGACTGAATCGCCAACAAACAAAATTAGCCCAATGACCACAGAAATAGCGATGACGACAACGGTCAAACGAGTCGTCTCCTCGCGTGTGGGCCATACCACTTTCCGCAGCTCGCTGCGCGTCTCGCGAATCGTGCGCGCGACTACATTTTCCTGCGGCTCTTGCTCTTTTTCTTTAGCCACGGCCATTACATTTCCTTAGTAGGTGGCGTAAGACCGGCGACGCGCAGCGGTGGCCGCACGTCGCCCACGGCATGGCATTATTCAACGATCTTGGTGACGACGCCGGCACCGACGGTGCGGCCGCCCTCGCGGATGGCGAAGCGCAGCCCCTCTTCGATCGCCACCGGCACGATCAGCTCCACGCCCATCACCACGTTATCGCCCGGCATCACCATCTCCATCCCCTCGGGCAGCTTGATGCTCCCGGTCACGTCGGTGGTGCGGATGTAGAACTGCGGCCGGTAGCCGGGGAAGAACGGCGTATGCCGCCCGCCCTCCTCTTTCTTCAGCACGTAGACCTGCGCCTCGACTTTGAAGTGGGGCTTGATGCTGTTGGGCACCGCCAATACCTGGCCGCGCTCGATGTCCGTGCGCTCCACGCCGCGCAGCAGGCAGCCCACGTTATCCCCGGCGATGCCCTCATCCAGCGTCTTCTGGAACATTTCCACGCCGGTGACCACCGTCTTCTTGGGGGCCTCGTGGCTCATCCCGATGATCTCGATGGTCTCGCCGACCTTGATCTTGCCGCGCTCGATGCGCCCGGTCACCACCGTGCCACGGCCCTTGATGCCAAAAACGTCCTCGACCGGCATCAGGAAGGGCTGGTCGGTGGCCCGCGCCGGGGTCGGGATGTAGTCGTCCACGGCCTGCATCAGGTCGAGGATGCACTTGTACTCGGGGGCGTTGATATCCTTGCTGGTGCTCTCCAGCGCGCCGCGAGCGGTGCCACGGACAATCGGAATATCGTCGCCGGGGAACTCCTGCTTGGTCAGCAGCTCACGCAGCTCGATCTCGACCAACTCCAGCAGCTCCTCATCGTCCATCATGTCGGTCTTGTTCAGGAAGACCACGATGGCGGGCACCTGCACCTGGCGGGCGAGCAGAATGTGCTCGCGGGTCTGGGGCATAGGGCCGTCGGGGGCTGAGACCACGAGGATGGCACCGTCCATCTGGGCGGCACCGGTGATCATATTCTTGATATAGTCGGCGTGACCAGGACAGTCCACGTGAGCGTAGTGACGGTTCTCGGTCTGGTACTCGACGTGGCGGATGGCGATCGTAATTCCGCGGGCGCGCTCCTCGGGGGCGTTATCGATCTGGTCGTAGGCCATGAACTGGGCGGCACCGCGCAGCGCGAGCACCTTCGTGATCGCGGCGGTCAGTGTCGTCTTGCCGTGGTCTACGTGGCCGATCGTCCCGACGTTGATATGCGGCTTCGTGCGCTCGAATTTCTGCTTCGCCATAGCTGTTTGTAGACCTCGTATGCTAGATGTGTACTATCAGGCAGCCGATGGTGGTGCCTGGTGGGGCACTGCCCCGTTTGACCAGCAGGCATAGATTGCCGCAGGGAGCAGGCGACCGGATGCGCTCTCGCGCAGCACCAACTCGCCGGCGCTAGTCGTTCCCTGGTAGCGGGCCATAGCCGAGCCGAGGACATTCTGCAAAGTCAGGGCCGATATGTTGGTCGCGTAGGCGCTGATCAGCACGCCGAGGGGGCTATCGCTAAGCAGATCCACGCACTCACGAACCAAGCCCGGCAGCTGCTCGTTCAGCCGCCAGAGTTCGCCGTTCGGGCCGCGCCCGAAGATCGGCGGATCCATCAGGATGAGATCGTAGCGATGTCCGCGACGCATCTCTCGGGCCACAAACTTACTCGCGTCATCGATCAACCAACGCACCGACCGATCAGTGAGTCCCGACGCCAACTGGTTCTCTTGCGCCCAGCGCAGCGCCGGCTTCGAGGCATCGACGTGAACGACCTGAGCGCCGGCGCTGACAGCTTCAAGGCTGCTCAGGCCGGTGTAGCCAAACAGCACGAGGACACGGGGCTCGCGCCGACTGGCGATCTGGCGGCGCATCCAGGCCCAATGAGCACTATGCTCAGGGAAGACCCCGGTGTGGCGGAAGGGGGTCAGCCTAGCCCAGAACGTCAGATCGTGATGGTGCATGCGCCACTGCTCAGGGAGCGGTCGGCGCTGATGCCAGACCCCGGCTCCATCCTCCCCACGCAACTTCTCAAACGTGGCGTCGGCGCGCTGCCACTCGCGCTCCGACAGATTCGGTGTCCAGATCGCCTGGGTTTCTGGCCGTACCAGCGTGTGCTGGCCAAACCGCTCAAACTTCGCGCCGTTCCCCGAGTCGATTAACTCATAGTCGGCCCAGGGCGGGGGCACGAGTAGATTTAGGACGGCCATGCTCACACTAAAAGGGACGGAGCCTCGCAGGCCGAGGCTCCGTCCCCCTCCGTACACTAATTCCCGGTGCGCTTCTCGATAATCTCCTTGGCCAGATGCTCGGGCAGAGCCTCGTAGTGGTCAAACTCCATCGACGAGGTGGCGCGGCCCTGCGTGGCCGAGCGCAGGTCGGTGGTGTAGCCGAACATCGTGGCGAGGGGCACAAACGCCTTAATGATCTGGGCGTTCGCACGGCCCTCCATGCCATCCACGCGGCCACGGCGCGAGTTGAGGTCGCCGAGTACCGCGCCGAGGAAATCCTCGGGGGTGGTCGTCTCAACCTTCATGATCGGCTCCAGGAGCTGCGGGCGGCCCTTGCGGACGCCGTCCTTGAGGCTCATGGATGCGGCGATCTTAAACGCCATCTCGGACGAGTCCACCTCGTGGAAGGAGCCATCGTAGAGCGTCGCCTTCAGGTCGACCACCGGGTAGCCGGCCATCACGCCCGACGACATGGCCTCTTTGATGCCCTGCTCGACAGGGTTGATATACTCACGCGGGATCGAGCCGCCGATGACCCCGTTGACGAACTCAAAGCCAGCGCCGGGCGTCTGGGGCTCGAAGCGGATCTTGACTTCCGCGAACTGGCCCTTGCCGCCGGTCTGCCGTACGAAGCGGGTATGAATCTCGGTAGCCTGGGTGATCGTCTCGCGGTAGGAGACCTGCGGCTTGCCCTGGTTGGCCTCGACCTTATACTCGCGGCGCATGCGGTCGACGATGACCTCAAGATGCAACTCGCCCATGCCCTTGATGATCGTCTGGCCCGTCTCCTGGTCGGTGTAGACCCGGAAAGTCGGGTCTTCCTCGCTGAGTCGGTTCAAGGCGATTGCCATCTTATCCTGGTCAGACTTGGTCTTCGGCTCAATCGCCAACTCGACCACTGGCTCGGGGAAGCGGATGCTCTCCAGCACAATCGGGTTGTCGGGGTCGCAGATCGTATCGCCGGTGAAACTCTGCTTCGGGCCGACCATCGCGGCGATATCGCCGGCGTAGACCGAGTCGATATCCTCACGGTGGTTGGCGTGCATCTGCAGGATGCGTCCGAGCCGCTCGCGCTGGCCACGGGTCGAGTTGAGGACGTAGTTGCCCTTCTCGATCTTGCCGGAGTAGACGCGGAAGTAGGCCAACTTGCCGACGTAGGGGTCGGCGACGATCTTGAAGACCAGGCCGGTGAAGGGCGCGTCATCGCTGGTGGCGCGGGCGATCAACTCGGCCCCCTCATCGCCGAGTACGTGTCCGGGCTGGACGCCCTGAATCGCGGGGCGGTCGATGGGCGAGGGCAGGTACTCGATGACGGCATCGAGCAACTTCTGGACGCCCTTATTCTTCAGGGCGGCGCCGCAGAGGACGGGCACGAGCTTACCGCTGATCGTGGCGTTGCGCAGGCCGCGCTTCAGCTCCTCGATGCCAAGCTCCTCGCCCTCAAGGAAGAGGAGGGTGAGCTCATCATCGGTCTCAGCAATCAGCTCGACCAAGTCGGCGTGAGCCTTCTGCGCGGCGGGGAGCAGATCGGCGGGGATCTCCTCCTGGCTGGTCTCTTTGCCCAGGTCGTCAAGGAAGATGGTCGCCTGCATCGTAAAGATGTCGATCATGCCCTTGAAGCGATCTTCAGAACCGATTGGCAGCTGGATGACCGCCGGCTTGGCACCGAGGCGGTCGACGATCATGCTGACGCAGCGCTCGAAGTTGGCACCGATGCGATCCATCTTGTTGACGAAGCAGATGCGCGGCACGCTGTACTTATCGGCCTGACGCCACACCGTCTCGGACTGGGGCTCGACGCCGGCGACGCCATCGAACACGACCACGCCGCCATCGAGGACGCGCAGCGAGCGCTCGACCTCGACGGTGAAGTCCACGTGGCCGGGGGTATCGATGATATTCACCCGGTAGTCAACATCCTTAAAGCGCCAAGCGGCGGTGGTGGCGGCCGAGGTGATGGTGATACCGCGCTCCTGCTCCTGCGGCATCCAGTCCATCGTCGCGGTACCCTCGTGAACCTCGCCGATCTTATAGGTGCGCCCGGTATAGAACAGGATGCGCTCCGTCGTCGTGGTTTTGCCCGCGTCGATGTGGGCGATGATTCCGATATTTCGGATTTTTTCGAGCTCAATCTGGCGTGGCATACCCGTCACTACTCCTCTGGATGGTGTCGCTTCTCGCTCTGAGCTGGGGCGCAGCGTGCTGCGCCGACCTTAGAGCCGGCCGTAGTGCGCGAAGGCGCGGTTGGCCTCGGCCATCTTATGCACGTCCTCGCGGCGCTTGATCGTGCTGCCGGTATTGTTGTAGGCATCCATCATCTCGGTGGCAAGGCGCTCGGCCATGGGGCGACCGCTGCGGGCGCGGGCCGAGATCAGCAGCCAGCGCATCGCCAGGGCGTAGCGCCGCTCGCTCTTCACCTCGATCGGCACCTGGTAGGTGGCACCGCCGACGCGCTTGGGCTTGACCTCAATCGAGGGGCTGGCATTGCGCAGCGCCTGCTCAAAGATCTCAAGGGGCGACTTCTTGAGCTTATCGGCGGCAATGTCCATCGCGTTATAGACGATGCGCTCGGCAGTACTCTTCTTGCCACGCTCCATCACCTTATTGATGAACTTCTGCACCAGCAAGCTCTCGTAGCGAGCGTCGGCGATGATGACGCGCTTAACAGTGTTGCTTCGGCGGGACATAGCTTTCCTCTGTGGGCGGTAGGCAACAGGCAACAGGCAACAGGACGCTCCTCTGCCGTCTGGCACCACCTGCCGTTACTAGCGCTTCTTGCCGACCGGCTGCACGTTCTTCTTCGTGCCGTACTTCGAGCGGCCCTGCTTGCGGCCGTTGACGCCCTGCGTGTCGAGGGTGCCGCGCACGATGTGGTAGCGCACGCCCGGCAAATCCTTCACGCGGCCGCCACGGATCAGCACCACCGAGTGTTCCTGGAGGTTGTGGCCCTCGCCGGGGATGTACGCCGTGACCTCAAGCCCGTTGGAGAGCCGCACGCGGGCGATCTTGCGCAGGGCCGAGTTCGGCTTCTTCGGCGTGACGGTGGCGACCTTGGTGCAGACGCCGCGCTTTTGCGGTGAGCCTTTGCCACGGGTCAGCTTCCCCTTGAGCGAGTTGTAGGTGAACCGCAGCGCGGGAGCCTTCGTCTTCTTCACGACCGGCTTACGCGGCTTGCGAACGAGCTGGTTAATGGTCGGCATCAAGAACTCCTGTGTCAGACGCCCTGGGCAGCTATTCGAGACAAAATAATAACCTGGCCCACGTCTGGTCGTAGTCTCGACTACGCCTTAGAGTAGACCGGTGTAACACACAAAGAGACGTACTTGCGCGTCTGCGCAGCGATAAAAAAGTATAACATCCACCCCGGTCTTTGTCAAACGCAAACGGGATGCTGACGCCCCAGGGCCGTGGCAACGTCGCCTCCAGCGGGGGTTTGGAGGTGGCAAAGCCACCCCCGAACGATCTTTTTTGGTTGGTTTTTGGCGGCGAATCCGCCAAAAACCAACCAAAAGCGCGGTCTGGGGCGCAGCCCCAGCAACGTTGCAGCAGCCCTGGCTGACGCCCTGGCCGCATTGTCCCGACACAAGCGGCTATGGTAGAATAAAGCGTGATATCTCTACTTTGGAACCGCGTGTGAGTGAGGTGCTGTGATGGAAAAATCGACCTGGACGACGAAAGTCGGCCTGGCGCAGATGCTCAAAGGCGGCGTGATCATGGATGTGGTCACCGTCGAGCAGGCGCGGATCGCCGAGGAGGCGGGCGCGGTGGCGGTGATGGCGCTTGAGCGCGTGCCCGCCGACATCCGCGCCCAAGGCGGCGTCGCGCGGATGAGCGACCCTGAACTGATCTCGGCGATCAAGGCTGCGGTGACCATCCCGGTGATGGCGAAGGCCCGGATCGGCCATTTTGTCGAGGCCCAGGTGATCGAGGCGCTGGGCATCGACTATATTGATGAGAGCGAGGTGCTCACCCCGGCGGATGAGGAACACCACATCAATAAGCACAAGTTTACGATCCCCTTTGTCTGCGGCTGCCGCAATCTGGGTGAGGCGCTGCGCCGCCTCGCCGAGGGCGCGGCGATGCTGCGCACCAAGGGCGAGG
>SESH01050442.1_pt1 | contig 13372 bp, 14 predicted proteins | sample 3171561 | NCBI WGS metagenome assembly SESH01 (sample SAMN10866947, study PRJNA518727) | freshwater metagenome | biome: subpolar coniferous forest; feature: holomictic lake; material: water; isolation source: holomictic Lake 442 2011 16.5 m and 2014 13 m | place: Canada: near Kenora, Ontario
TTTTCAAGGTTTTCCGTGGCAATGTCGCGGCCACTCCCACTCCTGGCAAGAAATAAACCTTGGACAGCGACACTTTCTGGTTGGCCCTGGCCCTGGTTCTGGTCATCGAGGGTCTTTTTCCCATGCTGTCGCCCGCCGGCTGGCGACGCATGTTTGCCCAGGTGCTGCGATTGCAGGACGGACAGCTGCGTTTTTTCGGGATGTGCAGCATATCGGCCGGACTGTTATTGATTTGGCTGCTCCTGTAAAGATTTTCGACGTTTTAGCCCGGTAAAATCGGGGTTTTAACAGCACGCCTAAATCACATGTCCGCCTGGGTCCTGCCGGATCACATATCCGATGTCCTGCCTTCTGAAGCCCGGCACATAGAGGAACTTCGCAGAGACTTGCTTGACATTGCACGGGGCTACGGCTATGAACTGGTGATGCCGCCGCTGCTGGAGCACCTGGAGTCCTTGCTGACAGGTGCCGGTGAAGCACTCGACCTGCAAACTTTCAAACTGGTTGATCAACTCTCGGGGCGCATGATGGGTCTGCGCGCTGACAGCACACCGCAGGTGGCGCGCATCGATGCGCATTTGCTCAACCGCCAGGGTGTGACACGGCTTTGCTACTGTGGCCCGGTGCTGCACACGCGTCCGGGCGGGCCGCACGCCACGCGCGAACCCTTGCAGTTCGGCGCTGAAATCTATGGCCACGTCGGGCTTGAGGCGGATCTGGAAACGCTGCAACTGGCGCTCGACTGTCTGAAAGCAGTCGGGGTGCAGGCGCCCAGCGTTGACATGGCTGATGCCCGCATCGTCAAAGCCTTGCTCGACGGCGTGGCGCTTGAAGCTGACTTGCTGGCGCGCGTGCACGCCGCGCTGGCTGCCAAGGATGGCAGTGAGTTGCGGGATTTGACGCGCGATTTCCCAGCTTCTTCGCGTCAGGGCTTGCTCGCCTTGATCGAGCTTTACGGTGATGAAGAAGTTCTGATCGAAGCACAAAAAGCACTCGCGCCGCTGCCAGCAGTGCGACAGGCCCTGCTGAATTTGAAGTGGTTGGCGGATCATCTCGATGGCGTCCGGCTGAGTTTCGATCTGGCCGATTTGCGCGGCTATTCCTATTACACGGGCGCCCGGTTTTCGATTTACGCCCAAGGCGCCAACGATGCGCTGGTGCGTGGCGGCCGGTACGACGAAGTCGGCGCTGTTTTTGGCCGCAATCGCCCGGCGGCGGGTTTCAGTCTGGATATCAAGAGTCTGGTGGCGGTGCTGGCGGCGCGGCCTTTGCGCGCCGCCATACGTGCGCCCTGGCGCGACCTGCCTGATCTGCGTGCGGCCATCGCTGCCTTGCGCGAGAAGGGCCAGACTGTGGTGTGCGTGTTACCGGGCCATGAGGCGCAAGTTGAAGAGTTCCATTGCGATCGCGAACTGATTGAAGTCGCGGGGCAATGGGTCGTGCAAGCTGTTTGAGAACTATGAAATGACTGCAACAAAAGGACGTAACGTGGTTGTCGTTGGCACCCAATGGGGCGACGAGGGCAAAGGCAAACTGGTGGATTGGCTGACCGAGAGTGCGCAGGGTGTGGTGCGCTTTCAAGGTGGCCACAATGCCGGACACACGCTGGTGATCAATGGTGTCAAGACCGCCCTGCATCTGATTCCGAGCGGCATCATGCGCGTCGGTGTCAGATGCTATATCGGCAACGGCGTCGTGTTGTCGGTAACCAAGCTGTTCGACGAGATGGCGGGGCTGGAAAAGGCCGGCGTTGAAGTGCGTTCGCGCCTGCGTGTCAGTGAGTTGTGCCCGATGATTCTGCCGTTTCACGCCGCCATCGACGTGGCGCGCGAAGCGGCGCGCGAGAAGGGCGGCAACGCCAAGATCGGCACCACCGGGCGTGGCATTGGCCCGGCCTATGAAGACAAGATTGCACGGCGCGCCCTGCGTGTGCAGGACCTCAAATTCCCCGAACGATTCGCATCGAAGCTGCGCGAACTGCTGGATTTGCATAACCATGTGCTGACCACTTATCTCAACTCAACGGCATTTGATTTTGGTCCGACTCTGGCACCCTATATGGCCGAGGGCAAGGTTTTGTTCCAACCGGTGTTCGACGAGGCAATGCGCCAGGCCGAACTGCTCAAGCCGATGATGGCCGATGTCTCGCGCGAGCTCAACGAGGCGCATTTGAATGGCGCCAACCTGCTGTTTGAAGGCGCGCAGGGTACGCTGCTGGACGTTGACCATGGTACCTACCCCTACGTGACATCGAGCAACTGTGTGGCCGGTAACGCCGCTGCCGGTGCCGGCATCGGCCCGGGCCTGTTGCATTACATCCTGGGCATCACCAAAGCCTATTGCACGCGCGTCGGCGGCGGCCCGTTTCCGACCGAACTGCAGTGGCAAGTGCCGGGCACGCCGGGCTACCACATGAGCACGGTGGGTGCTGAAACAGGCGTGACCACCGGGCGCAGCAGGCGCTGCGGCTGGTTTGATGCGGCGCTGCTCAAGCGCAGCGCCCAGGTCAACGGACTGTCGGGTCTGTGCATTACCAAGCTCGATGTGCTCGACGGCCTGCCAGAACTGTTGTTGTGCACCGGGTATGAACTCGACGGCCAACTGGTGGACATCCTGCCCATGGGCGCCGACGACATCGAGCGCTGCAAGCCCATCTATGAAACCATTGCAGGCTGGAGCGACAGTACCGTGGGCGTGACCCGGTTCGAGAAGTTGCCGACCAATGCGCGGCTCTATTTGCAGCGCATCGAGCAGGTGACCGGTGTGCCGATCCACATGGTTTCCACCGGTCCCGACCGTGAGCAGACCATTCTGCTGCGCCACCCCTATCTGCTTGATTGATTCAGGAGCGAACCCATGTTGACGGAAGACGGCAAACACTTGTATGTGAGTTACGACGAATATCACAACCTGATCGAAAAGCTGGCGATCAAGATTCACCAGTCGGGCTGGCAGTTCGACACCATCCTGTGTCTGGCACGTGGTGGTATGCGCCCAGGAGACATTCTGTCGCGGGTTTTTGACAAGCCACTGGCCATCATGTCAACCAGTTCCTACCGGTCGGACGCCGGCACGGTGCAGGGCGTGCTCGACATAGCGCGCTTCATCACGACACCCAAGGGCGAGATCGCTGGTCGCGTCCTGCTGGTGGACGACCTGGCAGATTCCGGTCACACCCTGCGCGCTGTTATCAACCAGCTCAAGACCAATTACAAGCCGATTACCGAACTGCGCAGCGCCGTCCTATGGACCAAGGCCCTGTCGACCTTCCAGGCCGACTATTCCGTGGAGTTCCTGCCTAGCAACCCCTGGATTCATCAACCTTTCGAAGGTTACGATTCGCTGAGTCCTGAGCAACTGCTGCAAAAGTGGAGCGTTTGAGCGCGCAGGACAGCATGACCGAACTCAACACCACACTGATACACCATCCGTATCATCCGCCTGAAGGGTTCGCCGCGCCGCAACCGGGCGTTTTCAAGGCATCGACGGTGATCTTTCCCACTGTGGCGGCGATGCGCAACTTTGACTGGAAGGACAAGAGCGCCTACACCTACGGCCTGCACGGCACGCCCACGACCTACACGCTGGAGGAGCGCCTTTGCACACTGGAAGGCGGACTGCAATGTCTGCTGGCGCCAAGCGGGTTGGCAGCCATTGCCAACGTTGCCTTGTCCTTGCTGCGCTGTGGCGACGAGGTGCTGATTCCGGACAATGCCTATGGCCCGAACAAGGTTCTGGCGCAGGGAGAACTGATGGCCTGGGGCATCAGCCATCGTTATTACAACCCGATGGACGCGCAGGATCTGGCAGCCAAGATCGGTCCGCAAACGAGACTCGTCTGGCTTGAAGCCGCTGGCTCTGTGACGCTGGAGTTTCCTGATTTGCGCCAGTTGGTGCGGGTTTGCAAGGAGCGTGGCGTCTTGTGCGCGCTGGACAATACCTGGGGTGCCGGACTGGCCTTTGCGCCCTTTGACCTGCAGCCCGGCCTCAGCCCGGCCCTGGGCGTTGACATATCGGTGCACGCGCTGACCAAATACCCCAGCGGCGGTGGCGATGTGCTGATGGGCAGTGTCATCACGCGGGATGCGTCACTGCACATGAAACTCAAGCTGACGCACATGCGACTCGGTACGGGCGTTGGTGCCAATGATGCAGAAGCCGTGCTGCGCGCCTTGCCCAGTATGGCCCTGCGCTACCGCTCCCATGATGAGGCCACGCGCAGCCTGGCCACCTGGTGCCAGACGCGAGCTGAATTTGCCCAGGTATTGCACCCGGCGCTGCCCGACTCGCCCGGCCACGCCCATTGGCACGCGCTGTGCAAACCGGAACTCGGTGGTGCGGCAGGACTCTTCAGTGTGATCTTTCCGGTGCAGCGCAGTCAGGCACAGGTGGATGCGTTTTGCAATGCCCTCAAGTTGTTCAAACTGGGCTACAGCTGGGGCGGCCCGATGAGTCTGGTCGTACCCTACGACCTGGCTTCCATGCGCACTGGCTGGCCGGCCCATTTGCAGCAAGGCACACTGGTCCGCTTTTCAGTGGGTCTGGAAGCGGTGACTGATCTGCAGTCCGATCTGCAGCATGCGCTGGAATCAGCGCTGGCCTGAGGCCGCAAACGCTTGGTCGGCGCCGGCGCTGCGGTGTGAAATGGTAAAGTGTCTCCAATAACTTGAAAGCACATCTTGGCTACACCCAACTACGGATACGAAAAACGTCAGAAAGAACTGGCAAAGAAGAAGAAGAAAGAGGAAAAGCTCAAGCACAAGGCCGAGCGCAAAGTCGGCGAGGGTGCGCCCGACGAGCCCGGCCATGAGAGCGACGCAGACGCGTCAGGCGCTGGCGGATCCGAGACGCCGCCGCAAGCACCCTGATTCCTACTTCGGCATCCAGCCCAGGCCCTTGGCGTGCAGGCTCTGGATGTAGAGCCGGTCCTTTGTTTCAGTTACCGCGGTCGTTTCGGGATAGGCGCCGCTCGGATCCTGCAAGTCAGCCAGCACCTTGCCGTCTTCGGTGAAGGCCATCACATGGCTATAGGCTTTCGGGATTGGCCACATGAAACGCGGTAGCCGCAAGGTGAGTTTGCGCATGAAGGGCTGACTTGCCAGTTTGTCGATGGTCGCGTTGCGCGGTTTGGCAAAGCCGAGCCATATCTTGCCATCCGTGCCACGCATCAGGTTGTCCGGATAGCCCGGCAAATTGTCGAACAGCACGCTTGCTTCCTGGTTGGGCTGTGAGACGTCAACTTTACTGGCCTGGGTTGAAATCTTCCAGACGCGGTACTTGCCGGTTTCATTGACAAACAAGGTTTTTTCGTCCTGACTCAGCGCCACACCATTGGCAAAACTGAAGCCCTTGGCGACGACGCGGGTCACCTTGGTCGCCGGGTCGTATTCGAGAATCCGGCCGGTCGATGACTGCTCCAGAATATCGAGAATGCTGGCCTCAAAAGTGCCGCCCCATTTGGCCGGTGCGAAGCGGGCCGAGGCGTCGCTCACGTACATCTTGCCGTTGCTGGCGATGATGACGGCGTCGGCGTAGAGAATGGATTCGCCGTCAACCTTGTCGCTTAGCACGCTGATTTTCTTGTCCGCACTGATTGCCAGCAGTCCCTTGACCGCGTCTGCTGCTATCAGGTTGCCGCTTGCGTCAAAATCAAAACCCAACACACGCCCTCCGGTATTGGCAAACACTTCCTGGCCGCTGCCGTCCGGATTCATGCGCAGAATGTTGCCACTGGCCACCGTGGTATAGAGCTTGCCGTCTCTGGCCAGCACGATATGCTCCGGTCCTTCTTCGCCGCCGAGCGAAATCATTTTCAGGTTGGCCAGCAGATTGTTGGGCGTGTGCGGCCCGCTGTAGCCTGGCGCTGTGGGTGCATTCCAGCTGACCGGTTCAATGGGCACCGGCCACAGGCTAAGGTAGGCGGCCAGTGCCAGTACCACGGTGCCGACGATATAAAGTGCTGTTTTCATGGTGTCTGCCCTATCAGTTGTTGCGCCAGCACTGCCATGGCGCGGGGTGAGTGGTCGGTAGGCTCAATGATTCTGGCGCTCTCAAAGTGCCGGAAGTTGCGCCGCATCGATTGCAGGTAGACCGGATCATAGTGCTGACTGAGCAGGTCCTGCACCACTGGCGCAATGTTGCCGCCGCGCACCGAAGCCTGCCAGCGCGCTACCAGGGCCTTACCGAGAAAGGTGGACAGCACCTGCAGCCGTTCGCAGAAACTTTCGACGTCCTGCACAAAGAAATCATAGTCTTCCAGCAGCAGTGCCACGCGCTCGCTGTCGGGTAATACCAGGTTCAGACAGGGGGCACCGTGCATGGCTTCGACCAGCGAGGCTGGCAGCGCCACATTGCCGACCTTCTTGCTTTCGCTCTCGATGAACACCGGTCGCGCCGGGTCAAACTGGCGCAGCGCCTGCCAGATCAGACTGTCAAATCGCTTCTGCGTTGGTTGCGACAAGCCCGGGATCGCGCCGAGCACGGAACTGCGGTGATTGGCCAGCGCCTCCAGGTCCATCACCTGGGCCCCTTGCGCTGCCAGGGCCTGCAGCAGTCGTGTCTTGCCGGAACCCGTCGTGCCACAGACGACGCGCCAGTCAAACCGGTTCACCCAAAGCCCGATATCCTGCACGACAGCCGCCCTGAAAGCCTTGTAGCCACCCTCCAGCAGCGTGACCCGAAAGCCGATCTGCGCCAGGATCAGTGACAGCGCGCCGCTGCGTTGGCCACCGCGCCAGCAGTAGGCCAGCGGCTTCCAGTCCTTGGGCGTGTCGATCAGTTCGCGCTCGATATGCGCTGCGATGTTGCGCGCTGCCATGGCTGCGCCACGCTTTCTGGCCTCGAACGGATTGACCTGCACATACATGGTACCGATAACACGCCTTTCCTCATCGTTGAGTGTCGGCCAGTTGACGGCGCCTGGCAGATGATCCAGCGCAAATTCATTTTCGCTGCGCGCGTCAATGATGCTGTCAAACTCGGCAAAACGGCCCAGCAGTTCGCTCGCGCTCAGTGTGACCAGGCTCATTTAAGCAACTTCAGCAGTTGGGGCCAGATGTTGTCGAGTATCTGCGGGTGTGCTTCGGCGGTCGGATGAATTCTGTCGCCCTGAAACAGGCGCAGACTGTCGCTCGTGTCGGCAATACCTTTAAGCAGAAACGGCACCAGAGCCGCCTTGTTGGCCTTCGCTACCTCAGCAAACATGGCGGTAAAGCGTTCGCTGTAATCGCGGCCGTAGTTGGGGGGCATCTGCATGCCCAGCAGCAGTACCCGGGCACCGCCTTTTTTCGCCATGCGTGTCATCCGGTTCAGATTGTCCCGGGTCAGTTCCAGTGGCAGACCCCGCAGGGCGTCGTTGCCGCCCAGTTCAATGATCAAATGGCTGGGCTCATGTTGTTCCAACAGCGCTGGCAGGCGCGACAGTCCGCCGGAACTTGTATCGCCGCTGATGCTGGCGTTGATGACACGGACGGAATTCTTGCGGGCCTGCAGGCGCTGTTCCAACAGGGCAACCCAGCCACTGCCCCGTTTCAGGCCATACTCGGCACTAAGCGAGTCGCCCAGCACCAGAATGGCTTGACCGACCGGCGCTGCGGCATGCACGAAGCCGCTGACAGATGCAAGTAAAGAAGTCGCGATAAAGTGTCGTCGATACAAAGAAAGTCCCATGGCTGATTCAATTATTTCTGTCTTGCACGTTTTCAAGTCGGTGACAGATTCGACCGGCACGCTCGACATTCTGCGCGATATCGATTTTGCCTTGAACGCGCGCGAGACTGTGGCCATTGTCGGCGCCTCCGGTTCCGGCAAGAGCACGCTGCTGTCCATCATTGCCGGCCTCGATACGCCCACCCGCGGCACAGTGCGGCTGGCGGGTCAGGACCTGTTTGCGATGAGCGAGGACGAACGTGCCGCCCTGCGGGCACAGAAAGTGGGTTTTGTGTTCCAGAGCTTTCAGCTGCTGGCCAATCTGACGGCGCTGGAAAACGTCATGCTGCCGCTGGAATTGGCGGATCGGCGCGACGCGCGTCAAGCTGCTACCGAGATGCTGCTGCGGGTCGGCCTCGCGGAGCGCCTCGGGCATTACCCGAAGGTGCTCAGCGGTGGAGAGCAGCAGCGCGTGGCGCTTGCGCGCGCTTTCGTCGTTAAGCCGGCCGTGCTGCTGGCAGACGAGCCCACCGGCAGCCTGGACTTTGCCACGGGTGAAAAAGTGATGGAGCTGATGTTTGACCTGAACCGCGAGCAGGGCACGACTCTGGTGCTGGTAACGCACGACAGCGCCATCGCCGAGCGCTGTGATCGGCGCATTACGATAGAAGCGGGGCAGGTGCTGACGACCTGACACAGCCGTTATCCCCGGACCGACATTTGTCATCCCGGGCTAGCCATTTGTCATCCCGGACTTGATCCGGGATCCAGTACCACGCATTCACTGGATTGCGGATCGAGTCCGCAATGACAAACAAGCGGGGCCGTAATGACAGCGGTGTGGGCCAGAGAACGGATACCCGGTCCGCCGCCTCCCAACAGGCCCAAGACAACCCGCGATAATCGCGTTATGTCTTCCTCCAAAGTTCTATTCGGCTTTCATGCCGTCGGTGTGCGTCTCAAAACGGCACCGAAATCGATTGTTGAAATTTATTTCGAACCGACCCGGCGCGACGCCCGGATGCGCCAGTTTCTCGACAAGGTGAATGAAGCGGGCCTACGACTGATTGAGGCCGATGGTTTGCGCTTGTCCAAGCTCTGTGGCGGTCATGGCCACCAGGGCGTGGCGGCGCGCGTGCAGGAGCTCTCGCAGGTGAAGTCGCTCGACGAACTGCTGGAGCAACTCGAGGCGACGCAGGCGTTGCTGGCGCAGGCTGATCGCGTGGCGCCCCTGATTCTGGTGCTCGACGGTGTGACCGACCCGCACAACCTGGGCGCCTGTCTGCGAGTTGCTGATGGCGCTGGTGTGCACGCCGTGATCGCACCGAAAGACCACGCGGCCGGCATCAATGCGACGGTGGCCAAAGTGGCCAGTGGCGCGGCCGAGACCGTGCCTTACTTCATGGTGACCAATCTGGCGCGCACCCTGAACGAACTCAAGGAGCGCAATATCTGGATCATTGGTACCAGCGACCTGGCGACCAAGACCCTGTACCAGGCCGACCTGCGAGGTCCGGTGGCTCTGGTGCTTGGCGCCGAGGGCGACGGCATGCGCGCGCTCACGGCCAGGACCTGCGATGAACTGATCAGCATTCCGATGCGCGGCGCGGTCGAAAGTCTGAACGTCTCGGTGGCCAGTGGCATTTGCCTTTACGAAGCCGTGCGCCAGCGCAGCTGATGCGCCCTGTCAATTCCATTCAACATCAACTCCAGCCCGCCATGAAGTCGAAAATCCTGCGTTTCTTTCTATTGCTTGTCGTCATTGTGTTGCTGCTCTCTGGCGGCTGGCTCTGGCTCACCCTGAACTGGAGCTACTCGCAGGGCGAGCGCGCCGGCTATGTGCAAAAGCTTTCCAAGAAGGGCTGGCTGTGCAAGACCTGGGAAGGCGAAATCGCCATGGTCACGATGCCCGGTGCGATCCCTGAAAAGTTCGAGTTCACCGTGCGAGAAGACGCGGTGGCGCAAAGAATCAATCTGCTGGCCGGCAAGCGCGTGGTCCTCAATTACGCGCAACACCGTTTCATTCCCTCATCGTGCTTTGGCGAGACCGAGTACTTTGTGGCGTCGGTGCGCGAAGTTCTGGACAATCCCTCGCCACAACCGACGTCTGCGCCTCTGGCACCCAATCCGGCGGCGCAAGGCCAGTTGTCCGAGCCACGCTAAGGCCGCACCGCTCATGGATCAAACCGAAGACCTGGACGAAAGTCGCCTGGCTGACGCCTGGGCTGAACTACAGAATCATGCTGCCAACGGCGAGCCGCTGCGTGCCGACGCCTACCGCCTCGCCTTTGCTGATCCGGAATTTTTGTTGCGTCGTGAGACGCGGGGTATCCGGTTTCAGCTGGAAATGCTCAAGCCCGATCTGGACCAGATGGCGCAAGGCATAGCCAACACGGTTGTCGTTTTTGGCAGCGCGCGCTTTGCCTCGCCAGAAGAAGCACAGACCCGCCTGCGGGAGGCGCATCTCAGTGCTGACCCGGACGCTTTGGCTGTGGCGCAGCGCAAACTGCGCAATGCGCATTACTACGATCAGGCGCGGCTATTTGCCCGTCTGGTAGCCACTCACAGCGCAAAACTGCCGAGCCCCGAGCAGTTGTTCATTGCTACCGGCGGCGGGCCCGGCATCATGGAAGCGGCGAACCGTGGCGCACACGAGATGGGTGCCCTGACCGTTGGTCTGAACATCGCGCTGCCGCACGAACAGCGTCCCAACCCCTACATCACGCCGAGTTTGAGTTTCAAGTTTCACTACTTCGCGCTGCGCAAAATGCATTTCATGATGCGCGCCAAAGCGCTGGTGGCTTTCCCCGGCGGCTTCGGCACACTGGACGAACTGTTTGAGGTCATTACTCTTGTGCAGACGCGCAAGGCCAGGCCGGTGCCGATTGTGCTGTTTGGCTCGGAGTACTGGCGGCGCCTGTTCAACCCGGAAGTGATGATCGAGGAGGGCGTGATATCCGAGCAGGACCTGGCCCTCTTCACTTATGTCGATGAACCCCAGGCGGCGTGGGATGTGATTCAGAGTTTCTACGGTCTGTCAGCGTCACTTTGCAGGACGGGCTGATGTTTGGTACGTGAATGGCATGAATATCTGTATACCCGGACGATCCATGCTAAAGGCTGCCTCTGGCGTTTGATGAGCGGACAGGACTGGTAGTGGCTGTGCCGGACTGACGGCTTGACGGCTTGAGCTAAACCCAGCCAAACCAGCCCAACAGCCCACCGGCTCCCAATAGCCACAGCATGTGAATCCGGGTGCGCCACACCAGCAGGGCAGTTGCTGCGGTGAGCAGCCAGATCGGCCAACTCTTGCCGGCCTGGCCCAGATTGGCGACCAGCAGCCAGCCGGTGGCGATCAGCAGCGCTATTACGATAGGCGCCATGCCTTGTTTGAAGGCTCGCACACCACGAAGCTCCCGGTTTTGATGACTCCAGCGCGTAGCGGCAAAGGTCAGCGTCGTGCTGGGTACCAGGATGCCTAGCAGGGCAATCAGCACGCCCAGCCCCGCCAGGGGCCACGCCGCCATACCGGCCGCGGCACCACCACCGGCGTTCAATCCGACGTTCCATCCGAACAGGGCAATGAACAGCACGTTCGGACCGGGCGCGGCCTGCGCCAGTGCGATCGATGAACTGAACTGGGGGTCGCTCAGCCAATGCTGCTCGGTCACCAGATAGCGGTGCATATCCGGCGCGGTAGTGATGGCGCCACCCACTGCCAGCAGTGAGAGCGACAGGAAGTGACCCAGCAGGGCGAGCCAATCGGTAAGACCGAGGTTGATGCTCATGTCCGGTCCTTCAATCCGCTGGCGCGTCCAAGCTGCCGGTAGGCCCAGCCGTAGGCCGCACCGCCGACAACAAGCAGGACCCAGACCAATGGCACGCGCATCAGGGCAACGGCCACAAACGTCAGCGCAGCGAGCAGGCCGCAAGCCAGAGCACCCATGACGTTCTTCTGGAGGGCAGCGATCAGTTTGATGCCGGTCGCAGCAATCAGGCCGGCCGCCACTGCACCCATGCCTCGCAACGCACCCTGAACTCCAGGTAGATCCGAAATACCGGAAAAGATGGCAGCCAGCGTCAAGACAACCATGAGTGGGAATGTCAGCATGCCGGCCAGCGCCATCAGGGCACCGCGCAGACCAAAATAGCGGTCACCAATCATCAGCGAAAGATTGACGACGTTGGGTCCCGGCAGGATTTGTGCAACCGCCCAGTCTTCAATAAACTCTTCGCGCGTCAGCCACTGCTTCTTTTCTACCAGCTCGCGCTGCACGATGGCCAGTACGCCGCCGAAACCCTGCAGTGCCAGCCAGGTGAACGACCAGAACAGATCGGCTGGTGAGCGCGGCCGATGCTGCGCCTCTGGATCGGGCGCGCTCACTGCAGAAGGGAGTTTCTCAGTCATGCGCTGATTATGGCTGGGCTGCGTCGGCACGGAGCCGGGTCGCCATTCTCAGAGCTTCAGTTCCCAGGTCTCGCCCACCAGGTCGTGCCCGAAGCCGTGATAGGGTTCACTCTTGACCATCTGAAAGCCTTTGCTGGCATAAATGTGGCGTGCCGCGTCCAGGCAACTGTTGGTCCACAGCACCATCTTTTTGTAGCCCTTGCTGCGCGCAAAGGCGAGGCACTCGTCAGTCAGCCGCGTCCCGAGTCCCAGGCCGCGCGCCGCCGGTGTCAGGATCAGCATGCGCAACTGGGCGATGGTTTTGGACTTGCGCACAACGAAGACCGAACCGACGCGCTCTCCGCCCAACTCGGCAATCCAGCAACGCTCCCAAAGTGGCTGCTGACGGCGCAGATAGCGCGCCACGATGTCAGCCACCATCGCTTCGAATTCTGAGTTCCAGCCATATTCCAGGGCATAGATTTCGCCGTGCTGCTGCACGACCCATCCCATGTCGCCGGGCTGTGGCTCGCGCAGCGTGAGCTTGCGCTTCAAGATTTCAATAGACCGGTTCAAAGCGTCGGATGGTCGCCTTGACCTCGTCTGTCAGGGCAAAACCGGTGCCGAAGCGCTGTGCCAGTTCATCGGCACGCCGGATAAATGCGTCTATGCCCATGCCGTAGATGAATTGCATGACGCCGCCAGTCCAGGCCGGGAAACCAATGCCGAAGATGGAACCGATATTGGCATCGTGCACGCTGGTCAGCACGCCTTCGCTCAGGCAACGCGCGGTCTCGACGGCCTGTCGATAGAGCAAGCGGTCCTTCATGTCAGTGATGTCCCACGGGGCGTCCGCCTTTTCATACAGAGACTTTAGCTGTGGCCAAAGGAACTTCTTCGCCCCTTTTTCTTTCGGGTATTCGTAAAAACCGCCGCCACCGGCGCGACCAGGTCGCTGATGCTTACGCACCATCTCGATAACCAGGGCTTCACCCGGGCTGGCAAGGTAGGCCTTGCCCTCGGCCTCAAAATCGGCGCGCGTTTGCTCCATCACATGCAGGCTCAGGTTCAGAGCCACCTCGTCCAGCACCGCCAGCGGACCCACCGGCATGCCGCACTGGAGGCCAGCGTTCTCGATTGCTGCTGCCGGTATGCCTTCGCCCAGCATCGCCACGCCTTCCATCACAAACGTGCCAAAGACCCGACTGGTGAAGAAGCCGCGCGAGTCGTTCACGACAATCGGCATCTTGCCAATGGCCTGCACGTAGTCATAGGCGCGCGCCACGGTTTCATCGCTGGTCTGCTTGCCACGAATGATCTCCACCAGTTTCATCTTGT
>SESH01092344.1_pt1 | contig 13364 bp, 10 predicted proteins | sample 3171561 | NCBI WGS metagenome assembly SESH01 (sample SAMN10866947, study PRJNA518727) | freshwater metagenome | biome: subpolar coniferous forest; feature: holomictic lake; material: water; isolation source: holomictic Lake 442 2011 16.5 m and 2014 13 m | place: Canada: near Kenora, Ontario
CCGACGGCAAGCTGGCCATCGTTGCCACCGAGAAATTCAATATTGGCGACAAGGACATGAGCGCGCAACTCCTGCGGGCCAAGGCCTCCGGCGCGCAGGCGGTGCTGATTTGGGGTATCGGCCCGGAGTTGGCGGCGGTTGCCAACGACATGGCCAAAATCGGCTTCAAGGTACCGCTGATCGGGGGCTGGACGCTTTCGATGTCCAATTTCATCAATAACGCCGGTGCCAATGGCGATGGGGCACTGATGCCGCAGACCTTCATTGAGGAGCCAGTCACTAAGGCGGCAGCCTCCTTCATTGAGGCATATCACAAGGCATACGCCGTGGCGCGGATACCCTCTCCGGTTTCGGCGGCTCAGGGCTATGACGCTGTATTGCTGCTGGCGGCTGCGGTCAAGCAGGCCGGCTCAACCGATCCCCAAAAAATTCGCGATGCGCTGGAAGACCTGCGCGAGCCGGTTAACGGAGTGATCGCAACCTGGAAAAAGCCCTACTCCAAATGGGACGCGGCGCACCCCGAAACTCATGAGGCTTTTCGCCGCGAGAATGTGGTCATGGGCATGGTTAACGGCGGCCGGGTAGTGTTCGCCAATCCTGATGATCGGGCTCGGCTAGAAAAGCGCTAAAGCAGAGCGGTATTAAGCTTGTAAGGTCGGGTGACTGGGAGGCTGGGAGGCTGGGGGCTGCACATCTGGCCCCCACCGGTTCCTTAAGGCAACTGGCCAACTTAAGTTTTATAGTTTCGACTTGGTTCCCTTGGACGATCCGCCTATGGAATTGATAAACAACGGCCAGATGTTGGTAAGCGGCGCCGCCATGGGTTTTGTGTACGCGCTGGTGGCCTATGGCTTCCAAATGACCTATGCGACCAGCAAGTCGATCAACTTTGGTCAGGGCGAGTTGGTGATGGTTTCAACCTTCATTAGCTTGACGGCGGCGGAATCTGGTCTCCCCTACGCCCTGGTGGTACCTCTGGGTTTGCTCGTCGGGGCCGGACTTGGTCTGTTTGTCGAGCGGGTTGCGGTGCGGTTCGCCCTGGCCCAAAAAAGCGAGGGCTGGATTCTGATGACCATTATTCTCGGCCTGTTCGCTATTTCGGCGGCCGAGAACATCTGGGGCAAGGATGAACGCCCATTTCCGACGCCGATCGGCCGGGCCTCGCTGGACATTGGCGGCGGCATCGGCGTAACCCCGGTTGAGTTGTCGGTGGCTTTGGGCGTCATCCTGGTGATGGTGTTGATCGAGGTTTTTCGGCGTTGGACTCTGCTCGGCAAGGCGGTTGACGCGGTAAGCGCTGATCGCGATGCTGCTGAATTAATGGGCATATCCGCCACTACAGCTATCGCCATTTCCTACGCCTTGTCGGGGGCGGTGGCGGCTTTTGCCGGCATTTTGGTGGCACCGATCACCTCGGTTGGCCCATCAATGGCCGCCACCCTGATCCTGAAGGCTTTTTCGGTCGCAGTGGTTGCCGGGCTCCAATCCGGCGGCGGGGTAGCCGTGGTCGGGATCGGGCTTGGCATCCTGGAAAGCCTCGCCAGTTTTCATATAGGTTCGGGCTGGCGTGAAACCCCCGGTCTGATCCTGCTCATTCTCGCCCTCGCCCTGCGGCCCAACGGCATATTCGGCAAGGCGATAATCCGAAAGGTGTGAGCACAATTGATCACCAAACGCCAAGCGACGGAAGCCACCGCCCTTTTGCTCATGGCTGTGGTGCCGCTAGTTTTCGGCGGCAACGCCTATATTATGGGTCTGATTACCCTCGTGGTTATCTATGCTATCACCTTGATCGGTCTCGACGTCACCGTCGGCTATCTGGGGCAGGTTAATCTTGGCCACGCGGCTTTCATGGCGCTCGGCGCCTATGCTGCCGGACTGGCGACGACCAAACTCGGTTGGAGCATGGCCCCTTCGTTGCTGGCGGCCATGCTGGTCGGCCTAGTTACCGGCGCCTTGCTAGCCTTGCCGGCCTTGAGACTGGAGGGGCCGCAGTTCGCGTTGGCGACCCTCTCTTTTGCCTCGCTCGTGGTCATACTTCTCAACGAGTTGGAGGGTCTGACCAACGGAGCCCAGGGCCTGTCCCTGGTTCGACCGGCGCTGTTCGGCATAAAATTGTCCCCCGCCGGGTTTTACTGGATGTGCCTAGCGCTGCTCAGCCTGATCTGGATGGGTATGCGCAATCTGCTGTCTTCTCATTGGGGGCGTAGTTTTGAGGCGTTGCGCGACAGTCCGATCGCCACCGATGCGGTTGGAGTGTCAGTCTATGGACGCAAAGTAACAGCATTCGCACTCGGATCGTCTTTGGGCGGCTTGGCTGGCGGCCTTTATGGCTTTGATTTCCAGTATCTGCAACCTGACAGCTTCCGCTATGATCTGATGGTCATTTTGTTACTGGGGGTTGTTTTAGGTGGGCGCAAGTCGCTGTGGGGTGCCCTGTTGGGGGCGGTACTAATCGTGATGCTGCCAAATCTCTTGTCTGCGCGTCCGGTTTTCGCGACTATCGCTATTCTTGGCTTTGTGGCATCACTGCTGGCCGCTTGGCATAGACGACGGATTTCATCAACGATAAGCTTCCAAGCGGCGGCTCCTATTGCCGCAACCGGGTTGATGGTGCTGGGCGGCCTATTCGCACAAAGCCTGGAGGATTGGCGCAAGGCAGTATTCGCCTTGATTCTTTTCGCCGTAGTGGTGGGGCTGCCGGAAGGGGTGATGGGCTGTGTCGAACGCGCTCTGGCCGGACTGTTCAGGGTCGGCCGGCGGCCGCTGCCGCTGCCCTGTTCACTGGATGAGGTGCTTCCGGCCCAAGAGCCGGACCAAGAGCCGGGCCTAGAGAATAACGGCGCCGTCCGGCTCGAAGTAGTCGGACTGTCGTGCCGTTTTGGTGGGCTGGTGGCCCTAGACAGGTTCAATATGAAGGTGCGGGCGGGCGAGGTTCATGGCCTGATCGGGCCCAACGGCAGCGGCAAATCCACCGCCATCAACGTAATTTCAGGCCTTTATCCGCCAGCTACGGGTTATGTCCGCTTGGATGGCCGGCTATTACCCAGCGGCAATCTGGTGCGGGCGGCAAGGGCCGGCATCGGCCGGACCTTTCAGAATCTGCAATTGTTTTTCGGCCTTTCAGCCCTTGAGAACGTCATGGTGGCACTACGCCATGTTTATTGCCTACCTCTCCCGCTGATCATGCTCGGTTTTGGTGTGCGCGAGGAGGAAACCGCCCGTTCCGAAGCGCTGTCGCTACTCAATCTGGTCGGTCTTGGCGATCACGCCGAGATTAAGGCCCAGGACCTGCCCTATGGTGCTCAGAGATTCCTTGAAATCGCCCGCGCGCTGGCCTGCCGTCCACGATTGTTGATCTTGGATGAACCAGCGGCCGGCTTGTCATTGCCCGACATCAAGACCCTGCTGGGGATCATGGATCGCATTCGCGAGCGGCGCATTCCAGTCATCTTGATCGAGCACCACATGGATGTTGTCGCCCAACTGTGCGACCGCGTCACCGTGCTTGACGGCGGAAAAGTCATCGCCACCGGCACTCCGGGAGAAATCCAGACCGATACCGAGGTAATCCGTGCCTATCTCGGCTCAATTGCCTGTACCGGGGGTGCCTGCACAGGGGGTGCAAACAATAAGACGAGTGTGGTGGCATGCTGACCATAGAAAAACTTACGGCGGGATACGGTGCCAGTGCTGTTCTGCACGGCATCGACCTTTCGGTGGCGGACGGTCAGGTTGTAGCCGTGATCGGACCCAATGGCGCTGGCAAAACTACCCTGATGCGAACAATCTCCGGGTTGCTTTCGGCACGTTCCGGACATATCCGCCTGGACGGGCAGGAGATAGGCCAGATTCCCGCCAACCGTCTGGCGCGGCTGAGTTTGGCGCATGTTCCAGAGGGACGCCGTGTTTTCGCCCCCCTCTCGGTTGAGGATAATTTATTATTGGGCGGTTACAGCCGTCTGCCCAAACTGTTCGGTTTCGCTTCAAAAGCCCGCCCGGATCTCGACCGGGTCTATGACCTATTTCCAAAATTGCGCGAACGTCGACGTCAGTCCGCCGGAACGCTGTCGGGCGGAGAACAACAGATGCTGGCCATTGGCCGAGCCCTGATGATCAAGCCTCGCCTCCTATTGCTTGACGAACCGTCAATGGGGCTTGCACCAGTGATGGTACAGGAGGTGTTCGCCACCATCAAGCGTCTGCGCTCGGAGGGCACCACGATGCTACTGGTCGAGCAATTCGCAGAAAGCGCTTTGGCCCTCGCCGATTATGCCTATGTCATGGAAGGTGGCCGTATCGCCTTTTCAGGACGGGCGAGCGATTTGGCCGTTGATCCCCGGGTGATCGAGATTTATCTCAACGGCGGCGACCAAGGCAACGCGCCATAACAACGAGCCATAACAAAGATATTAGGGTCCGGGACATCAAGGCCGCAGTGGGGTCAATGGGGGCAGCGGAGTCAATTAGCCAAGCCCCTTGTGCTTATAGACCAAACCGATACAATTCAGATGCCGCGTTTATTGCCGTGTGTCGCCCTGAGCTACACAAACCGAGGTTGTATTTTGATGAATTACGTTCATAGTTTTATCCTAATCGTTGCGATGACAAGCATAACCGCCTGCGCCGGGCTGCAACCTCCCGAATACCAGACTCTGAACATGCGGATAACCATTGAGGAAAAAGCCTCGCATAGGGACTATGTCGAACTTGGTCAATGTGGTTCATCCCACTGGGGCGCGCACGCCAACGCCATCACCTATGAAAAGGCGGTGCTGTTCGATCTGTTCAATCAAACCCGACGGGCAAACGTCTTTACCGTCGCCATTACCGGCAAGAACGGCTCGCCGCTGTCCAAGGACGTAGCCATCAGGTCGGACGATTCCAAGCCGGTTGAGTTGATCGTTGACACCGGCAGCGAAGTCGTGAGTTTCGACATGGGCGAAGCGGAACAGAACTGCCAGTTGGCCACGGCAATGGTCCCGCGCTGTTCCTGCTCACAAGACGCCATCGGCCAAGCCGTCAAGCTCAAGACGCACAAACTGCCGCCGGAGTTCTTTGATAAAGATGTCGCCGGCTATAATCTGTCGGTAAAGGTAAAGGATTGGTAAGGCAGCCGATTGAACCGCCGGTAAAGATCGCCGTCATTAACCGCTTCTATCCGCCCGACCCGGCGCCAACCGGGCGGGCCGCCCAGAGTCTTGTTCAGAGTCTCACGACCGAACTACCGGGTTGTGAGATCACCGTATACACGACGCGCGGGGTCTATGACCGGCGACCGACAGCCGGGCAGGCCGCAGCCGGGGTATCGCTCGTCACAATTCCCGCACTTTATCAGGGCAAACAACCAATTCTGCGCTTGCTATCGTCCGTGGTCGAAGGCCTGCGGCTGGCCTATTTGGCAACCAGGCGGGCCGACCTAGTGATTTCCCTTACGGACCCTCCGCTGCTCTCATTCTGGGTGGCGCTGTTTGTTCGCCGGTCCGGGTGTGCGTGGATAGAGTGGGTAATGGATGTCTATCCCGACTTTCTGGTTGCGGCCAGGGTAGTCAAACCTAACAATCCTATATATCTCTGGCTATGGCGGCTGGCCTGCGGCCATCGGCCCAACCGGATCATCGCTCTGGGCGAGCCTCAGCTCGCTTACCTGCACCGCACGCGCGGCATGGCCACACCGGGTTTCATCCTGCCAGCTGGAGTTCTGCCAGCCGGAGCGCTGCCGGAACCTGCTCCAATTCTGGCTACATCCGGTCTGGTCCGGCTTGCCTATGCCGGCAATCTAGGCGACGCCCATTGCCCGGAGCTGGTGGCGAGACTGATTGAGCGGGCGACGGATCGGGGCTTCCACTTCGATGTCTCGGTCCACGGCTCGAGGGCAAAGTGGTTGCGTCGTCGCTTGGCCGGCCGGTCAATGGTGCGGTGGCACGACTTCCTGGCCCAAGACCAGCTAGCAGAAGCCGACTGCCACCTTGTGACCCTGTCTGCCGCCGCCACTTGGCTATGCGTGCCGTCCAAGGCGGTGTCGGCGGTCTGTATGGCGCGCCCGGTCATCTTCGCCGGTAGCGCCGACGCCGATAGCTGGGCGATGCTGGGCCAGACCGGATTGCTGGCCGGATGGCTGATTGCCGAGCAAGCGAATGGCGGCTTTCGCGACGCCGATATCGACAATGTGCTGGCGGCTGTGGCGAAGCCTCAGGAGCGCGAGGCCAAAACGGCCGCAGCTAAGGAACTTGGAGACCGGCTCCGCGCCATGGAGGCGGCGACCCAGCGTGAAATTGCCGCATGGATAGCGGATCATATTATCGTGCCGAAGGCTTGACTCATGGCCAAGCCTTTGGCCGCGCCACGAGGCGCGCGACGGCAGTCGCCGCCGAACACCAACGCCCCCTCGCTATGAAGCGCAACACCTTGCTCACTGAAGGTTTCCCATGACGAGTTGCGCACCAATTTCCGTCTTCGTCCTGACCCGCAACGAAGAAACAAATTTGCCTCAGCTGCTTGATACGATAGCGGGTTGGGCCGAGGAAATTGTTCTGGTCGATTCGTTTAGTACCGATCGCACCCTGGAGATAGGTCTGGCCCATGATTGCCGGATCATTCAGAATCCATTCGTCAACCACGCCGTGCAGTGCAATTACGCACTGGACCATGGCAGTTTTGCCCATGACTGGTTGCTTCGGCTCGACGCCGACGAGATTATGCCGGAGGCGCTGAAGGCCGAGCTAGCCTTGATTGCCTGCACCGCTCCCGCCGAGGTGACCGGCGTCTACTTGGATCGCCGAATATATTATATGAACCGATGGCTGCGCCACGGCGGTCTTTATCCCAACCGTATTTTGCGCATGTTCCGGCATGATGCCGGCCGTTTCGAGCTGCGCACCGAAGAGCATTTCCTGTTGACGCGCGGCCACGCCATGGTAGCCAAAAACGATTTCCTCGAAAATAACCGAAATAACACTTTGAAATACTGGCTAGGTAAGCACGCTGACCTGTCCGACGGCGAAGTTGCGGACACAATGACGCTGGACCGGCCGAACAGTGAAGGCATCAAGCCGCGCCTATTCGGGGTCAAAGCCGAGCGGACCCGCTGGCTAAAAACCCGGATATATCGCCGAGCCCCCTTGTTTGCCCGAGCCTTTCTGTATTTCATCTATCGCTATATATTCCGTTTGGGTTTCCTGGACGGCGTACCGGGACTGATTTTTCACGTCAACCAAGGGTTCTGGTATCGGTTTTTCGTGGATGCCCGGATTTACGAGCAGCGTTCCGGCTGGTTCGACCGCCCCCCACACTTCAAATAACCCCCACACTTCAAATAACCGCCCGATAATACTCAAGCAGCCGATGGCCTACCGCTGGCCAGGAATAGGCGCGCTCGGCCAAAAGCACCGCCCGCGCCGACATCGCCGCCAGCTGGTTGGGGGCTTGCAACAGGGCAGCCAAGCGCGAGGCTATTGCCACTGCATCACGGGAGATGATCTCACCGGCTCCTGCCGCCACGATATCGCCAGAGATTTGGACATCGGCTGTGACCAGTACCGGCACGCCATGCGCCAGCGCCTCAGCAACCGCCCGGCCAAAGTTCTCGTGGTAAGAAGGCAGCACGAACAAGCTGGCCTGACGGAAGAGTCGCTCGCGTCGCTCCGGTTCCACCATGCCGAGAAACCGAATGTTGGGATGGCCCCCGGCTTGGCGATGCAATTGCTCGACATAAACCGGAGCGCCACCGCCCGCGATGATCAAGGAGGCGTCGGGAACCGCAGGCAGCGCCCGGAGAAAACCCTCGATCAGGAATTCCACCCCTTTTTGCGGGTGCAGGCGCGACAGGAAAAGCACTTTCCGCTCGTTCGGATTTCCCTCTCGAACTGGGTGCTGGAGAACTGGGGGCAAACTAATCCCGAGCGGCACCACAAAGCAGCGCAAGCCCGGTTCGCGCAGGTGGCGAATGGCGCTTTCACGTTCTTGCTGGCTTGTAAAGTGAAAGACGCTACGGCGGACCAGCCACCTCCCCCAGATGCAACGAAACATGCCGCGACGCAGCAAGGCGCCCAAACGCTCGCGCCAGTTCTTGCGATGACCGGTATGCCCGGCAAGCTCCCCGCAAGGACGGATGACCAGGGGCCGGTGACACAAAACACTGGCGATCAGGGCGGCTATTGTACAAAAGTTATGAAAGTCATGGACAATTATCAGATCGTAATCGCGTGCCCTGACGATCAGCCACCAAAGTAGGCCAGGGGAAAAACCGAACCGTCCCCAAAACGGAGCATGATGGATGACCGCCTTGACCGTCGAAGGGATGATGCAGGGCAAGCCATAATCCGTGGTTGCAATCATATTGCTAGCACCCAGGCATTCGAGAGCTTGAACGGTCTCGATCACCGCCAGGCTGGGTCCGCCCTGGGCCGGTGCGATACTTGAGATGACATGAAGGAGCCGAAGGCGCGGTATGCCAGGATATATGTGCTGCATCTCAGGCGCGTTTGCCATTATTTCCATAATACTGTTTGTAATAGCCGGGGTTGTAGAGTCCAGAATCCTTATAACTGTAGTATTTGCTGTGCTGGCTAATATCGACGTTGTTAAGTACAAACCCGGCGACAGTCGCACCTATCGATGTCAAGTGCTCACAAGCCATTACGACCAAGTTTCGCCTTGTCGAATACCAGCGTACTACCATCACGGTGGCGTTGGCGACGGTAGACAAAACTCTGCCATCAGCAACCAGGAGAATAGGCGAGCTGTCGAGAATTATCAGATCGTATTGTTGCGAGAAAAGCTCAATCGCCCGGCGCAGCGTTTTTGAAGAGAGCAGCAACATGGTATTGCCGACACGGGAACCCGCCGTAATGTAATTCAGACCCGATCTAGCGTCGATATTGATCACGTCGTTTACCCCGGCCTTACCGGCCAACATGTCCGCCAGACCTTTTTTATTGGGGACGCCCAGGGCCTTATGCACGCTCGGACGGCGCAGATCACAGTCGATCAAAAGAACCCTACTGCCGGCCATGGCTTGGACTTGCGCCAGCCCGCAGGACATGAAGGTCTTACCCTCACCGGCCAGGGCCGAAGTCACCAGAATGATCTTCGGAGGCTGGTCGGTGCATGATATCAGGAGGCTGGTTGCGATGTGCCGCAGGGATTCCACCTCGACCGACAACGGGCGCGCAACGGCCCAATGCAGGGGGTTTTGCTTGTCAACCACCGACAAGTTGGTCAGAGTCTGTGGCACTAGGCCAAGCGCCGGCACCCGCAATTCGTTTTCAACCTGTTCGACGCTGATGAAGCCTGATTCGATCTCATCAAGCAGGAAGGCCAACGCGACGCCCAGCAACCCGGCCAGCATCATTGCGGTCATGACGATCATGCGCTTGTCGGGAAAGCGTGCCTGCGCCGGTTCGACCGCGCGTGACAGGATGCGGGCGTCGGATTCCCGCAGAGCGGATTGGTTGCTGGTCTCCTTGAAGCGGGTGAGGAAGTTTTCAAAAATCGCCCGGTTGGCTTGGGCCTCACGTTCCAGGATGCGAAGCTGCGCCTCGGATTTATTTTGCTCAGCCGCCGTATTTTGCAAGCGGTCAAGCCCGTCGATCAACTCGATTTCCCGGCTTCGGGCAATCTCGACTTGGTTGGCCAAACCCTGAAGGATGCGGCCGACCTCAAGCTGAATTTTGTCCCGGATTTCCCGCAGCTCGGAGCGAACTTTCTGAGGTTTCGGGTGCTTTTCGCCATAAGTATTCGCCAACTCGGAAAGACTGCGCAGGACTGTCAGCTCATGCTGGCGAAGGGACTGGATGGTTGCCGAGTTGAGCACCTCCGCCACCGAAGCGGTATCAACCGAACGTCCGTTGAGAACACCCCGGGCCTGACGCAGCCTTGCCTCGGTCTCGGAGCGATGCGCACGTGCCAACGTCACTTGGGTGTTCAGTTCAGTCAGCTGCTGGCGGGCAACTGTTCCCATGGCGTTTCCGGTGCCGATTAGGCCTGTTTTACGGCGATAAGCCTCGACCTCAGACTCCGAAGCTTCAACCCTGGCCCGCAATTCACCAAGGCGTTCATTCAGCCACAGGGTGGCGCGCTGAACCCCGGCGAACTTGGTCTCCAGCTGGTCCACTAGGTAGAGATCGGCGATGGAGTTGGTGATGTCTCTGGCCTTCTTCGGATTGATGCTGTTTACACGGATGCCAAGCACCGCCGTCCGGCCAAGAATGCTCACGGTCAGGTGGCGTAACAAGCTGTCTACAACCTTGGTCGTAATTCGGATTTCCCGATCTGCTGGCACCTCGGATACAGCCGGGCGGCCAAAATAAGTAAAGGGGTTTAGCCAGGACAAATAGGATTCCGGTCGTTCAGCACTTTCGCTGTTAAATTCTGCGTCCCTAACTAGGTTAAGCTTAGTGACAACCCTTTCGGCAAGCGAACGCGATTGCAGAACCAGAACTTCGGCGCGGGCAACACCATCATCGGCCTTAAGGCCAGAAACCACCTCCTCGATGCTTAGCACCTGGGTCCGGCGGTTGTTGATCATCAGCGTGGTTTCCGCCGTGAACATTGGCGTAAGTTGAAAACAAACTATAACGGCCAGCGTCGTGAGCAGAACAGTCACTCCGATGATCAGCCACATCCGCCGTAAAATTGTTTCCCATGCCCTAATAGTTTTCCTGGGCCGGTCAATTGAGGGCGACACTGGAAGCTGACGCGGCGGGTTAAAAACATCAATCGGCGTTGACGGCATTTGCGTGGCCTGGGTCATGGCGCCCTGTACGGCTGATCATGATCTCCAGCCTTCGCGGGGATTGCGGAGTTGGCACGGGCAGAAAAGAAGATACAAGTTCCCAATAGCCATGATATCAGCGATTTTGCCGGTAGCCATGGTGCCCGGATGTTCAATGGAACCATGCGGATGTCTTGGAATCCAGCCGCAGCCAGCCATCCGTGCAGGGTGTGCGGATAAAAAACAAACGAGTTTTTGGAATGTCTTCTGGTGAAATAGCGTGCAATCGAAATCGGCGAATAATAATTGATCTCCAATCCGCAGAATATGCCGCCCGGTCTAAGCACGCCATGGACTTCACGAGCTACGCGCGGTACCAGGGAGGTGAGGTGTGCCATGGTCAAGCTTGAAAATACCATATCGAAGGCGGCGGCCCGGTCGAAAGGCAGGCTAACCGCGTCCGCTGCAACCTTAATTAATCCATCATGGATCGGGACAGCCATCAGGCGTTGGGCAAAAAGATCGACGGTGACAACCGATTTAGCCCCATTTTCCAACAGCATATGTCCATGGCTCGAACATCCTCCGCCGATTTCAAGAACTCTCCCGGTGGGGATTTCCAGGTCAAAGTCCAGGTCCAGGCCCCGGCTCGCCAACTTCCAGTAGCGGGCGGCCAGGGCGGTGTTCAAGGTAAAATCCGGCTGAAATGGGCCGTACCAGTCCGCTTCGTAATCTTTGGAGTAGGAGCGCTCGAAATTAATCCTAAACATGGTGATTTGTACAATTATTACGTTCAGGCTTTACGCCCGGAAACATCACGTTAGGGTGGATCGCGATAAATTGCAATGATTACTGACCTGGATGGCCGGATTGGTGTTCGGCGGCGCCCGCCGTCTGAGGGGGCCTTTGATGGATCACGTGCGCCCGGCGAGGTCGCGGAAAGCCTGGAATACCAGACGGCACCGCTTAAGGTAATTGTCGAAGTCGAAATATTCCAGGCCGGGGCGGCGCACGCAGTGCGGCTCACTCAGCGCCGCAATCACGGCATCGGTGACTTCATGTGGATCATCGGGATTAACCAGACGGCCCAACCGACCATCGAGCAACGCTTCACGTCCACCGTCGACCTTACTGCCGACCACCGGCAGGCCACAGGCGGCGGCCTCAATCAACACGTAGCCAAAACCCTCGCCGGCGCTGGGCATGACGAAGGCGTCGGCAAGCCGGTAATGCTCGACCTTCTCCGCCTCCGGGACAAATCCGGTGAATACGACATGATCCGATAGCCCGGCCTCGGCGACCATGGCCGCCAACCTTCCTTGGCCATCGCCACCGCCAGCGATCATGTAAATCAGATTTGGCACCATGCGAACCAGCTGGGGCAGCGCCGTCAGAACTTCGTCAAAGCCCTTGCGCCGCTCTGCACCGTCGATGCGGCCAAGCGTCAGGATGACCCGGCGTCCGGCTAGGCCATAGCGGGCGACCAAGGCGGGATCGCGTGGCCCCGGAGTGAAATGTGATAAACGCACTGGGTTGTGCAACACCGTCTGCCAACGCGGCTGTACCCGGCTCCAGTCCAAGTAGCGGTCGAGGGTGATCTGGCTGACGGCGATTACCCCGGCCGGCGCATCGGACAACCGGCCTCGCAGGCCTTGCCGTTGGCTCCAGGCCTCAATGCCATGCAAAAGCACCACCGTCGGTGCCCCAAGCAGGCGACCAACTTGCCGCCCGAACGGCAACAAGTGAAGGTGAGCGCAAAAGATCAAATCGAATGGCCCTGCCAGAGCCGCCGCTCGCAAGGTCATAGCCATAAACCCGGCCAGTCCCAGCCCGGCTACAGGCGGCATTACCTCGACTTTGGTGGGGGCGGGATCGTTTTGCAATCCGCCCTCGTGGCGGGGCACGACGACGACCCGCCCGATCAGGTCCGAGCGGCTCATCGCCTCGCAGAAATCCTTGACACAGCGCGCGATTCCCCCGCTACAGCCATAGGCGTCGGTGGTCAAGAACAGTATTCTCAAAGTATTCTCATGGATCAGTCCCTCAGGCGCGGTCTCGCCAAACAGGGCAAGTCCGCGCCGAAGTATAGCATTATTCTTAGCCTTCCCCCCGGTTTAGCTTCTTTGATGCGCGCAGACGCCGCGGGGGGCGTACCACCCGGCGAATGATTCCATATCCATGGTGCTCAGGCAACGGGAACCGGCACGTGGACGGCTCGTGTCGTATGGACCATCGAAGCCAAACATCAAGGCGCGCTGAGCGAGATATTCCTGGCCGCGCCCCTCCATGCCCGTGCCGCTCCAGCCGCCGCTATTCATGTAGATCTGCTTTTCCGACCAGATGCCATAGACTCCTGCCGCCTGCTCAATACCCCACCGGGAGGTGAAGCCGGTGTTATGCACTGTACCGGCCGGGGTGCTGTTGAGCTGATCGCCCTCCTGGACGCCATAGGCCAGGGCGGAGAATTCGGCGTAGCTCGGCGGACGCATTCCATAGGCGGTCAGTAGATCCAGCGACTGGTAAAACCCGACAAAAGGATAGGTGGCCGTGCCGTCGCCGCCGAACGCGGCCGGTACCTTGCATGATCCTCCACTAGCGCCGGATGCTATCGTCTGGTTGTAGGCGCTGGCTCCAACCGTGCCATGGTTGA
>SESH01019211.1_pt1 | contig 13357 bp, 5 predicted proteins | sample 3171561 | NCBI WGS metagenome assembly SESH01 (sample SAMN10866947, study PRJNA518727) | freshwater metagenome | biome: subpolar coniferous forest; feature: holomictic lake; material: water; isolation source: holomictic Lake 442 2011 16.5 m and 2014 13 m | place: Canada: near Kenora, Ontario
GCATCAGGCAGCGGAATACCGCGGTACAGTGACAGTATCTCTGCCGGAGTCCGCTCGACATTCCAGATCCGGGCCTCATCAATGTAGCCCTCAAAGCCGTCCTGGACGACCGATGCAACCATCGAGCCGCCGCCGATGGTGAGCTCGGAGTAGAGTGACGGCTCGTTCGTGGCGCCAACAACCGGCAGTTCCATCGCGTCTACGCGGTATGTCGCGAGCACCGCATTGACGTACAACCTGATCTCATGGTTCGTCGGGTTGTACGAGGCCGCAAGGTGCGTCCACCGCTGCGCCGGGATCTCGACAGCCACTGGTGCTGCCTCGTTGGGCCCGGTGCCATCCAGCCTGACTTCAACCGGCATGCCAGTGTTCAGGCCGACGTAGCTTGCGTACGGGCGCAGCGTGCCTGCATCGTTGGTCACGCCCAGTTCGTAGTTCACACCCGCCCTGCCGACTTCGTCCTCAGATGCCCTGCGGATCACAATGCCGTTGGCATTGTTGCTCGGCCACACCCACGCCTCGATTGTCCAGGCAACTGACGCATGCCTGTCCTGGGGCGGGATCAGTACGCGATCGGCGCCGTCGAAGCTCAGGGATCGCGGCGTGAACGGATCATTGGATACCAGCGGATCAGACCTGCGGGCAGCCACATCAACCGTGGCCGGATCGTCGACACCCGTAATCTCCTCGCGGTCATTCAGGCCGTCGTCGTCGGTGTCATCGGTGTCCGGCAGGGTGCCCTTCTCCTGCTCCTCGAGGTTCGTCAGGCCGTCGGCATCGGTGTCCTCACTGCCGTCAAAGTCGCCGTCGTTGTCGGTATCACGCATCCGGGGGTTCGTACCGGCGTGGTACTCGTAGAGGTTGTTGAGTCCGTCGCCATCATCATCCGCGGTCGGACTGGCCAGGGTGGCGCTGCCGAAATGCGACATTTCCCAGGTATCGGGCAGGCCATCGGCATCGGAATCCTCGTACATCGGACTCATGCCCTTGGCGAGGTTCGTGAACACTGCTGAGCCGTGCAATGTGCCGCCGTGCGACCAGCTATCAAGCCATGCCAACCCGGCTGAAACCGGCGGTACCGTGCCTGAGCCCGTCGTGCGCTCAATAATCTCGACGAAGTCCTGGACGGCGCCGCGCCCGTTTCTCAGGGCCGGACTCATGCTCACACCCACCCCGGCAACAGGATCCCACGACGTGCCGTCGTCGAACCTGTAGTACGCCACGAGATTATCCTCTGACCCGAAGAGCGGTGACTTCCGCAATGAATTGAGGCTGGATTCCGACTTTGCGGTCGACCAGATCCGCACCTCGTCGATCATGCCGGCGAATCCCTGGCCTATTCTCTGGAGATACGGGCCCGCACCCCTGGACTTCGGGTCAGCCGAGCAGTAAACCGTGGCCACCATGTGCCCGTTCAGGTACAGGCAGAGACTGTGGTCTTCAGATGAGGAGTATGAAACCGCAAGATGTGTCCACGTGGAGCCATCGGCGTGGATAGTCACTGGCCACGTCACGACATTGCCGTTGAACCCGGCAACCGGCCGCATGCTGGAATCGATGCCGAGGAAGTAGTTCGTCACGCCGGCTGCAACATCCCGCTCTACGATCATGCCGCCGCCGGTCCATCCGTTCGAGGGGCAGATCCATGCCTCGACCGTCCAGTCGGCCGTCTGGAAGCGCTCCTCCACCGGCAATTCAACGTAGGAATTCGAGGTTCCATTCAGGTACACCGCGCGCCACACAAGCGGCCGCAGTGAGTTGGCCGGATCGAACCCTGCCCCAACCTCTTCGCCGTCCTCGAGCCCATCGTCATCAGTGTCGGCCAGCCACGGGGAGGATCCGTACCGGAGTTCATCGAGGTTGGTCAACTTATCGCTGTCGTTATCCTCATCGCCATCGTAGACGCCGTCCAGGTCGGTGTCGGCCGAAAGCGGATCAGTACCGCAGTAGAACTCAAGGAGGTTGATGAGCAGGTCTCCATCAAGATCCTGGTCGGTATCGAGGGCATAGTCCTTGTGCCACCATTCGCGCCCCTGCCAGTCCAGCGGCGGTGGATCCATGGTGCCGGGCTTGGCATAGGCCCACCAGCGGCTCTCAAGCTTGTCGGTCCTCTGCGGGTCGTCACCCCTGCGGATGACAAAGACCGAACCGTCAATGACCAGTTCGAGGTTGAAATACTCTTCGCCGGCAACGCCATCCTCGTTGACGACCTGGACGGAGATACGGTTCCTGCCGGCGACAAGATAGGAAGACAGGACGTCGTTCGGCACGTAGTAGGTCATCGCATTCGCCGCAGGCGGAAGTACGAAGGTGGAATCAGAGGGAACGATGCCGGCCGCGCCCATAAGCTCAACGCCGTTGATGTAGATGCGGGTATCGCCAATGACGGTGATTGCAAACCGCATCTCTGCAAAGCTGAAATCAGCCGGCACTATGAAATCCTTGAACATCCAGCCCGCGTCAGGCGACTCGGTCCACCGGTGATCCGGGAGGACGGTGACCGGCGTATAGTCAACCGTCCAACCAAGGTAGACGGCATTGAAGGAGGCTGACTCGTAGCCGTGGACCACCTCGGTCCTCTCAACCGGCGGAGTGTCCTCGATATTGCCTTCGGTGTTCCTGACCGGGACGTAGTAGGTCAGTGTCGCGTTGAACCTGGCACCTTCCCACCAGTCGGCCAGACCGTCCATGTCCAGGTCATCGAACTGGTCATAGGTGTTGAGTACGGCATTGGAGTAGTCAAATGTGATCCCGCGCAGCGAATACTGCCAGCAGGTCTCGAGGTCGCCAGTCAGCGGCCTGTGGATGTAATCCTCGGCGCCCTGCCCTTCATTGGCGCCAAGGCCATCGGCAACCTCCGTCACCGAATCCAGCGACCTGCGGCCATCATCGAACCGGAAGTTACAGACCATGCCAACTTCGTTGAGTTGCACGAGTTCGGACAGGCCGGTGACAATCTCGCTGGCCGTCCTGCCGACGTTCCAGATCCGGAGCTCGTCCAGGCTGCCCAGGACTCCGCTGCCGCCGACATAGACCTTGCCCGGCCAGTTGTGTGCAGTGGTCGTTCCGAGCATTGGTGAATTCACGCCGGTCAGCTGCCTGACAAGCACGCCATCCTGATACAGGGAGAATGTGCGCGTGGTCTCCTCAAACACCGCGGCGACGTGCGTCCACAGTCCGCCTGACAGTGCGGCCCCGGTGGATGTCCGGACTATTGTCCCCTGGGCACTCTGGTACTGGGCATAGAGGGCACCATTGGTGAGACCGATCTCGTAGAACGAAACCGGCAATGCCACTCCGTTGGACCAGTACCTTCCCTCATTGGATATGATCGCACCGTTTGCCGCGCCGTTCGTTGGCATCACCCAGAACTCGACCGTCCAGGATGTCGCAACAAAGCGCCTCGGGTCACCCGCCACGGGTATCTGGTAGCGCTGTCCGTCAAGCACCATGGACTTGAAGGCAAAACGCCTGTCGGTATACCCCATGCCCTGGTAGTCCTTTGGCGCAGCCGAGTTGCCGGGATTGTACATTGTCCCGCCGGCCACTTCCTCCGAGTCGAGGAAGCCATCGTCGTCGCTGTCCACACGACCCGGATGGCTGCCCATCGTCTGCTCGTCGGCATTGCCCATTCCGTCGCCGTCGCTGTCCTCCTGTCCGTCGTCTATCCCGTCGGAATCGCTGTCATGGAACGTCGGATCGGTCTTGGCATAGAATTCGAAGACATTCTGGAGTCCATCGCCATCCAGATCACCGAGCGCCTCCATATCACGATTCTCGGGGGTCTCAACACGGTTGGGATCCAGGCAGAAGTACACCTCGAAAGCGTCCGGCATGCCGTCGAGGTCGGAGTCGAACCGGAATGGAACCTCCTCGTCAATGGCCATCGGGAAATCGCGCGGGTATGCCATGGCGGCCTCGTATCCGGCATTGTACGGGTTCGAGGCGTCAAACCTGTTGGTCTTCGCATACAACGCGAAGAATATGTTGTTCGTCGACGGCATCGGCGTGGCGCCATAATCCCAGTCGATACGATGCCTGAAGTCTTCCATACAGCCGACGACATCGGTCCTGTTCGTCCACAAACCGTCGTCAAAAGGCCAATAGCCCGCAAGCGTGGCAGTCACGATCTCGAGAGGCTGGGCAAGGATCGGAGCGTTCACGCCGGCGCTGAAATCAACCTCGGCACCGTCGTACAGCCTGGCATCAAGGGCCCTGTCGAACTTGTCCATCGAATCCGGGACCAACCCGCCCTCGCCAATGACAATATCGTCAAAATCAAAGTAGGCCACCAGGCCGGCGGCCGGATCGGCCTTGTTGTACATATCCGCGTTAATCTCGTCAGCGGTGCGTGCCGTCGCGTAGATCGCGACCTCATCCACCTCGCCGTTGAATCCGTTTCCTATATGGAGAGGGCCAACGTCGGCGGCGATGCCGTGGAAGGGCGAGGGCGGGAAGACATAGGCAACTGGCTGGGCGACGCCGTTAGGCACGTGCCAGTCGATATCCGTGACATTCAGGAAATAGTTGGCCTGATCCTCAGCAAAACCATCGACATAGAGTATCCCGCCACCGCCCGTCAGGACAAACGCCATGTGATGCCAGGCATTGTCATTGATGACGGTCTGCCCCATCATGGTTATCGAGCCCCACAGGTAGGCTACATATGTAGCCCCGTCGGTCACAAGATCCTGCACGTCCCACCTGACCTCTGCCAGGCCGCTTGCCGCAATGGAAAGGCTGTAGTTGTAGAGGGTTTCGTTATCGGCCGCCGCGCCGGCTTCACGTTGAACAATGACGCCGTTTCCGTCGGTCTTGAACCACGCCTCCACCGTGAATGGTGCGCCCAGAAGCGCGGGGTCTGCCGGCATGTAGCGGGAGAGCCTGCCACCGTTGGGGAACAGGGCGCCCATGGACGCAACATCCTGGCCGAACAGAAGGCTCTTGTTGTGACGCCTGAGCACTTCCTCCTCCGTCAGGGCTTTGGCCCAGATCCGGACCTCGTCAATGCACCCGGTCAGATTCTTTGCAATCACGAGATCGCCGTTCTGGGTCCCCTGCACAGGGACAACATCCGCAACGTCCCTCGTACGGCGTATGCCGTCATGAATCAGCGCAAGCTGGCTGTGAGTTATCCCCCGTTCATCGACATCCCACACCCCGCCAAGCGCGGCCCATTTGTTGGTTTCGACGGGGGCATAGCCTTCGACCTTGTACTCCACACCGTTCGCCGTCTGGAAGCGGACATAGGGATAGAGGTTGGTGCCTATGCCCAGCTCGAACGTCGCATAGTCGAAGGGCTGGACCCCCCTGTGGATCAGGACCACATTGGTGGCCGGCACGGCTTCGAGTTTCACATTGGCTTCGATGGTCCACCGGTCGAGGTTGAACCTATCCCCGGTGGAGTCCTTGCCGACTATAGCCCCTGGCACGGACAGCCAGCCCTGACCGTCGTTGCGGACATACCGCTGAACGTACGGGCTGATGGAATCGTTGGGATCCGTGGCCTGGTTGAGCTCCTGGCCATCGCTCAGACCATCGTCGTCCGAGTCGGGGCTGGATGGGTCGGTGCCTGCGGCCTGTTCCTGTTCATTGGATATGCCATCACCGTCAGTATCCTCTGCGCCATCGTCAAGCAGATCGCCGTCGGTGTCGGCAAGAAGCGGGTTGCTGCCGATCAGGTATTCTTGGAGGTTGTTGAGGCCGTCACCGTCCTCATCTCCGGCCTCGTCAGCTCCGGCGTTGCCAAAGAAGAACGTCACCCACCAGTCCGGCAGGGCCGTCCGGCTGTCGGTGAACATCCAGTTGAACAGGGTGGTTCGCCAGGCATACGTCGTGGCATCAAAAGTGATGCCACTGAGGGCGAAGTCCCAATTCAACAGGTTCATGTAGTCCTCAGCCGAGGTGCCGCCGTCGTCAAACGGATAGAATGCGGCAACGCCGATCTGTTCCCCCACCAGGCCGGCCATGATTGCCGCGAGCTCGTCTGCAGTAGGCGCCGAGTAGTATGCTCCGCCGGTCCCATCCGCAATCGCCGTGAGCTCGGCAGCATCGGGGGTGGCTCCGAACCCAACCGTGTTGACGATGATTCCGGCATCGGCGACATTCTGGATGACAGCCGGATCGGTGGTTGCGCCACCGTCAGAAACAAAGATCGCCACGCGGGGACGGCTGTTGTCTGGCTGCGTCGAGAAGACGTCCACCAAAAGCTGAAGGGCAATATCAAAATCAGTCCCATCGGTTGCCACCAGCGCGTCGACCGCCGCGTGGAGAATGGCCTTGTCGGTCGTGAAACCAACGTCGTTCGTAGCAGCGCCGTTGAATGAAATGATCGCCATCTGCGAGCCCTCAGGCATGGCGTCAATGGCTGAGTGCGCCGCGGTCTGCTCATCAAGCAGAGGCTGCCCATCCATGCTCCCGGAGCTGTCCAGTACCAGGACGAAGTCAGGGACCTCGGCCACGCCCGGAAGCGTGTCGCCGATATAGACGTCGTCGACATTACCCCTCACGCCTCGTCCCAGGTACGTGCGCCCCTGTCCATAGCTCGACTCGGCAATTACACTTCGCCCGGCAACCACCACGTCGTTCACGTAGAGCGTCAGCGTCTGGAGCGAGGGCTGGAACCACCCAATGAGGGAGGTCCATGTGTTTGTCGGGATGGGCGTGGATGCCATTGCGGAGTAATTGCTCCCGTCAATGGAGGTGAACCTGATGCCTGGGATGTTGTTCGAGAGGAACAGATCAAAGTTTGTGCCGCCCATTTCGGTGAACCTGTATATGAGCGAACCAGTCTCGTTGCTGGCTGTCTTCACCCAGCAGGCAGCAACCCACCGGCTGAGATCTGTAAATCGCTCTTCCGAAATGCCGGTGTCGGCATTTGGTGCACCCGGCGCCGGAACCATCACGGGAGTGCCGGTGAGCACCATGCTGCGCGGAATAAGCGGGCTTCGCGAATAGAGGGGTGAGGATATCACCGACAAACCTGTTGCCGGGTTGATTTCATCGCCATCCCAGATGCCGTCATCATCGGTATCGGGATTGAAGGGATCGGTGCCCAGAACCTGTTCGCGCGAATTCAGCAGGCCGTCGCTATCGGCGTCCTCGTTCGGGTCGGTCCGGCCGTCATTGTCTGTATCGGGCGCAAGGGGATTGCTGTCGTAGAGGTATTCATTGAGGTTGTTGAAGCCGTCACCGTCCGGGTCATCCTCGCCCGTGTAGGTAGCGATATCGACGAAAAGAAGAACCTCCCACCAGTCCCTGAGTCCATCGCCGTCTGTGTCAATGTCGTCGCCAAGGTCAGCATAGGCGGAATTCGTCATGTACGCACCGACGCCGGCAATGCCGTAGGTCCAGTCAAGCTGATTCACAAAGTCTTCGGCCGTGTTTCCGCCGTCATCAAAAGAATAGCAGCAGATCATCAATTCGTTGTCTGGCAGGCCCCTGAGCGTAAGTTCGCCGGCGCCGAACTTGAAGCGTCCGTCCTCAATCTCGGCCTGAGTCCGCACATTACCGGCTTCTTCGGCAAGGCCAAAGACCCTGACTTCATCTATGAAGCCATGCACACCGCGACCAATGGTGGTGACGCCAGCCGCATCCATGGCGCAACGGTTGTAGTTGTCCGAGTCCCGGAAGAAAACGTATCGGGCCCTGTAGGTTAGACCGTTGACGTAAAGCGAAAGGCTCTTGTTCAGGGGATCCCAGACACCGGCTATGTGCGTCCATTCGTTTTCCGGTATGCGGCTATCCCATGAGTCACTGCCGCCGGCAGTAAAGGTGTTCTTCCTTGCTGATGCGTTATTGGTGGATTGGAATGAGACAAACGGAACGTTGTTGGACAAATACAGGGCAAAGTTGGTGAGCCCCGCCGTTGTCACGCGCTGGATCAGTATGCCGCTTTGTGGGCCGTTTGTCGTCCTCACCCAACACTCAATCGCCCACTCAGCGAGGTCAAACCGCGAACTCGGGTCCGGCAGAGTCCACGACGAGCCATCAAGCGCCAGGCTGCGTTGGATCAGCGGGCTGCGGGAGTATTGCTCATCGGTGAGCTGGCGGCCACCGCACAGGATGGACGTATCCAACTCGTCGTCATCCAGAAAGCCGTCGTCGTCTGTATCCTGGGCCATTACTGTCCCTGCTGGTATGCCAAGCAGCAGGACTGCGATGGAGGACCACACCAGGAGCCATGACGGCACCGGCGCAGCGGGCGGTCGATGTATCTCCCCGACGCCATGGCACAACGCTTCAACGCCGCCCTGCCGGAACACCCGGCTCAGCAGGCGCAGGAATCTCGCACTACATGCGTTCATTTGGGTCTCCCCACTCTTGGTTATCGCACTTGCAGTTACTTGGAAACAGCCGCCTTGGGCTGTTGATCTCCCGCTGCGTCCTTGCCCTCGAATTCAACCAACTTCTTCCGCAATTCCTCTACCGCAGGCAGCTTGGAGAATTTCTCGTTCAGCATGCGCTGCTTCTCTTGAATCTGTGCGTCAAGCGCCATGAATTCCGGGCTCTTTCTTGCCTCCATGAACGCCTTGGAAAATTCTCGGCCAACCTCGCCAGCCTGCTCGCTGACGACTTTCAGTCTGGCTTCGATCTGCGCCGCGTCAGCGGCGGGAGCGTTGGTGGACTGGACTTGCATGGCCGCGGCGCGACGCTTCTCAAGGAGCTCCTTGCGCTCCTTCATCAGGGCATCCCTCGCGTCCCGCTTCTTGACAATGTCAGGCATGCTCTGTATCTTGTTCATGCGCTCCGCTTTCAGGTCGGCCAGCTCTTTCTGAAGGGATGCGATTTCAGGATTGGTACGCACCGCATCCTTCTTTACCTCCTCTATCCGGCGCAATACAGCAAGCTTGCCGGTCTCACCGTCAACCAACCCCCTGGGCTGCTGGTTATTCCACTGTGCACCGGTATTCCCGGCCGTTTTATCCAACTCACCGGCAAAGCCCATTTCTTCCTTCTTGAGCTCATCATCACGCTTTATGAGTGCGGCGATACCGGGCAGCTTGGCCAACGCGGCATCAAGCACGGCATTCCTGGCACGCAGCTCTTCAGAGGCAGCCTTGACGCCGGGATCTTTCTGTTGCGCATCCATGGAGACGCCGGAAATCTCGCGGCTGAGAGTGGAGAGTTTCTGCCTCGTTTCGGCAAACTGTCGGTCGATATTCCCGAGTTCAGCAACCGAATTCGTCGGGTTGCCCGCCTGCCCGGCCACCTTTTCGCCAAGCGCTTTTCTACGAGCCTGGATATCGCCAATCTGCTTCACCAAGGCATCCCGCTCCTTGAGCTTTTCAACCATGGCTGGCAGCGAATTTATCTTGTCCTGCCTGGCAGCGGATGCAGCCCGGACAGCCTCCACAAGCGCCGCTATTGCCGGGTCGGAAGCCATTGCCTTCTGCTTCGCGTCGGTGATGTGTCGCTGGAGCGTCATCCTTTCACGCTGGACCTCATTAAACCTGGCCTTTGTTGCGTCGAGTGGTTTGGTTGCGCTGGCCTTCGCGGGCGCAACAACCGACTGCGCTGCGTTCGCCACTTGGTTCGAGACGGGCTTTTTCTCAGGCGTCGCCGGCTTGGCGTCACCAGTCTTCTCGCGACATGAAACAAAAAACAGGCAGAGGGACGTAGCGACCATCATGCCTGCAATTCTAACCGCGCCAATACTTCTTTCGCTTTTCATGCTTATTATACCTTTCATGTTCTTATGAAGTGTCTAAAGGCAAAAACCCTGGATTGTGGCAGAATCGCTTCGATCATGCCAATAAAAAAGAAACCGCTGTTAGCGGCTCCCGCTGGCCCGATCCGGCGATGATGTCACATCGTTGGCTTCAGCACTGTCCTTCCCCGCAACCACTATCGACCTGTTGTCTTCTTTTGACGTAAAAACCAACTTTCCCTCATCCACATCCACTCGCGAACCCTTTTCGTCCGCCGATAGCCTGAACTGGGTGCCAACTATGCGCAAAAGGGCATGCGGAGTGGCAAATATGAGCTTCCGACCCTCAGGCTGGGGGGCAATAGTCGCGTATAGAATGCCGGAATCCAGATGAATCAGCCTTATTTTGCGGCCAGCGGATGTCATTATCCTCGTCTTTTCCATGACCTGGATGCGGCTGCCGTCAGGAAAACCGAGCGTTATCTTGGCTCCGGGCTCTACCGTCATTCTACAATCCGGCGAAACCGAGTCGCCAATCGACAGGCGCACAACGTCGTCCTCACTCAAGGACGCCACCCGTACGATTCCGCTTACGTGGATAACATTCGCAACTAATTGCGCATCAGGTACTTGAAATCGCACATAGATGGTGGAGTACCACACCGCAGAGACGATAGCCACGGCTGCGGCGGCCGCAATGGCGGACGGAAACGCTATCCTGCGCCAGGAAACAGGCCGTATCGGGGCTTGGGCGCCGGGTACGCCGGGAACGGCGGAAGCGCCAAAAACAGCCTTCATGGACGGACGTAGGGGCTTCCAGACCTCATCGGAGATCCTTTTCGGGGCCTCCGCAAGGGCAAAAGGCAGCTCAACCTCCATGGCGGCAGCTCTCATGAACTCCTTGCGGGCATCCGTGTCGCGGAGGAGTTCATCGAGGTGCCGGCACTCTTCAGGAGTGATCGTCTGATCAAAATACGCTTCGCTCAGCTCTTCAAGCCGCCTTCTCATGGTGTCTGACTCACTTCCGCCAGCCTGGATTCCACACATTCCCGAAGCATCCGCCGCAAGCGCATGAGCATCATGTCGACAGCCGGCACACTCCGCCCGATTCGCTCACCAATATCGCGCGAAATCATGCACTGGACGTACTTCATCTGCAAAACACTCCGCTGCAAGGACCCCATCTTCTGCACACAACCAGCTAGGAATTCGCGCCGCTGATCGAGCTCTCCCGTGGCCTCCTCGACCGTGTCTGCAAGCAATGCCACGATCTCCTCCGACAGGACCTCGCGAGACCTAGCCTTGCTTTGCCTCCATTTCAGCGCCTGAAGCCTCGCAAACCCGAATGCCCACGCCCTGAATGAACGTTTCTCGTCAAACTCGTCGAGCTTCTCCCAAAGGGTCTGCCATACCCTTTGCAGCATATCATCGGCATCATGCGGATTTCCGGAAATACCCATCAGGTACGACCGGAGCGGTCGGTCGACCTGCATGAAATTCCTTAGAAAGTCCTTCCTGTCCATTTTACGGTCACTCCACACCCTGCCTGTCCTTTATCCTCGCCGGACGGCAAAACCTAACGCGGTTGCGAGGTATTACCTGCAATAGATAGTACCAGCTACGATGGGCCATTATACTATACGCACTTCTGAAGAGCCAGCATAATACTACAAAAAAGGGCAGCCCTGGACATGCCGCCCCCCCTATCCTCGTGGGGCAGGGCTTGGAATCCCGACTTGTTGACAAAACGCCACCTTTATTCCTGATTACTCTTTACACTGCGAGACATCCGTGAGACATTTCGCGATCTTCTATCCATCTCTGTATGAAGAAACACACTGACAGGCAGACAGCAACCATGACACCAGATGTTATTGCCGGCGACCGGCAACGAATCCTTATAGTTGATGACGAGGCCCCTATCAGGAGCCTGTTCGAGACCATCTTAGCCTACGGGCTGCCATCAATGAAGGTTGACCTTGCATGCAACGGACTGGAAGCTGTCAGGATCTTCCAGCTTTACCATCACGCCGTCATCACTATGGACTTGAGGATGCCCGAAATGGACGGGGCACAGGCCGCCACCGCCATATACAACCATTGCCTGGAGAACAACTGGGAAATACCGGCCTTCGTGTTCTGCACAGGTTTTGCACCTCCAGATTCGCTGAACGAGATAATCGGTGACGGCCACCGGCATTGCCTTATCCGCAAACCCATGACAAGCAACCAGATCATCAATACGGTCAAGAGCAGGCTTGCAGCCATCGATCAACTGCCGGCCGCGGCCGCCTCTGCGTCTTGAAGCCGTCCGGAACCCTGCCATCAAGTGGAGTCCCATCGCGCGCCCCGTCGCCACGTCTGGATGGATGAACTCCGCGAGCCCGTGCGCTAAACGCAGGGAATAGCCCTGGCATCATCCGCGCCCATGGATCACGGTTTCTTCTTCCCTGCACCCAACAACACCTGTAGATTTACGGAAATTTCCCAGGAGTGGATCTGCATGAGCCTTTCCCGCACAAGCCACAATCTCGTGTCCGCAGCCGTCCTATTCATCATCACTCTATCATCGCGGGGTGAGCAAGGACCCAGGATTGGCTGCAAGGAACCCGAGTATCTGTTCGGCGAGCTCTCGAATACAGGCACGGTTGAACACGGCTTTTTAATTCAGAATCTCGGCGATGCACCACTTGCCATCGGAAAGGTTAAGTCGTGTTGCGGCGCCACCGCTGAAATCAGTGCGCAGATCATATCCCCGGGCAGCAACGCGACGCTGCAGATCATCTTTCCGCTAAAGGGCAGAAAAGGAGATCAAAAGAAGAGCTTCTACGTTGGCAGCAACGACCGAACCCAACCATACTTTCAGGTTCGGTTGACGGGAACCGCCAAGGCGGACGCCTTTATCGAACCCGAAGACGTCAACTTCGGAAACCTGGGACCGAACGACGAACGGGAACAGACACTGAGACTGGTGTGCTTGCCGGCTGTCTCGCTCTCCATCACAAACATCGCAATCAATGCGCCATGGTTCAAATCAGAGTACGAACGGACCAAAGACGGCTATTGCATAAGGATTCGGACCGTTCCGCCGCTGAAGCCAGGCGTCTTGCATGGGAGTATGTGCATTCTCACGGACAACACAAGGTACCCCATGTTCAACGCTCATTTGACCGCCACCCTCACAAGCGACATCCAGGTGGTGCCGAAGGAAATCTCACTGGTTGCCGCGACAGGGAGGGTGGATACGATCACCCGCTATCTGGCGGTGCGCTCGAGACGGGGTGTCCCGTTCACAGTTCTCGGAGTGGAACCGCCGGAAAGCGGCATCGAGACAAAGGTGCTCAGTCTGAAGCCTTCGATCTACCGTTGCGAAATAAGCAACATCCTGCCGTTCCCGGAACTCGACGGAAAGGAACTCATCATCCGGACCGACCACGAAGAGGGCCGCGAAATACGCGTTCCGATCCGCATAACCCCCACGATAGAGCGCGGCAGGGCGAGTGGCAGGTAGGTGCTGCATACTGGACCGAATGCGTATTGCCTCAGAAATTATATTGCACCTCCCGCGAAATCGGCTATATTGCTCCCCGCGTTGGTTATTCAAGCGAGCGTAGCTCAGTGGTAGAGCTCCACCTTGCCAAGGTGGCTGTCGAGGGTTCAACTCCCTTCGCTCGCTCCAGCTTTCGCCTGAGGCGAAAGCTGCCCGCC
>SESH01022458.1_pt1 | contig 13348 bp, 15 predicted proteins | sample 3171561 | NCBI WGS metagenome assembly SESH01 (sample SAMN10866947, study PRJNA518727) | freshwater metagenome | biome: subpolar coniferous forest; feature: holomictic lake; material: water; isolation source: holomictic Lake 442 2011 16.5 m and 2014 13 m | place: Canada: near Kenora, Ontario
TGACGCCATTGGCGCAAAGCAACGAGACCTTGGTCGAAAGCGCTTTACGCGCAACCGACCTGCTCTGACCGACCTTGCCTTACTTATTACCCACAGGGACACCTTCGTGAATCATTCCTCCAAACTTGCGCTGCTGAGCCTGTCACTGGCGCTTGCTGCCTGTTCCTCACTTGACAGCGACAAAATCAACTACAAAGGTGCAGGCAAAGCACCGTCACTTGATGTTCCACCGGATTTGACGCAACTGTCGCGTGACAGCCGTTACACAATTCCAGGCGAAGCGGTGAGCGCCTCCAGTTTCCAGATCGGTCAAGTCAACCCATCTGCTCCTACGGCCATCAATTCAATTGGCGATGTGCGCATTGAACGTAGCGGCACGCAGCGCTGGCTCGTAATCAACCGGTCGGCTGATAAGCTTTGGCAACCGGTACGCGACTTCTGGCAAGAAAATGGATTCTTGCTCACCATGGACCAGGCCAACCTGGGCATTATGGAAACCGATTGGGCGGAAAATCGGGCCAAATTACCGCAGGACTTTATTCGAAACGCCATTGGAAAATTGCTTGATTCACTGTATTCGACGGGGGAGCGCGATAAGTTTCGCACTCGTCTTGAACGAACTGCTAGTGGCGGAACTGAAATATTCATAAGCCACAGGGGCATGACAGAGGTTTACAGCAATGCACAAAAAGACACCACTGTCTGGCAACCCCGCCCTGTCGACCCCGAACTTGAAGCAGAATTTCTCAGCCGTTTGATGCTCAAACTCGGGGCAACCCAGGAGCAGTCCAAGGCACTGATGGCGACCGGCGTCGGCAGGAGCAGTGCGCGCGTCACCACGATCAATGGACAAGCGGTCGTGCAAATTGATGAGGGGTTTGATCGTGCGTGGCGACGGGTGGGCTTGTCACTGGACCGAACTGGTTTCACTGTCGAGGACAGGGACCGAATTCAAGGTGTTTATTTTGTCCGCTATGTTGAACCGTCAGCCGACAAAAAAGATGCAGGTTTCTTCGGGTCGCTCTTTGGCGGTGGCAAAGCAGACGCCAGCCCTCTGAAATATCGTATTGCCGTGGTTAGTCAGGCTGAGTCGACCACTGTTTCGGTACTCAGCGCCACTGGGGTCCCAGATAGCTCGGTCAATGCACAACGCATCGTGAAGGTAATTGCCGAAGACCTCAAGTAAATGGACGCGTGACGGATTGTTCAGCCCAATAAAAAAGCCACCTTGCGGTGGCTTTTTTATTAGCGAAGAAGGAAGTACTGGCTTACTTCTTCACTGCAGATGCTGCATCAGCAGGAGCAGCAGCGGGTGCAGCAGCAGCAGCGGGTGCAGTTGCACCTGATGCAGCTGCTTCAGGTGCGGAAGCTGCCGGTGCAGGGGCTGCCATAGGTGCGGGAGCCGGTGCAGGAGCAGGAGCTTCTTCTTTTTTACCACAAGCAGCTAAAGCAGCGGCAGCAATAACAGCGGCCAAAATGAGCGTTTTATTCATTTGAAAAATTACCTAGTGAGTTAAAAAAACAATTTCCGGAAATTGTCAGTGCAGAGAACTGCAACGACCAAGCAAAAATGACTCGAGATCTCTTTGCTCAACCATCGATTATAAGGCAAATTGGCGACCAGAACTCAGAAGTTGGCTGGATGCTTTAAGCGCTGCGCGATGTTCGCTTCTTGGCGTCGCGTGGCACAAACACTTTGCCACTGTTACCGGGCTTTACGCCCATCGGCTTGCGAGGGCCAAAATCACCTCGTGGGGCTGCGCCATCGTTACGCGCACTGGCGAAACGGTCATTGAAACCGCCTTTGCGTTCATAGCTGAAACCGTCGCGCGAGTTGCTGCTGCGGCCATCTGTTTGGCCGAATCCACTACCACTGCTATTTTGATATCCACCTGTTCCCGAATCGCGAGGATTCCCATGATTCCTATCTGCGAAACCACCACGATTTGCGCCAAAACCGCCCGGACGACCACCGCCGCCAAAATTGCGATCACGCGAGTGGTAGTCACTGCCACCTCCCCGGTTTTCACGGCCACCAAAGTTGGAATTGGGACGCGAGTCAGGGAAACGCTGCTGTGGCTCCATACCCGGAATGGTCTCGCCCTTGAACTGATGATGACTGTAAAACTCAATGTCCATTATCTTGCGACGATCACGAAACTCGGCAAACGTCACTGCAAGGCCATCGCGCCCGGCGCGACCAGTGCGACCGATACGATGTGTGTAGTCTTCCGCCTTCATCGGCAAACCGAAATTGAACACGTGGCTTACCGTCGGCACGTCAATACCGCGCGCCGCAACATCGGTCGCCACCAAAATTTGCACCTGACCTTGACGCAGCGCCATCAAGCGACGGTTGCGCAGACCCTGGCTCAGCGCGCCATGCAACGCCACTGCAGAAAATCCCTCTTGTTGCAGATCAGTGGCCAAGCCGTCGCATTCGATTTGGGTACTGGCAAAAACAATAGCTTGGTTGATAGTCGTGTCACGCAACCAGTGATCTAGCAATTTTCGCTTGTGTTGAGCGTTGTCGGCCCAGAACAGCTTCTGCTGGATGTTCTGATGTTGTTCCTGCGGGCTGTCAATCTGCAGGCGTTGTGGTTCACGCATGACGCGCTGGGCCAGTTGCTGGATGCGCGGTGCAAATGTTGCACTGAACATCATGGTCTGCTTTCGCCGGATAGTGAGTTGGTTTATTTCTGCCAAATCGTCCGAGAAACCCAGATCCAGCATGCGGTCGGCCTCATCAACCACCAGAAATTGAACTTGGTCGAGCTTGATTTGCATGGAGCGCTGCAGGTCCAGTAAACGACCTGGAGTGGCGACCACAAGATTCGCATTTTGCAGTTTTGCAATTTGCAACTGATAGGGCATTCCACCCACGATATTTGCAATCCGCAAGCCGCGGCAGTGTTGCACCAGGTCGATAGCGTCATGTGCTACTTGCTGCGCAAGTTCGCGCGTCGGGCAAACAATCAAAGCGCCAGGTGCCGCCGCAGAGAAATTGCGGGGGTTGGTGGGGTCTTTACGCTTGGCGCGTTTGGGCGGCACCTCGCCTTTTGCCACAGCCTGTGCCACGGCATGTTCAAAGTCGGCACGCTCTTTCGCATCGGCCTGGGATTGCTGACTCAGCAGCGTGTGCAAAACTGGCAACAAGAATGCGGCGGTCTTGCCACTGCCTGTCTGGCTTGACACCATCAAGTCGATAAAGCGCGCAGCCTCATCAGACCCGCTATGCCCTTGCAAAGCCAGAGGAATGGTTTTAAGTTGCACCGGCGTCGGTTGCGCAAAACCCAAGTCGTTTACGGCCTGAAGCAATTCTGTGGCCAAACCAAAAGTTAAAAATCCGTTGGGAATCGCATCAACTGATTCTGGGATTTGGCCCCTGCATTGCGGCGTTTCGGCCATCTGATCGGAGGAATTTTCGACAAGCGTCATATCGCCCGTCGCTTGAATAGCGTCAGTCATGTATTTACTCACACGCGAGCGCCGCAGGGTGCGCGACTGCTCCGTCAATGGTTAAAAAACACCAACCATCAAACGGAACCTGCTCTGACTCACAAGGAGTTCCATCAGCGCGGGGGTCCTTTTAAACAGATTCGCGGTAGCGAACGTTTTGGACCCAATGAATGAAGGGAGATGTACAAATATGCGCCGTTGTTTGCAGCGCAGCCGAAGATTATGGCATAGATTCGGGTTTTTACCTAATCCACGTCAGCCACGTTCGGCCTGAGAAAATGTTCCCTGTAGTGTTCCAACTCGTCGATGGACTCATGGACATCGGCCAAGGCGGTATGACGTTGCTGCTTTTTGAACAAGTTGTACACATCGGGACGCCAGCGTTTGGACAACTCTTTTAGTGTGCTTACATCCAAGTTACGATAATGAAAATATGCCTCGAGCTTTGGCATATATTTTGCCAGGAAACGTCGGTCCTGCCCAATGCTATTGCCACACATGGGTGAGCCCTTTTTCGGCACATATCGACTTAGAAAAGAGATGATCTGAGCTTCGGCTTGCGCCTCCGACATCGTCGAGGCTTTGACTTTTTCAATCAATCCACTCTTACCGTGAGTGCCTTTGTTCCATTTATCCATCCTTTCGATTTGCTCTTCGCTTTGGTGAATAACCAGGACCGGGCCTTCAGTCCGAAATTCCAGTTTGGGTCCGGTGACGACAACGGCGATCTCAATAATGCGGTCTGTCTCCGGTTCAAGCCCCGTCATCTCGCAATCAAGCCAGGCAAGGTTTTGATCAGATTTGACAAGCAAAGCGCCTATCGACGGGTCGTTCAAAGCATTCATTCTCGGAATTGTCGCCGATAGCCTAAACTCTGGCGCCATAGTTATCCCGATTCCTCATTTTCCTATTCGATTGATGTTGACCTTTGCATTTGTTTCAATGCTGCTCGCTGGCGTGATGCTGAAATTTTGGCTTAACTGGCGCCAAATCCGGCATGTCACTCAGCACCGGGGACAAGTGCCACCAGTCTTCACGCCAATGATCACGCTGCCCGCGCACCAGAAGGCGGCTGACTACACCATCGCCAAAGCTCTTTTTGGCTTACTGGAACTCACAATGGGCGCTGCCGTCCTGATTGGCTGGACATTGCTGGGTGGGCTGACAAACCTCAATCAGGTCATGCTAAGTTGGCTGGAGGGGGGCATGCTCCAACAGCTTGCCCTGCTCGCAGCGTTTGTACTGATCAACGGCCTGATTGATTTGCCCATGACGCTCTACCAAACTTTCGTGATAGAGCAGCGTTTTGGCTTCAATAAAGTAACGCTGCGACTCTGGTTCATGGATTTGCTCAAGTCAACCCTAATTGGGGCAACTCTTGGTCTCTTGATTGGTGCCCTGATTTTGTGGCTGATGGGCACTGCCGGCAGTTGGTGGTGGCTGTGGGCTTGGGGCGTCTGGATGAGCTTTAATTTATTGCTGCTTTTTGTATATCCAGCATTCATCGCTCCGTTGTTCAACAAGTTTGCACCATTGGAGGACGAAACGCTCAGGACCAGTGTGACGGCGCTGATGGAACGCTGCGGCTTTGCCGCCAATGGACTGTTTGTGATGGATGGTTCTAAACGCAGCGCGCACGCGAATGCTTACTTCACTGGTTTTGGTGCCTCCAAGAGAGTGGTGTTTTATGACACGCTTTTGACCAAGCTGTCTGCCACTGAAGTGAACGCTGTGCTGGCCCACGAGCTGGGACACTTCAAGCACCGGCATATTTTCAAGCGCATAGGATTGATGTTCATCATCAGTCTACTTGGCTTTGCTTTGCTGGGCTGGCTGGTGACACAGATGTGGTTCTACGCCGGGCTGGGGGTAGAGCCGAACCTTCTTGCACCGAATGACGCGCTTGCGCTTGCGCTGTTCATGCTGGCGATTCCTGTTTTTAGTTTCCCATTCACTCCCCTGTTTGCGCATTTCTCACGTGAGCATGAGTTTGCCGCTGACGCCTACGCAGTGGCCCACACCAATGGTCAGGATCTCGCTACCGCACTGCTAAAAATGTACGAGGACAATGCTTCGACGCTAACAGCCGATCCGATCTACGTAAAGTACTACTATTCCCATCCACCGGCTTGCGAACGCCTCGCAAGAATCGTTGCTTGACGCTGGCGGCAAGTCAATGACTGATTTTGAATCTGTGGCAGAGGGTGACGCTCTCCTCCCATGATGATGAATCACCAGCAGACGGACCATTGATGAATCCTCCAACTCTTGACAGAGGGCTCATTGTGGCGAACTATGGTCGCCATTTTCTAGTCGAAACGCCTGACGGCAAGCGACTGATCTGCCACTCTCGCGGCAAGAAGAGCCAGGGATTGGTAGGCGACCGCGTACTGTGGCAGGCCTCGCTTGACGAAGGTACTATTGAGAAAATCGAAGAGCGCAAAAATGTCTTTTATCGTCAGGATGAAATACGCACGAAGTCATTTGCTGCCAATCTCGATCAGATCTTGATCCTGATCGCTGCCGAACCCGAATTCTCCAGCAGTCAACTTTCACGCGCCCTGATTGCCGCCGAGGCTGAACACATCACACCTATCATCGCACTCAACAAAAGTGACCTGGTCGAACCCTTTGCCCGTGCCTGGGAATGGCTGAGACCCTATCGTCAAATGCATTATGGAGTACTGCCGCTATCGTTGAAGGGTTCTGCAAATGTTGACCGAGCGAAACTTTTCGATCTGCTCGAAGGCAAAACAACCCTCGTCTTAGGCCCGTCGGGGGCTGGCAAGAGTACTTTGATCAACTTGCTGGTGCCTGGTGCACTAGCGCAGACAGGTGAAATCTCGCAAGCACTCAACGCGGGCAAACACACGACCACCAGCACCACTTGGTACTGGGTTGGCGACCACAAGGTGACTTCTTTGATTGACTCGCCGGGGTTTCAGGAATTTGGTCTGAATCACATTGATCCAGCGCAACTGGCAGCCTACATGCCAGACCTCAAACCTCACGTGGCCAACTGCAAGTTCTACAACTGCAGCCACCTGCATGAACCTGGTTGTGGCGTCATTGCTGCAGTGGCATCAACCACCAGATCTGATGGAATAAGCACCAATCGTTACAAAATTTATCGTGACTTGTTTGAGGAGATGAGTCGGGCTAAAAAGTACTGAGCAAGTCAACCAAGCAGGCGTGCCAGCGTCAAGAGAGCGAGCAGAACCATCCACATCACTACTGAACGCCAGACCAGGCCAACGACGACAGCTAGGTGCGAGAGTTCGGGCATCTGACCCGGTAATGATTCGGCTTTCGTATCTGACTGATTCGTTGCGCCAGGCATGCCCCCGGTAGAAGAATCCATAGTGCAGGAAGCGCCCCCCATCAGACTCATATTCACGGCACCTGCAGTAGCTGCCAGCACGATGCCATCGTTGTCTCCGACGAAACGAGGTTGGTAATTTCGCCAACCATCAATCGCCTCCTCAAAGCTCCCAACTACCGCGAAACTGATCGCCGTCATACGGGCAGGCACCCAGTCAATGATGGTCCAGGCAACAGCAGCCGTTTGCTGCAGAGCCTCACTGACAGGCAGGTGGTGCTGTTTACTCTTGTGTTGCCAGTAACGTGCGACAAATTCGCTTAGTCGGTAAAGGACTGCACCAGCCGGGCCGAAACCAAATACGGCCAGCACAGAGAACAAGGTAAGGACTCCAAAGACATGGCGATGGGCTGATAGCACTGAATGTTCAATCACGTGACGCACAATTTCACTACGAGGCAACTCGCTGGCATCGATCTGCTGCCAGTTGGCCAGCAATTCGCGAGCTCGGTCTTCATTTCCGTCGGCGAGCGCATTGCGGATCTGGGTGAAATGGAAACTGAACTGCCTGAAACCCAGCGTCGCATAAAGTACGGCCACGCTCCATGCCACGGCTATCGGCCAACCCAGAAAAGCATCCAGCAGCCAGTAAATGACGAGCGCAGCCAAAAATGGGCCTCCCACGGCAAATCCCCATGCCATCCAGCCGTGAAACGAATTGCCGGCGTCAAAATTTCTGGTGCTCCAACGCACCCAACTGCGCAAGCTCGCATGAATCAGGTTGCCCGGACCCAACGGACGTGCTTGCTCGAGCAACAGTGCCAATAGCACGGAAATGAAACTCATGGGATCATCATAGCGGTACAACTCATCAAGCTGACAACATCCGGTAAAAGTTTCGCAGTATGCCCGCGGTAGCGCCCCAAATGAAACGCTGCTTGTCTTGCTCCAAATACGGCATGGAGAACCACTCGCGCCGCACACCTTCCCACTCTAACGCGTGGCGCTGATGATGAGCTGGGTTCATCAAGAATTCCAGCGGAACCTCAAAAACGTCAGCAACTTCATAGGCATTGGGACTTAAAGTGAATCCAGGAACCACTAAGGCAACGACCGGCGTAATGATGAACGCCGACCCTGTAACGTAGAGCGGCAACACCCCCAACACTTGCACGAATACCGGATTAAGGCCAAGCTCCTCTTGCGCCTCACGCAATGCGGTACCCAACGCGTCGACGTCCTCTTCATCCGCTTTTCCGCCGGGGAAGGCTATTTGTCCTGAATGGGTTGAAAGGTGCAGAGTACGCTCGGTCAGCAATACGGTCGGTTGCTCGCGCATGACTATGGGCATCAAGACCGACGCATGAATTGATGTCCGATCAGAAAACCGCTGCTCCGCCACCACTTCAGGTTCCCACGTCGGGGGCGACGCAAATCGGTGCCGCAGGGCCGCCGGCCGCAGCGATGACATCGGCACTGCGGGCAGGTGTGAATCAACGCTCTCCACTGGTACATGACGTGGGTCGAAGTGGGGTAACTGGGACAAAGGGGTATGCGGAATATTTGAGAGCACGGGAAATAAAAGAAGCACAGTCTGGGACTGGACAGAGCAAAATTGCTTTACACTTTTTGGGGCATTCCGCAACGCGTCCAGTCAAAAAAAGCCGCCACAGGCAGTGCTGGGGCGGCTTTTTGCAAGAACGCTTGAACTATGCCGCGGCAGCACCCGTTTTCTTAGCTGGTAACTTTTCCTTGATACGAGCCGATTTTCCGCTGCGATCACGCAGGTAATACAGCTTGGCGCGACGTACATCGCCCCGACGCTTGACTTCGATGCCAGCAATCAGCGGGCTGTAGGTCTGAAACGTACGCTCTACCCCTTCACCGCTCGAAATTTTTCGAACGATGAAGCCACTGTTGAGACCGCGATTACGCTTGGCTATCACGACCCCTTCGTAGGCCTGTACGCGTTTGCGTGTACCTTCCACCACGTTGACACTAACAATCACCGTATCACCTGGAGAGAATTCAGGGAGCACTTTCCCTAAACGAGCGATTTCTTCCTGCTCAAGAATTTGAATCAGATTCATGATTTCCTCAAATGATCTTGGTTGCGCGTGCGTCGGAATTGACACAATAGCCCGTTTGAAATCATCAAAAAGCTGCCAGCCAGAGGATCGATTAACCCTCAATTGTATCCCATTCAAGAGACTTCATCGGCTAAAGCTTCGACACTACGGTTTGAAGGCCAAACCGGTCAGATAGGATTCATCTGCGGGACTCAATCGCCCCGCGCAACGCGCCTGAACAATCAGTTCGGGCCGAAGACGGGCGGTACTGGCCAACCGCTGCTCGCGCTGCCAGCGTTCAATTTGGGCATGGTGACCCGACAATAAAACTTCCGGCACCGCCCTGTCTGACCACTTCTCAGGGCGGGTGTAGTGCGGGCAATCCAGCAAGCCGTCCAACACGGGATTGAAGCTATCCTGCAGATGGCTGGACTCATCATTGAGGACTCCCGGTTGCAGTCGAGCCACAGCGTCAAGCAAGGCCATGGCAGCAATTTCACCTCCTGAAAGTACAAAGTCACCCAGGCTGATTTGCTCCGTGACGCATTCATCGACAAAGCGCTGGTCAACACCCTCATACCGTCCACAAATCAGCACAGCACCCTGGCCCGTCGCCCATCGCGCCACTGAAGTGTGGTCAAGTTTTTTGCCTGCCGGCGAAAACAGTACGACTGGCACCGAATCGGTCCGCTGCGACTGAATGTCTCGTACACACTTTGTCAGTGGCTCGACCATCATGACCATGCCTGGACCACCGCCAAAAGGCCGATCGTCGACCCGCCTGTAATTTCCGGTCGCAAAATCGCGTGGGTTGGTAAATTTGACCTCGACAAGATCGGCTTCGAACGCACGTCGCGTGACGCCGCCTGTCAAAAATGGAACGAATAGTTCTGGGAAAAGTGTGACGACATCGAATCGCATAAGACGCCACTCAAAAGTCAGGCTGCCAGTCAACCTGTATGCGTCTGGCAGTCAAATCAACATCGTCAACATAGACCGACACGAATGGGATCATTCTCTCAATTGTCTTCTCGTCCTGCTGGCACTCGATCACCATTACAGTTTGCAATCCGGTAGAGAGCAATTCCCTGACCGACCCCAGTACTATTCCCTCGCGATTGACAACGCTTAGTCCAATCAAGTCGACCCAGTAGAACTCGTCTTTTTCAGCCGTTGGAAAGCTGGACCGGGAGACAAATATTCGAGCACCACGCAAAGCTTCGGCCGAACTGCGATCATCCACCTCATGCGCCGAAGCAACTACTGCATCCGAATGAACCTTGGCTTCTTTAATCGCCAGTGTTGCGACTCCAATGAAGGTCTTTGCACCTTTTTCAGCAGGTAACAAAAACCATCGTTTGGAAGAAAAAAGCGCCTCGGGATCGGCGCTGTAGGGCAGGACTTTAAACCAGCCTTTGATGCCCCAGGCATCGTTAATGCGCCCAACTTCTACAGCATCCGCCGGCAACTCGGCTACTTCAAGGCCGGGCAACATCACAATGTCATCAGACCGCTTTTTTTGCGGCTTGATCCACCAGTCGTTCTACTGTGGGAGATGCCTGCGCGCCGACGCTTTTCCAGTAAGTCAGACGATCCTGCGCAATGCGGATGCTCTCCTCGCTGGCGGTAGCAATCGGATTGTAGAAACCGATGCGCTCAATAAAGCGACCGTCACGACGGGTACGCTTGTCAGCAACGACAATATTGAAAAATGGGCGTGCTTTTGCACCGCCACGAGCGAGTCGAATGACGACCATGATTTATCCTTTGGGCGGCGGAGTATTATTTCCGCCATTTGATTTAGCACTTAATCCAGCGTTTGAGACACGCGACATGACCACCCGGCCAGCGACACACTGAATAGCTCTTAATTATAACGTTTCCTATATTTATGCCCATCATTCGCCCAAGTCAAGCCGACGACATCCCTGCAATTGCGGCCATTTATGCCCATCACGTGCTTGTTGGCACGGGTACTTTTGAAGTTGACCCTCCTTCCCAAAGCGACATGGCAGAGCGCCGAGCAGATGTGCTCACCAAAGGTTTGCCCCACTTGGTAGCAGTCGCAGGCAACGAGGTGCTTGGTTTTGCTTACTGTAATTGGTTCAAGCCCCGTCCAGCCTATCGGTTCTCGGCAGAGGACTCCATCTATCTGGCGACTGGTGCACAAGGCTGTGGTCTCGGGCGGGCGCTACTGACAGAACTTGCCGCACAGGCCGAAAGGGTGGGTGTACGTAAATTGCTTGCGGTGATTGGCGACTCGGCCAATGTTGGCTCCATTGCTGTCCACCTATCAGTAGGGTTTTCTCACGTTGGGGTTCTCAAATCCTGCGGCTGGAAATTTGATCAGTGGCGCGATGTCGTCATAATGGACAAACCTCTGGGGTTGGGCGACTCAAGTGCCCCGCAGCCATAATTGGCATTCATGAAAAACAAGACCACCGCCACCTGGCTGGCATTTATTGGCGGGTCTTTGGGGCTACATCGCTTTTATTTGCGAGGAAAAAGCGATTTGCTTGGCTGGTTGCTGACTCTACCGACCGCTTTGGGGCTCTATGGCATTGAGCGGGCGAAACGCAATGGATTGGACGATTTTTGGGTCTGGCTTTTGATTCCGTTGCTGGGTTTCACCTTCGCCAGCTGCGCCCTGACCGCCATTGTTTATGGTTTGACGAACCCTGAAAAATGGAACGCTCGGTTCAATCCGTTGGAAGTCCCGGATGCCGCACCCGGTCAAACCAACTGGCTCACGATTGGTGGAGTGGCTTTTGCACTTTTGGTTGGCACCACCGTACTCATGAGCAGCATCGTATTCAGCTTTCAACGCTACTTCGAGCTCACCCTCAAATCCTGATAGCCTGATGGGTAAACAGCCCAACCTCGTTTAACTTTGCCCCTTGGCATCAAAATAGCAAAAGACTAACCCAATAGGCAACCGCTGAGAAGAATGCAGTAGCCGGGATTGTCAGGATCCAGGCCCAGATGATGTTCCCAGCAACCCCCCATCGCACAGCACTGGCACGCTGGGTGGCGCCAACACCCACGATAGCCCCGGTAATGGTGTGCGTCGTAGAAACCGGAATGCCAAGTACTGCCGCAGTGAATAGCGTGATGGCACCCCCTGTTTCTGCACAGAATCCATGCACCGGTTTGAGCTTGGTGAGTCTTTGCCCCATGGTCTTGACAATACGCCATCCGCCAAACAAGGTACCCATGGCAATTGCTGTGTAGCAAGTTAGGACCACCCAGGTCGGAGGTGCCTGATCGCCGACGGCGGTATAGCCCGTTGCGATGAGCAACATCCAGACAATGCCGATCGTTTTCTGTGCATCATTGCCGCCGTGGCCCAGACTGTAGGCGCCTGCAGACACTAACTGCAAACGGCGAAACCAGCGGTCAATACGACTCGGCGTGCTGCGACGAAAAAACCACGACACCGAAATCAGCATCAGTGAGCCCAGCAGGAACCCCATCAGTGGAGACACAAATATGAAAACCACTGTCTTTACGATGCTGGACAACACCAGAGCAGAGGCACCAGCCTTGGATATCACCGCACCAACAATGCCACCGATCAGTGCATGCGACGAACTGCTAGGTATACCGTAATACCAGGTGATGAAATTCCAGCTGATGGCGCCAACAAGCGCACCAAAAACAACGTTGACGTCCACCACACCAGGCTGGGCAAGCCCTTTACCAATTGTTGCAGCGACACTCAACTGGAAGACCAAAATCGCAATGAAGTTGAAGACCGCTGCAAAGAGCACTGCCTGTCCGGGCTTGAGAACACCGGTGGACACCACTGTTGCAATCGAGTTCGCGGCGTCATGGAATCCATTCATGAAATCGAACGCCAACGCCAACATCACCAACATCACTACTACCCACAACCCTACCTGAACCGATACCATGACCGGTACAACTCAAGAGTTCTCGAGGACGATGCCCTCGATGACATTGGCGACATCTTCGCACTTGTCAGTGATGGTCTCCAGCAATTCGTAAATCGCTTTAAGCTTGATCACTTCGCGAACATCAGGCTCTTCCCGAAACAGTTTGCTCATCGCGCTGCGCATAACGCGATCAGCGTCAGACTCAAGCTGGTCGATCTCTTCGCAGGTTTTTAAGGCAGCGGCGGCTGTCGCAGGGTCTGCGATCTTGGCCAGCATATTGACGGCATCGCGCACCCGTTCACAGCACTTCACACTCAGGTCGGTCAATCGCGTTATGTCTTCGGTCATGTGATGCACGTCATACAACGCCATGGTCTCGGCCGAGTCCTGAATCAGGTCGGCGATATCGTCCATGGTGTTGATCAAGGTGTGAATCTGCTCCCGGTCAATGGGGGTAATGAAGGTGATATGAATCGCCTTGTTGACTTCATGCGTCACCCGGTCTGCCGCCCTTTCAGCGTTGTCCACGTCCTGGTTGTATTTTTGCCGCAGGTGAAGATCACTGTAGTTGGCCACCAATTTAGAAAACGCATATGCCGCCTCCA
>SESH01019315.1_pt1 | contig 13333 bp, 8 predicted proteins | sample 3171561 | NCBI WGS metagenome assembly SESH01 (sample SAMN10866947, study PRJNA518727) | freshwater metagenome | biome: subpolar coniferous forest; feature: holomictic lake; material: water; isolation source: holomictic Lake 442 2011 16.5 m and 2014 13 m | place: Canada: near Kenora, Ontario
CGTCGGAAAAGCCAGGGATCTGCGCCACCGGTTTGGACTGCTCCAGAGTGACTCCCCATTTGCCGGCTGCCTTTGCGTTCAGTCCGGCCCCTTCAAGCAGCTGCAAAAAGGATTCAACCGTCGAGCGCCTCAGGTTCACTCGCAGCGTCATCGGGGCCTGAACGTTGTTGGCAGCAAGAATGGCCTGCCAGTGATTGGGCCATTCTCTTTGAAGTCGATCAATCCACCATTTTGGATGATTCCACAGCGCTACCGGATTGCTGTCGGTGTTCGCCACCAAGGTATCTCGTTCACGCAGGAATCGACGCAAACAGGCGTTGATAAAACTGGCCTGGGGCTGGGTAGTGGAATTTCTCTTGGCCGCTTCCACCGCTTGGTTGACCAGCGTAAACACCTCATACGGCGCGTCCTGCACATGCCATGTGAGCGCCAGCGCAGTGCACAAAAGAGCGTCTGCTGGTGGTGGTGGCGCTCGGTTGGCAAGCAAGCGTCGCAAGGCTTCTGCCCGCCCCAGTGAGCGCAGCACATGAAAGACTAGCGCCTGTACGCCTGGCCGCAAATCGGTCGCAATAGTGGCCAGCGCTGCGGTTCCAGACACACCAGAGCGGATCGCCAGCAAGACTGCCGCCGCCGCCTGCAACTGACGCCACAGGGGGACAGCTTGTTCATTGCTGTTCATCATCCGGTCTATATGGGCTGCGCCGGCTGAAGACCAAATACCCGGGCCAGCAACAGGGCGGGGAACTGACTGATGGCCTGGTTGTAATTTGTCACGGTTCGGTTGAAGTCGGTGCGGGCCATTTCTACCTGAACTGCGACCATCTCCCACTGGGATTGCAAAGTGTCAGGGACGGCAGCACCCGCCAGATCGGCCGGCAGGTCGCGCAGACGCAACCAGGACAAACACAGGGTCTCGAAAGCTGTTCTCAAGGCGCTCATGGTCGGCCCGTTCAGAGGCCGGGTGTGAGCCACCTTGAGCGAGGCATTCAACTGCTCAGCGGCCGCCGCGAGGGCCGCCCAGGCGGCGACCGAAGCATCGTTATCTGGGTGTCCAGTGCCCGGCGCAGCGGCTGCATACCACTGGGGAACTTTTGTTTTCGCCATCACTATGTATTGATTGAAAAAAGTTTCCAGATTTGCGAAAGCGGCAATGCCCCGCGAACGCAAACGCACCAGCCGGTTGTAGGCCCCCATGGCCCAGAACAACAATAGCGCGAAGACAAACCAGAGCGAGACGGACGCGTTCATTTCCTTCAATCTTGCGATCCGCTCAACTACAGATCATCCAATTCACAAAAAAGAAAAACGCCTCAAGCCCTCGTGCCGAGAACTTGGGGCGTCCGATCAAAAAGCCGGTCGAATGTTACTCGGACACAACTCCTTCACTGGCTTGTGCTGCATCAACTTCACCAGCCAGCTCGGCAGCTTCGGCTTCGGCAATGGCCCGGCGCTCGACGTCGTCCATGTTTTCACGGACTTTACGGGCTTCATGGTAAGCCATTCCGGTACCGGCAGGAATCAAGCGCCCGACGATGACGTTTTCTTTCAAGCCACGCAATTCGTCGCGCTTGCCCATGATGGCAGCTTCTGTGAGAACACGCGTTGTTTCCTGGAACGATGCGGCACTGATGAAGCTGTCGGTAGACAACGATGCCTTGGTAATGCCCAGCAGCAAATTGGTAAATGTTGCCGGAATCTTGCCTTCTGCCCGCAAAGCATCATTGGTATTGAGCATCTCGGAGCGCTCTACTTGCTCGCCGTTGATGTAGTTCGAATCACCGGCACTTTCAACGACGACGCGGCGTAACATCTGGCGAACAATCACCTCAATGTGCTTGTCGTTGATCTTCACACCCTGCAAGCGGTAAACGTCCTGCACTTCGTCAACAATATAACGCGCCAGTTCTTCCGACCCCAACAGTCGCAAAATATCCTGCGGGTCCGCCGGACCGTCAACCACGCTTTCGCCCTTGTTGACGACCTGGCCCTCGTGCACGATGATGCTCTTCTCCTTGGGGACGAGCTCTTCCCAGACGGCGCCATCAGGATCGGTAATCTGCAAGCGGATCTTGCCTTTGGTCTCTTTGCCGAATGACACGGTGCCCGTCATTTCAGCCAGTACGCCCTTGTCTTTGGGTGAACGGGCTTCGAACAATTCGGCAACACGCGGCAACCCGCCGGTAATGTCGCGCGTCTTCTGGCCTTCGATCGGGATCCGTGCCAGCACCTCGCCCGGACCCACATCCTGACCGTCACGCACCTGAACCAATGCACCAACCGGGAAACCAATGGTCACCGAGTGGTCGGTGCCCGGAATTTTGACCTCATTGCCGGACGCGTCAATCAACTTGACTTGCGGACGGACCACTTTGGCAGCACCGCGGCGTTTCGGATCGATGACGACCATGGTCGACAGGCCCGTCACCTCGTCCACCTGCCTGGCCACGGTCAGACCTTCTTCGACATTTTCGAAGCGGGCTTTGCCGGCAAACTCGGTGATGATGGGGCGCGTCAGCGGATCCCAATTGGCGAGTATCGTGCCAGACTTGATGCTCTGGTCCGCCTTCACCGCCAGCACGGCGCCGTACGGCACCTTGTGACGTTCGCGCTCACGGCCATGCTCGTCGTGAATGACGATTTCACCGGAACGGGAAATCACCACCAACTCCTTTTTGCCGTTTGTCACATAGCGCATGGTGGCGTTGAAGCCGATACTGCCGTTCGATTTGGCGTCCACGCTGGACGCTATTGCCGCACGCGATGCGGCGCCACCAATGTGGAAGGTACGCATGGTCAACTGGGTACCCGGTTCACCAATCGACTGCGCTGCAATCACGCCAACCGCTTCACCACCGTTTACCAGACCGCCCCGGCCCAGGTCGCGACCGTAGCATTTGGCACAAATACCAAAACGGGTTTCACAAGTTAAAGCGGTTCGCACTTTGACTTCATCGACACCGGCGATTTCCAACTCTTCAATCAGGTCTTCGTCGAGCATGGTTCCGGCCGGGGCCAGCACGGATCGGTTCTCCGGATGCACCACATCATCGGCGGCGGTGCGTCCCAAAATGCGGTCACGCAACGACTCGATGACTTCACCGCCTTCAACAATAGCGCGCATCAAATATCCACCGTGGGTGCCACAGTCCTGCTCAGTGACCACCAGGTCTTGCGTCACGTCCACCAGGCGACGTGTCAGGTAACCCGAGTTGGCGGTTTTCAACGCCGTATCTGCAAGACCTTTTCGGGCACCGTGCGTCGAGATGAAGTACTCCAGCACGTTCAGCCCTTCGCGGAAGTTGGCGGTGATCGGCGTCTCGATGATGGAGCCGTCCGGCTTGGCCATCAGACCCCGCATACCGGCCACCTGACGAATCTGGGCGGCCGAACCACGGGCACCGGAATCCGCCATCATGTAGATCGAGTTGAATGACTCTTGCTGCACTTGCTTGCCATGGCGGTCCGTGACCATTTCCCGGGACAACTGTGCCATCATCACTTTGGAGACCTCGTCGCCGGCTTTGCCCCAGATGTCCACCACCTTGTTGTAGCGCTCACCTGAAGTCACGAGTCCTGACGTGTATTGCTGCGCGATTTCCTTGACCTCTTTTTCGGCGCGTTCGATGATGGCCGGCTTTTCAGAGGGCACCAGCATGTCGTCAATGCAAATCGAGATGCCGGCCTTGGTCGCCAGACGGAAACCATATTGCAGCAATTTGTCGGCAAATACCACGGTCTCCTTGAGGCCGCACTTGCGGAACGAGACATTGATCAGCTTTGAAATCTCCTTCTTCTTCAGCGCCTTGTTGATATTTGCAAAAGGCAGTCCTTTGGGCAAAATTTCCGACAGCAGGGCGCGACCAGCGGTGGTTTCCCACAGTTTGGTCGACGGCAGCAATTCACCGGTTTCTTTGTCCTTGGTGTACTCGGTCAAGCGTACATTGATGCGGGCAGTCAACTCCACCTCGCCGGCGTCAAAGGCGCGCTGTACTTCACCCGTGTCTGAGAAAATCAGACCTTCGCCCTTGCCATTGATGCGATCCCGGGTCGTGTAATACAAACCCAGCACCACGTCTTGCGACGGCACAATCGACGGTTCGCCGTTGGACGGGAACAGCACATTGTTGGACGCCAGCATCAAGGTGCGGCATTCCACTTGTGCTTCCACCGACAGCGGCACGTGAACCGCCATCTGGTCACCGTCAAAGTCGGCGTTGAAGGCGGCGCAAACCAGCGGGTGCAGCTGAATGGCCTTGCCTTCAATCAGGATCGGCTCGAAGGCCTGGATGCCCAGACGGTGCAAGGTGGGTGCGCGATTCAGCATCACGGGGTGCTCTTTGATCACCTCTTCCAGAATGTCCCACACCACCGGCGTACCGGATTCAACTTCCTTCTTGGCGGCCTTGATGGTGGTGGCAATGCCCATCGCTTCCAGGCGAGCGAAAATGAAAGGCTTGAACAACTCGAGCGCCATCAACTTCGGCAAACCGCACTGATGAAGTTTGAGCGTCGGACCCACCACAATCACCGAGCGACCTGAATAGTCAACCCGCTTGCCCAGCAAGTTCTGGCGGAAACGACCGCTCTTGCCCTTGATCATGTCGGCCAGAGACTTGAGCGCGCGCTTGTTGGCGCCAGTCATGGCCTTGCCGCGGCGACCGTTGTCCAGCAAAGAGTCGACCGCTTCCTGCAGCATGCGCTTTTCATTGCGCGCAATGATCTCGGGCGCTTTGAGTTCCAGCAGACGACGCAGCCGACTGTTGCGGTTGATCACGCGACGATACAAGTCGTTCAAATCCGAAGTGGCAAAACGACCACCGTCCAGTGGCACCAGCGGACGCAAATCCGGCGGTAACACCGGCAACACTTCCAGCACCATCCACTCGGGCTTGATGCCCGATTTTTTGAACGCTTCAAGCAGCTTGAGGCGCTTGGTATTTTTCTTGATTTTCAGTTCCGAGCCAGTCGGATCGTTGCGCAGCTTTTCAATCGAGCCTTCGATGTCAATGCTTTGCAGCAGATCCTTGATGCCCTCTGCGCCCATCTTGGCCTGAAACTCGTCGCCGTATTCCTTGAACTTGGCATCGAAGTCGTCTTCCGACATGATGCTGAATTTCTTCAGCGGGGTCATGCCGGGGTCGGTGACGACGTAAGCTTCAAAGTACAACACGCGTTCAATGTCGCGCAAGGTCATGTCGAGCACCAGGCCCAGGCGTGACGGCAGTGACTTCAGGAACCAGATGTGAGCACAAGGCGCCGCCAGATCAATGTGACCCATGCGCTCGCGGCGCACCTTGGTCTGCGTCACTTCAACGCCGCATTTCTCGCAGATTACGCCACGGTGCTTGAGCCGCTTGTACTTGCCGCACAGGCATTCGTAGTCCTTGATAGGGCCGAAAATCTTGGCGCAAAACAGACCATCCCGCTCAGGTTTGAAGGTGCGGTAGTTGATGGTTTCCGGCTTTTTAACTTCACCGAAGGACCAGGACCGGATCTTCTCGGGAGAGGCCATGCCAATCTTGATGGCACTGAAGTGCTCATCTGGGGTGAACTGCTTGAACAGGTCGAGTAATGATTTCATGTTGAATCCTTTTCTTGTCCGTGTTTAGCCGCGTTCCAACTCGATATCGATACCGAGCGATCGAATTTCCTTGACCAGCACATTGAACGATTCCGGCATACCGGCGTCGATCGAGTGCTCCCCTTTGACAATGCTCTCGTACACCTTGGTACGCCCTTGAACGTCATCAGATTTGACGGTGAGCATTTCCTGCAATGTGTAGGCGGCACCGTAGGCTTCCAGCGCCCAGACCTCCATTTCGCCGAAGCGCTGGCCGCCAAATTGCGCCTTGCCGCCCAGCGGCTGCTGCGTCACCAGACTGTACGGACCGGTGGAGCGGGCGTGCATTTTGTCGTCCACCAAATGGTGCAGCTTGAGCACATGCATGTAGCCGACTGTGGTCGGACGCTCGAAAGCGTCGCCGCTTCGACCGTCGAACAAATGGGCCTGCGTGCGCGCCGCCGTCAGCCCTTTGGCTTTGACGATATCGTCCGGGTAAGCCAGCTTCAGCATGCCACGAATATCTTCTTCTGAAGCACCGTCAAACACCGGCGTGGCAAACGTGGCGCCGGCGCTCAGGTTGCCTGCCATCTCAAGCACTTCGTCATCGCTCAGTTTCGATACTTCTTCCTTGCGACCAGAGCCGTTGTACAGCGTCTCCAGGAATTTGCGCAGTTCCGCCAGTTTGGCTTCAGCCTGCAGCATGTCACCGATGCGCTGGCCAATGCCTTTTGCCGCCCAGCCCAAATGCACTTCCAGCACTTGCCCGACGTTCATCCGTGACGGCACGCCCAGCGGGTTGAGAACAATGTCACACGGCGTGCCGTCGGCCATATAAGGCATGTCTTCGACCGGGACGATCTTAGACACCACCCCCTTGTTGCCGTGACGTCCGGCCATCTTGTCGCCTGGCTGCAAGCGACGTTTGACGGCCAGATAGACCTTGACCATCTTCAACACGCCAGCCGGCAGTTCATCGCCCTGCGTCAACTTCTTGCGCTTCTCTTCAAACGCCAGATCGAAGCTGTGGCGCGTTTGCTCCAGCGAGTTCTTGATGCTCTCCAGTTGCGCGGCGATGTCATCATCCGCCGGGCGAATATCGAACCAATGGAATTTTTCCACCGCGATCAAGTAAGCCTTGTCGATCTTGCTGCCTTTGACGAGCTTTTGCGGACCACCGTTGGCTGGCTTGCCGATCAACAATTTCTCGATCCGGTCAAACGCATCGGCTTCCACAATACGCAGTTGGTCATTCAAATCAAGACGGAAACGTTTCAGTTCATCATCGATGATTTGCTGGGCCCGGCGGTCGCGCACAATGCCTTCGCGGGTGAATACCTGGACATCAATGACGGTTCCCTGCGAACCCTGATCGACTCGCAACGAAGTATCTTTCACGTCGCTGGCTTTTTCGCCAAAGATGGCGCGCAGCAGCTTTTCTTCCGGCGTCAGCGTGGTTTCACCCTTCGGTGTCACCTTGCCCACCAGCGTATCACCGGGTTGAACTTCGGCACCCACATAGATGATGCCCGACTCGTCCAGACGGTTGAGCTGTTGCTCGCTCAAATTGGGGATATCGCGGGTGATCTCTTCGGACCCCAGCTTGGTGTCGCGCGCCATCACCACCAACTCTTCGATATGGATCGAGGTGTAGCGGTCTTCGGCCACCACACGCTCGCTGATCAAAATCGAATCTTCGAAGTTATAGCCGTTCCAGGGCATGAACGCGACCAGCATGTTCTGGCCCAAAGCCAGTTCGCCGAGGTCGGTCGATGCGCCGTCGGCAATCACATCGCCCTTGGCCAGTTTGTCGCCCTTCTTGACGATGGGACGCTGATGAATGTTGGTGTTCTGGTTAGAGCGCTGGTATTTGATGAGGTTGTAAATGTCCACACCCACTTCACCGGCCTGTGCCTCAGCGTCGTTGACGCGAATCACAACCCGGGTCGCATCGACATAATCAACCACACCACCGCGCGTGGCAACTACCACGGTACCGGAGTCCACTGCCGATACGCGTTCGATACCGGTGCCGACAAAGGCTTTTTCCGGCCGCAAAATAGGCACCGCCTGACGCTGCATGTTGGCGCCCATCAAAGCGCGGTTGGCATCGTCGTGCTCCAGGAAAGGCACCAGGGAGGCTGCCACCGACACGATCTGCGCCGGCGAAACGTCCATGTACTGAACGCGCTCGGCACCGACCAGAATGGACTCGCCCGCTTCACGCGCCGAGATCAGCTCACCGGTGAGCCTGCCGTCTTTGTCGAGCACCGCGTTGGCCTGCGCAATAACGTATTTGCCTTCCTCGATGGCGGACAAATAGTCGATGTCCATCGTGACCTTGCTGTCCACCACCCGACGATAAGGCGTTTCAATAAAGCCGTATTCGTTCAGTCGAGCGTACAGCGCCAGCGAATTGATCAGGCCAATGTTGGGACCCTCCGGCGTTTCGATCGGGCAGACCCGACCGTAGTGTGTCACGTGAACGTCACGCACTTCAAAGCCGGCGCGCTCACGCGTCAGACCGCCTGGGCCAAGAGCCGAAACACGGCGCTTGTGGGTGATCTCCGACAAAGGGTTGGTCTGGTCCATGAACTGCGACAACTGCGACGCACCAAAGAACTCTTTCAAAGCTGCCGAAATCGGCTTGCTGTTGATCAGGTCATGTGGCATGAGCGGCTCTTGCTCGGCCTGGCCGAGACGCTCCTTCACAGCTTTTTCGATCCGTGCCAGACCGGTGCGGTACTGATTCTCGGCCAACTCGCCAACGCAACGCACGCGCCGATTGCCAAGGTGGTCGATATCATCGACGTCGCCACGGCCATTGCGCAAGTCGACCAGGATCTTGACGACTGCCAGAATGTCCTCATTGGTCAGAACCATGGGGCCGGTCGATTCCGGACGACCCATCTTGGCGTTGAACTTCATACGGCCGACGCGCGACAGGTCGTAGGTGTCGGGGTTGTAGAACAAGCGCTGGAACAGCGCCTGCACGGCATCTTCCGTGGGCGGCTCACCCGGGCGCATCATGCGGTAAATGGCGACGCGTGCGGCAAACTCATCGACTGTTTCGTCACTGCGCAGGGTTTGCGAAATGTACGCACCTTGGTCCAGTTCGTTGGTGTAAATACACGGCAATTCCTGCACGCCAGCGGTACGCAGTTTCTTCAGCAACAGTTCCGTGAGATCCTCGTTGGCTTTGGCCAGAATCTCGCCGGTCTCGGCGTCAACAATGTTTCGCGCCACGACGCGACCGACCAGAAAATCTTCCGGCACGCTGATGTGCGTGGTACCTGACTGCTCCAGTTCACGGGTGTGACGCGCAGTGACACGCTTGTCTTTGGTAACCACAACTTTGCCACTTTTGTCAGTGACATCGAAACGGGCCACTTCACCGCGCAGGCGTTCGGCCACGAACTCCATCTGGGCACCGCTGTCCATCAAACGAAAGTTGTCATTGACGAAGAAGTTCGCCAGGATCGACTCGTGGTTCAGGCCAATCGCCTTGAGCAGAATCGTGACCGGCATTTTGCGGCGGCGATCCACACGGAAGTAAAGAATGTCTTTCGGATCGAACTCGAAATCGAGCCAGGAACCACGGTAGGGAATGATGCGAGCCGAGAACAGCAGCTTGCCGGAACTATGGGTTTTACCCTTGTCGTGTTCAAAAAACACACCAGGTGAGCGATGCAACTGGGAAACGATGACACGCTCGGTTCCGTTGATGATGAACGAACCCTTGCCGGTCATCAAGGGCACTTCGCCCATGTAGACCTCTTGTTCTTTTACCTCTTTGATGACCTTATTTTGCGAGGTTGAAGACTCTCGGTCATAGATGAACAGTTGCACCTTGGCCCGCACCGCAGATGCAAACGTCAGACCGCGGGTCTGGCATTCGCGCACGTCAAAAGCCGGCTTCGCCAGGTTGTATTCGAGATACTTCATCTCGACGAAGCCGTTGTGCGAAATAATCGGGAAGGCGGCGTCAAAGGCGGCTTGCAGTCCCTCTACGGTCCGCTTTTTTGGGGGGACATCAGCTTGCAGGAATGCCGTGTAGGCATCTTTTTGCATTTGCAACAGGTAAGGAATTTCAAGCACGCTGTCGCGACTGCCGAAATTTTTGCGAATGCGCTTGCGTTCGGTGTATGTGTAAGCCATGAGATCTCCGGGCAATGACTAAGGAATCCTGGGTACTTCTTGGTGATTGGCCACTACCAATCATTGGCGGACGGCCGCACATTGCGTGCAACCCGAACCAAGGCATCTTCAACTATCAATGTAAGAAGACACTGATAAACAGACATTCGGTCTGCTTGTCGGTGCGCTCTTACAAGCGCCAAAGGCTGGGGCTCTTTTGGAGCACCCAGCCCTTGTTGAAAGATCGATTACTTGAGTTCGACCTTGGCGCCGGCGTCCACCAACTTCTTCATGGCGGCATCAGCGTCGGCCTTGGATACGCCTTCCTTGACGTTCTTCGGAGCGCCATCCACCAGATCTTTGGCTTCCTTGAGGCCCAGACCGGTGATTTCGCGAACTGCCTTGATGACCGACACCTTGGCAGCGCCAGCTTCAAGCAGAACGACGTTGAACTCCGTCTTCTCTTCAACCACCGCAGCGGCCGCGCCACCGCCAGCAGCAGGTGCCGACATGGCTGCCGCGCTGACACCAAATTTCACTTCGATGGCTTTCACCAAATCGTTGAGTTCCATGACCGTCATGCTGTCGAGCGCGGTCAAAAATGCGTCTTTATCGAATGCCATTTTGATTTCCTAAAATATTGGTTACCACATGCAGCGGACCCTTAGGCCGCAACTGCCTCAGCGGGTGCATCTTGCACGGCTACGCCATTTTTTTCCGCGATTGACGCCAGCACACGTGCTATGCGCGAAATCGGGGATTGCATCAAGCCCAGCAACTGTGCCAGCAACACTTCCTTGGAAGGGATGCTTGCCAACTGCTTAACGCCGTTCATATCCAGCGCTTTTCCGCCGTATGCACCACCGCGAATCACCAACTTGTCGTTGGTTTTCGCGAAGTCGGCCACCACTCGCGCGGCAGCCACAGCATCTTCGGAAAAGCCATAGATCAGCGGTCCGCTCATCAAGTCGGACACAACTTCAAATCCGCTACCCGCAACAGCGCGGCGAGCCAAAGTGTTTTTCAACACACTCAGACTTACGCCATTACTGCGCGCGGTGGAGCGCAATTTAGTCATGTCGGCGACCGTAATGCCACGGTATTCCGCCAGTACCAGCGTTTGAGCTTTTGCGGCGAGGCCAGTCACATCGTTGATGACCGCTTCTTTCTCACTGCGATTCAGACTCAAGGTCTACTCCTTCAAAATGTGCCGGTCGGCAAACTGCCTTCAAGCACGCCACATTGCAGCGACCAACTGTTTCGGAAAACCAATTCCATCTGCAGCGGGATCGCCATCTGCGTTGGCTCAAGGCCTGAGGCGAACCCCACGCCCATTAATTAAGTGCTGACCCGCATCGCTGCGGCTGGCACGCCAACGGTCTTGGATGACCTGCCCACACTTCTCAGTATGAACAGCCCACCACATCAGGTCACCTTCTCGGGTGACCCAAATTTCTACAATTACGCGGCGATGGTTTGCATGTCCACGCGGACACCCACACCCATCGTTGACGAAACTGCTACTTTCTTCAAATAAACACCTTTACTGGTGGCCGGCTTGGCTTTGGTCAAGGCTTCAATCAGCGTGACCAAGTTACCCTGCAACTTGTCGTTGTCAAACGAACGACGACCAATGGTGGAGTGCACAATACCGGCCTTGTCAACACGGAACTGCACTTGACCGGCCTTGGCGTTCTTTACTGCGGTTGCCACATCAGGCGTCACGGTGCCGACCTTGGGATTCGGCATCAAACCGCGCGGGCCCAGAATTTGCCCCAGGGTACCGACGACGCGCATGGCATCCGGCGCCGCAATCACGATGTCAAAAGGCATGTCGCCAGCCTTGATCATGGCCGCCAGATCGTCCATACCGACGATGTCGGCACCGGCTGCTTTGGCTTCTTCCGCCTTGGCACCCTGGGCGAACACGGCCACACGCTTGGTCTTGCCGGTTCCGTTGGGCAGCACCACCGCGCCGCGCACCACTTGATCCGACTTCTTGGCATCAATTCCGAGCTGCACGGCGACATCGATGGATTCATCGAATTTGGCATTGGCACACTCTTTGACAAGACCCAAGGCATCTGCCAACGGGTACAGCTTGTTAGAGTCAACCTTGCCCTGGAAGGCCTTTTGTTTTTTGGTGAGCTGTGTCATTTAAACGCCCTCCACATTCACACCCATCGACCGGGCCGAGCCAGCGATGGTACGAACCGCTGCGTCCATGTCGGCGGCAGTCAGGTCTTTCATTTTGGTTTTGGCGATCTCTTCAAGTTGGGCACGCGTAACTTTCCCAACTTTGAGGGTGTGCGGTGTCGCCGAACCCTTGTCAATTTTGGCAGCCTTCTTGATCAGAATCGAAGATGGCGGTGATTTGATGACGAATGTGAAGCTCTTGTCCGCAAACGCGGTGATTACCACCGGCAACGGCAGGCCGGGCTCGATACCCTGGGTCTGGGCGTTAAACGCTTTGCAGAACTCCATGATGTTCAGGCCGCGCTGACCCAATGCCGGGCCGATCGGTGGTGATGGGTTGGCCTTGCCTGCTGGGACTTGCAGTTTGACAAAACCGACGATTTTTTTCGCCATGCTTTACTCCTTGCGGGTAATAACGCCCTGACCGTGCTACTAGATTTGCAGGCCCTGGCTCCCCGGGGTTAACGACTCATTCAATAAATCCGCACCGAGTCGAAAAATGCGAATCCTTATTCAGTTCAGAATGACAATAAAAAGTTTCAAGTTTTTTCAATTTGCGAAAACTCAAGCTCCACCGGTGTGGCGCGACCGAAAATTGTCACAGCAACACGGACTTTGCTCTTTTCGTAATTGACATCTTCCACTGAGCCATTGAAATCGGTGAACGGGCCATCCTTGACACGTACAAACTCGCCCACCACAAATTCGACTTTGTGACGCGGCTTCTCAGTGCCTTCCTGCATCTGGGATACGATCTTTTTGACCTCGGCCTCAGAGATCGGAGACGGTCGAGTCTTGGCGCCACCGACAAAACCGGTCACCTTGTTGGTGTGCTTGACGAGGTGCCAGGTGTCATCGTCCATCACCATTTCGACCAGCACGTAACCAGGGAAGAACTTGCGCTCAGTAGTTTTTTTCTGACCATTCTTGATCTCGACCACTTCCTCCATGGGAACCAGAATACGACCAAATTTGTCCTGCATGCCAGCACGATTGATACGTTCGATGATGTTGCGCTCGACCGCCTTTTCCATGCCCGAATAAGCATGAACCACATACCAGCGCAGATCGGGGTTCGTTGGCGCAGTGGCCAACACCTGTGCCGCCGCAGAAATATCGGTTGCCGGGGTTTCTACAACATCGTTCATTACTTTTTCCACCCCAGAATCAAGTCATAAAACAGCCATTCCAACGTCTTGTCTGTCAGCCAGAGGAACGTGGCCATCACAAGAACAAAGGCAAACACGTACGCGGTCATCTGAATGGCTTCCTTGCGGGCTGGCCAGACAACCTTTTTTACTTCGCGCCAGGCATCCCGACCAAACGCATAAAGCGCCTTGCCTGGCTCGGAAGTGAAAAACACGACCGTCGCCGCCGCCAAACCCAATAGCAGAGCACCCCACTGCGCCAGTTGCCCTTGCTTGCCCAGTAAATAAAATG
>SESH01030672.1_pt1 | contig 13300 bp, 13 predicted proteins | sample 3171561 | NCBI WGS metagenome assembly SESH01 (sample SAMN10866947, study PRJNA518727) | freshwater metagenome | biome: subpolar coniferous forest; feature: holomictic lake; material: water; isolation source: holomictic Lake 442 2011 16.5 m and 2014 13 m | place: Canada: near Kenora, Ontario
CGCAAGCGCTGAGATAGCCACCGATTGTCTGTTGCTCAAGGCAGTAAATAATGGCCGTCATTGTCAATAAAGCAAACAAAATATTTAACGGCCACCATCCTGCCAACAAGCCACCCAAGGCAATGAAGGGCGGTGTTGCCAAGAGGCCAAAGAGTGCCAGGCGTTTCATGCTTCGGCTATGTGCGCCGTGCTTATACGCATCTGGCCGAGCCAGATTATAAGCCAGCACAAAAACGAAGAGTGGCATGGCTACGCGACCGGCGTTAAATAACGTGTGCGATGCATCGTGTAGCAGATATTTATTAATATGATCGGCTACCATGAGCAGCAGGGCCAGCCATTTAAGAGCTTCAAGCGTGCCATCCGCTACTGCTACGCGTGGTAATTGCATAGTTATCTGCTAACGACGACACGACGTGGAACATAGGCTGTTTTAATAGCCTGTGTTCCCTTTGTTGTTTGACTGGCCAGCTTAACTTCCTCGGGCTTTGTCGTGTAGGTATTGATCGTCGCACTATCGGTCTGCATGAAGCTATCTAACCAGTTAGCCCAGCGGTTGGCTTTTACCATCAGATCAGATCGATAAAGCTGATTGTAGTAGGGCGTCCGGGAATGATAATTTGCTGCCCTTGTCCATAGATCACCGGGATCTTTGGTTAAATGCCCATGAATGCGCCATGCGGCCAGATCATAGGCATAACAACCGTCGCTGGCTACATCCTCTGGTGAAATGCCGTATTTCCCGAGTGTTTTGAGGTAAGCGGTATTAAATTGCAGGGCGCCAACATCGTGGGTGCCGTTGGTATTTTTCACCCAAACACCGGGCTTGCCATTTTCTTTTTCGGCTATTGCCAGCAGAATGTTCGCCGGAACAGCGTATTTTTCAGCCGCTGTGATCGAGCAAACTATCCGCTCCTGTTGAGGATGTGACGGTGGTAAATCAGGTATTGCCGCCATGTTGTCTCCTTATTCCAAAATTCGATAAGTTAATCGTTTTCTCAAGTGTCCAATTTTTTGCCACGGTTTTCCGGGATTTTTTTGTTTTTCATGACTTCATTTTTTAGATGGCCTGGTTTTTTACGTTGCCGCTAGCCATCACGGAACGCGGCGATTTCATCCGCCCTTGAGTCCCCTGTGCCGGTTGTTTCACCAGACAGACTATTGTTATCGAATGTTTGGCTTGAGGCGTTGTTATTAAGCGCTTGCGTTTCTGTGGACTGATTGATGGCTGAGGCGACTTGTCCGCCAACGGTTTGATTGATCCGTGCTTGTATTTTTTCGCCCAAAACCTGTGTAATTCCCGATGCCAAGTGTGTGGCAGTATTGCTGGATGGTCTGCTCTGGTTGGTTGTACCCGATGAGCTACTGGATAAGTTATGACTCGCCAAGCTATCACCCATTGCCGCAGCAAGTGGGCTTGATGCCGACGATGAGGCGCTAGAGGTATTACTATCTAAGGCACCACTGACTATGCCGCCCATCCTCGAAACAAGATCAGAGGCGCTTGATGAGTTTTGTGATGCCTGTTTCGCTGCTGCCATAACCGCCTGAGCGCCACCCGCCATATTTGCGGCACCGGCGACAGCCGTACTACCAGCCATTGCCGCGGCAGCCCCCGCTACCCCGGCAGCGGCTATCGCCGAACCGGCGCCGAATCCGCCACCCAGTGCATGTGTGCCGCCGCCTTGGGCGATATGCCCGATCATCGGAGGAATTTTGTTAACGAGTACCAGGAGAACAACCGCAGCGACTAACATCGCAGCCATGTCGTTTAGGTTTGTGTTGACATCCATCTGGGCGTAATAGGCATTGATAAACTGTTGTCCAATGCCCACCAAAAGAACCATCGTCATCAGTTGGACGCCAATATTGAGGACAGTCTTGAAATAGCTGATTGCAATATCCGAAGTCCATCGGCTGCCACCAAAGCCCAGGTAAAAAACGCCTGCATAGGCGAGTATCCATCCAGACACGAGCAAAATGAGCATGTTTGCTGCGATCAAAGCAAGAATAGTGATGACTATGGTGGCCATGATGATTCCTGCGGTGCTCATAATCGGGCTGGCGATTGACGATTGTTGCACTACTGTATTAAATATTTTAAAGCCAACATCGACAATGCCGGACGGCGTGGTTCCGGTGGTTCCCGATGCCGTATTTCCTAGGGTTTTCATTGAACCAATGATGTCATGCGCCATTTGTGGGCCATTGGTAAGCAACCACCAGAAAAACCCGGTGAAGACAATAAAACGAATAAATTCACCATAAAATTCCGCAATGTCGGCTTTTCGGAACAACAACATGCCGTGTGTCCACACCATGGAAATAGTTGCGAGCACCCAAAATAACCAGGATGCTCTGGCTGTTAGGGTGGCTGCCCAACCAGAAGCGGCGGTATGAAATTTGTTTTGTACATCATCAAGAATGCCTTGGCCATTGATTGCGGCAAATGCTTCAGGCGTTTGAATAATGAGATAAGCAACTAGAATTATCGAAATTTTTTTCACAGTGTTTTCCTATGGCATAGTCAAAAATCCCAGTTTTTATGTATGGTTGGCTTAAGTGTGTTGCGTCGCATACAGTTATCGGCCAGTGTTTGCTGAATGTACTTATCTGTAATAGATTTCATATATTCAAATTGGCAATTTGTATCATTGACTTCCGGCACTGCATTCGGTTGTGCAGGAGGTTTTGCCGCATTTTCTATAGTAGCCGTATTTTTAGGTGGTTCTGGTATTTCCTGAGAACAAGCTGTTAAAGATGCAAGAAATGCGATTGTCATGTATTTTTTCATTATAGACCTCTACTAATATTCCCAATTATGATGTGTGACGGGTTTTAGGGTATCCTTGCGCCAACTTTGGTCAGCGGCGGCTTGTTGAGCCTCACGATCCGCCATGACTTGATTGCGCGTGGCTTCTGCCGTTTGTTGGGCTATCAGTAGAGCCCTTAACTGCAATAGCTGGTTCGCCTGATTGCCGGCAAGCTGATTGGCATAACCAATGGCTTGCATCTGTCCGGATGCGGTTTGTGCGTTGGCTTGCAGCGTTTGAAGCGTCGCCGCATCGGTTTGCAATGCGGTTTGTTGGCTGGCGATGGCTTGTATTTCGGCAGCATTCGCTGTTTGCTGCGCTTGTGAACCCAGTTTAAGCGTATTGTTCAGATTGGCTAATGCACCAGGCGTACAGGCAATGCTATTGAAACAGGCAGAATTCGCATATTGGTTTTGATTTTGGTAGGTGTTCACATAATTGTCGAGTGAACCAAATTGGCTCTGGAAGCCGGACAAGGTATTGAGGGTATGGGACAATCCGGATATGGTTTGTGATGCGTTAGCCCACGTAAATGAAGTGGGCACTGCGGTATTTTGCATCATATTCGAGTATTGTTGCAATTGCGTAGAATACTGCGACAACTGGGTAGAGTATTGCTGTACCTGCTTAAGCGTCTGCGCAATTTCTTCTGTTGCCGACAAGGTATTTTGCGATAGATTGGTACTATCAATAACAGGTATGCCGGCAAAGGATGGCGTCGGTGACGATAAGCAGACCAAGATAACAGCAATTATCTTTGTTACTGACTTAGTCACTGAGAGTTTTAGCGTTTTCATTGCTTTCTCCTTCAATAATCAAATGCTTCGTAAGGTTTGCTGAGCGTTAAATCTTTGGTCACCAGGATGTTAAACCGATAACCCGGTCTAATTTCCAGGGTGGGGGCAATATTCATATTTTTGGTAATCATTTGTACGGTTGCTTGCCCGAGTTGTTGGCCTAAAGCACTGCTCAAGGTGCTTTGTGCGTTGGGTGCGTACACGCTGCCGGTAGTTTGGTTTTGTTGGCTATAAGCCGCACCTGCGGTGATGGCCGACATTAACAAGGCGGAACCAAAGATGCGTAGATAGTGGTTGTCTACCTGGTCTTTGAAACCGGCGAAGCCTGCGCCGTCAGCGCCTGGCATGGCGCCGATGTCCATGGCTTTGCCATCGGGGAAGACAAGTCGTTGCCACGCAACCAGTACCCGCGCTTGCCCGTAAGCGACTTCGCTGGAATAGGTGCCTATCAGGCGGGAGCCTTGTGGAAACAACTTGTATTTGCCGGTGGCGGTATCGAAGACATCCTGCGACGTTTGCGCCATAATCTGGCCGGGCAATTGTGAATTGACCCCGGATATCAGCGTACCGGGTATGACAAAGCCCGCTCTTAATTCATACGGTGAATGAGGCGGTTCCGGTTTCGAGTCCAAGCGCCAGCGATCGCCTTGCCCCGTGTTGGCATACTGGTTGATGTTATTATTGTCCTTGTCCTTGTCGTCACCTAATGCCCCCGTGTTCATCAGCTGTGGTGTTGCTGTTTCTGCACTGCCCCCGCCATTAATAATGCCGGTGGCTTTTAGTTGCGCGAGACGTTTTTTGTAGGCGGTTATCGGATCGGTTTCTGTCGTCTGGTTCGCTGCCATTTGTTGTGCCAGCAGTGCTTGTTGTGTCGACAACTTATCGGCGGCAACGGGTGCCGAGCCTGGACTGCGTGGCGCTAATATGCTGACCGTCGTTTTCGCTTTAACTGCTTCTTCAAATTGTTGCAACTTAACTTGCCGGATACGCGCCGCTAAATCCGCTTCGGGTGTGGGCGGCTGGTTCGGTTGGTTAACAGGGTTCGGCGGTAGTGGCGGCGCATCCAGGCTGGCCGGCCTTGCTACGGTCAAGGCCGGTGCTTCTGAAGTCATCGGTAGCGGGGGTAATTCTAACGGCTTGGCGGCTATCGGTATGAGGCCGCTGAGGTAGTTACCGGCAATTTCATTTGCGCCCCTACTGGTTTTGACAACCTGCTCTTGCTCGGTTTTGTCACCGACTCTGTTCTGTTTAGCGGCGCGATCTGCCGCAACCAATACCATAATGATCAAGAAGGTGAGTGTGGCACCGCCGACCAGATAGAGGGGCAGGTTGTTGACGCGCCTGACTCCGCTTCTTTCCGAGGCTTCGCCGGGTGACAGTGCCGGCGACATGGTGTCTTCGTTTTCAGTCGATTGCTGCTGCATGATTTACTCCATTTTTGCCCAGGCACCGGCGGGGACAGCCGTGTTATTTCCGACCGTGTAGGCGCGGGTCAGGATGACTTTGCCAACTGTCAACTGCACGCGATACAGTCCTGCGAACCAGCTGGATGCCGGCTTATCGACCGTGTAGAGGGTACTTAGTCCAGCCACTGCTGCAAGTTGGGTGGGGTCGAAGGTTTGCACGGCGTAGCCTTTTTCACGCAGCTGCAACACCAGTGCGGTGCCGAAACTATCAGTTTCAGACACCGGTTGGCCGATGTTGAATTTTGTTTGTGCGGGCGGATACAGGGTTTGCAATTGTTTGATGGCATCGGCAGCCAGGCTGTTACCCAGTTCAACGGGGACCGGTGTGGTTGTAAAATGTTCGTTGCGAACGATCGCGCAGCCGGACAAGCTACTTAGAAACAAAAATGTGACGACTAAACGGTTCATTTTTTCACCCTTTTTATCGCCACTGCGTCTTGATTTCCGCCCACCCCGGCGATAAGAATGGCCGAATCAAAAACCGTATCGACAATATAGCGGTTGCCTTGTATGCGATAGTTAACCTGCACGGTTTCATCGTCCTCGAAAACCCCGCCTTCCCGACGCACCACCAGTAAAGTGGGTGCTTCTGTTTGCGCCATGGCCTCGGGCATTTGGATGACGGTTTTTTGCTTATCATTAAAAACCCTGAGAGGTGTCCAGGCGATAACACCGTTGGGCGTTATTTCATACGCAAAATCGAGGTCGCCCAGGTATTCGCCGGTTTGTGGCAGGGTCTTGTCCCGGCGCTCCTTTAGGGAGTGGTTACGGTAGACATCCCATTTGGCCTGGTCTTCATCCGGGTAGGCAAACATAACTTGTGGCATGTAGTCGGTTCGGTGCGAGCGTAACCTGATATGATAGGCACGACGGTCTGTGGTCACCACTAACGAGGATTCCAGACCGACATCCATCGGTTTTATGATCAGGTGTTGTACTTCATTGGTACCACTGCCGGTAATGGCCGGCTCAATGGTCCACCGGGCCGTATCTCCCAGGTTGATCGAATTCACCTGTTCGCCGGCCTGCAAGGCCACATCACAGACTTGCAACACGGCACAGACGACACTGGGTTGTTGAGCCCCAAACAGGTACGTGACCACGCCGTTTTTTCCTGAGGTTGGTGCCATGCCGAGCGCATTGTGGCCTTTCCACTTATTGGCAATCGCCATGGCCTGTTTTTCTTGCCGGGTTAAAATTGGGTTCTTATCGGAGAAATAGAGCTCGGCCATATCCTGATCCTGATTAGCCGATGCCTGCCCTGTGGTGAGCAGAACTGTGACTACGGTTGCAGCTAGGTGCTTATTCATACGGGGTGCCTTTAATATTTAAGTATTAAGCATTAATTGGTTTGTTGCTGTCTTGACCACGAAAAATCCCGAATGAAAATACCCATCGGGTTTTTCCGCAATTGCTCTTCGGTCGTGGCTGAAGTGGGTGCAGCGATGAAAATAGTCATCATGGCACGCATCGGTACCGGCCGGCCTTTCATAACGCCTTGCCGATCCCGTGTCGTTTCCAGCCAGTCGACTTGCCAGGTTTCCGGAGTCAGTGCCATGGCCGAGCTGATTTCAGTACTGACCATTTCCTGGGTGGCACGTTTGAACGGACTGGATGCCTCGGTGGCATTGTAAAATTCGGTCATCTTTTGCGTGGCCGGCGCGTTCGCCGGTAACATCGCGTAGACGGCAAATACCGCATTGCGTTGCAACACCACGTCGGGCGTCACCAGGCGTGCATTCGCGATGCAAGCGGAGAGAGCCGAGGCTATCACCCGCGGGTCTGCGGGAGCGGCTTTATCAGCGACCGAGACAGCGGCGGCTTGCCCCAACTTATCGATTTGTATCACATAAGGTATAAATTTTGATTGTTGGCCGACGTGGATCATGCCGGCCACCCCTACCAGCGCCACCAGTAAGGACAAGATACCCATGATTTGCCAGGCTTGCCGTGATGACAGCACCGTTTGCATGTGATCGTTCCAGGTGCGTCTTGCCGACAAATAGGGGTTTTCATTTTCACCCAGGCGACGGCCGCCCGACAGTTGTTCGTGGCTGCGCCGTGGATCACTGATTGCTGCTGCTGTTTTTTTCTTCTTTAATATCATGTTGCTATACCTGATAATCTTCAAGTCGTAAGTTTTTTAGCGCAAGCCATTCGCCCACCCAGCCATGTCCGTGCAGCGACTCCAGTTGCCTGATGAGCGCTAACGAGTCTTTGTCGGAGACGCCGACAAAGGCCATGGCTAGCGGGCCAATGGCCAGATCAAAAAGCCTGCGGCCATATTCCGACACATAGTAGTAATGCCGTTTTGGAATGGCCGTCGCGAGCATGTCGATTTGCCGGGTATTAAGCCCCATGCGTTTATACAGGTTGGCGGTGTCCTCATCCCTGGCGTAAACATTGGGCAGCAGTAACTTGGTGGCCGTGGACTCGATAATGACATCAAAGATGCCTGAGTTGGCCGCGTCAGTCAGGCTTTGTGTCGCCATCAGCACAAAGCAATTAGCCCGGCGTAACACTTTTAGCCATTCCCGGATTTTCTCGCGGAAAACGGGATGGCCCAGCATGAGCCAGGCTTCGTCCAGGAGTATTGCCGCCGGTTGACCTTGCAAGGACCGCTCAATGCGCCGGAATAAATACAGTAATACCGGCAGGGCGTAACGATCGCCCAGGTTCATCAACTCCTCGATCTCAAAGACGGTAAAATCGGACAAACTCAAACCGTCGGTTTTAGCATCCAGGAGATGGCCCATGGCGCCATCCACCGTGTAATTTTTGATGGTTTCACGAATCTGTTCATCCTGAACAGTGACGGAAAACTCGGAGAGCGTATACGCTTGGTTCTTTTCCATATTGACGATGGCGCTGGCGATGTCATTGCGCTGTGCGGCCGTGGTGACCAGACCGTTTAAGGCCAGAATGGTATTAATCCATTCCATCGCCCAGGCTCTATCCGCGCGGGTCTCGAGAAATTGCAGCGGGCAAAAGGCGAGTTGGTCATCGTCACCGGCAACGGTGAAGTGTTGGCCGCTAAGCCCTTGGGTGCTGGCCCGGATGGCGGCGGTGAGCGGGTATAAAGACAGGCCTTTATCGAACGCATAGAGGGTCATGTTGGGGTAGCGCCGTAGCTGGGCGGCGATGAGCGCCAGTAAGGTCGATTTGCCTGAGCCAGTGCGGCCAAACACCACGGAATGCGCAAGATCGTTAACGTGCAGATTCAAGCGGAAAGTGGTCGAGCCCTGGGTCACACAGTGCATCAGGGCGGGCGCCAAAGGCGGGTACATCGGACAAGGCGCGTCGACGCGTCCCGTCCAGATCGTGCTGGTCGGCACGAGATCGGCCAGGTTCATGGTATTGAGCAGTGGTCGCCGCACGTTTTCAACGCCGTGCCCCGGTAAGCTGCCCAAATAGGCATCCAGGGTATTGATGGTTTCAATGCGGGCGGTAAACCCGGTGGCGTTGATCGCTTTTTCGACGCGCCGGGCACAGTCCTGAAGCACTTGACGATCCTCGTGCATGAGGATGACCACGCTCGTGTAATAGCCTTGTGCAACCACGCCGCTATTGACTTCGGCCAGGGCGGCTTCGGCGTCCTCAACCATGGCTAACGCATCCTGGTCGATCGGCCCTGCGTGGGTGTTAAACACCTGGTCAAAAATGCCGCGAATTTTTTGCTTCCATTTTTTTCTGAACACTTCCAGGTGCTTTAACGCTTCGTGGGGTTCCATAAAGATGAACCGTGACGACCAGCGGTACTCAATGGGTAATTCTCCCAGTGCGGTTAACATACCGGGCGTCGATTCTAGCGGGAAGCCACCGAGAGCGACGACCTGAATATAGTGACGGCCTATTTTGGGTATAACCCCGGCCCACAGCTCCTGACCTCCGATAAGGCAATCCAGGTACATGGGGTTGGTGGGTAACTGGATGGGTTGATTAATGCCGGTAATGCAGTACTGTAGCCAGCGCAAGAAATCATCGTGGGTGACGGTTGCACCGGCCTCGGTGACCATTTTACTGCCTTTCAGGCGGGTTAATTTAAGTGCGGATGAGAGGCGCGTTTCGATGTTGTGACATTCGCGCGTAAAATGGCCCAGCAGATCGCGGGTGAGGCTCTTGTTGTTAGGTGCCTTTGCATCGTCCTCGAACATCAACTCAATAAATTTGCGTTCGTTTAACAACGGTGGCAGATACGTGAGGGTCAACACGAAATAGCCTTCGTACATCGTCCCCAGGCCTTCAAACAGCCGCCGTCTTTCTTCATCTATGGCCGCAGTAATGGCATCGGGGAAGGCGGACAAGCCGCGTTCAGCGTAGGCGGGCGCCGGTCTTCGCACCGCATCGACATGAATCATCCAGCCGTTGCCAAGAACGGCTAAGGCCTGGTTAATGCGTGCCGAAACCGACTCACGCTCTTGCTCTGTGCTGCTATCCTTGTCGTCTCCCGTATAGAGCCACGCGGCCATAAAGGAGCCATCTTTGCCAACAATGATGCCATCCTCCACTTCGGCTGCATAATTGAGCAAGTCAGCAACGCTGGCCGCTTTTGAGCGATGTTTGCTTAACTTTCGGTCTTTATTCGCCTTGGCAATGAGCGACAGCAGCATCACGACCAGCGCGATGCCACACCCTGCAATAAGCCAAGTCAGTGTTTCTATCATCGGTACTGGTGCCCCTGACTGCTCGTGTTTATTCTGAACGGCGTACTTTGTGCCGGGTAATAGCGCTGGTAACGACGATGGCGAAGATAAACAACGCGCATTTGGGGATCGGCCTTGGCCATCAGTCTTAGCAGGTAGAGCGAACCCAGCCACAGGATCATGCCGTAGAGGGTTGCCCTGAGTTCTTGGGCACTGAAGACCAGTGCAAAGGCGATCAGTCCGGTGAACATCACCAACTCGCGATCTCCACCCATAAACAGATTGGGTCTGTTACCTGCCCGCCGAACAGGTATCGTCCGGAGCGCCATTAGGGGTTAACACCCGTGCGGGTCACGACGACAGCAGTGGCTGTATCACCCTGTGTCGATGGTGTAATGACGGCGCCTCTGGCAAATAAGGTTGACATAATGTTTTGTGCGCCGACCAGTAAGGCCATGACCAGGACAATAAATATCAGGGTTCTGAAAAAGCCATTGAGGTCGCCGCCAAAAATCAGCACGCCCCCGGCCACCACAATGCCGATGATGGAGAGTGTGAAGGCGACCGGACCGGTCACCGAATTTTGCAAACTGGTGAGCCAGGTTTCGTAGGGCAAGCCACCGCCCGTCCCCACCGAGGCTTCTGCGATTTCAGGGTTAATGATCCACAGCATTAACAGCAACAACCACGACGTTTTAATAAAATGGTCTACCTTCATTTTTTATGCTCCTACCGTTTGAGTGAGGTATTGGCCGTCTTCAAACCTAAGTATTTCTACTATTTCCGCGACGCGACGACCTTCCGGGGTTCTGGCGATATGAATAACGCAGTGCACCGCCTCGCCAATCAACGGTTCAATCTGTTTGGGGGAGTCCGGGTGCATACTGATCAACATTGCCAGTCGGGCCAGTCCCGCCCGGGCATTATTGGCATGGAGGGTTGCCGCGCCGCCCTCGTGTCCTGTATTCCAGGCCATCAGCAGGTCTAAGGCTTCCGGCCCGCGCACCTCACCCACCAGTATCCGGTCCGGGCGCATGCGGAGGGTCGTTCTGAGCAATAGCGTCATGGTGATGTCGAGCGTGGTGTGGTACTGGACAAAATTTTCAGCTGCGCACTGAATTTCACCGGTATCTTCGATGATGACGATGCGCTCGGTGGGGTCAATGAAGACCATGTGGTTGATGATGGCGTTGACTAAGGTGGTTTTACCCGAGCCGGTACTGCCGGTCACTAGAATGTTCCGGTGCTGGTTGACGGCGGCTTCAATGACGGCTAACTGTGCCGGAGTCATGATGCCGGCCGCGACGTATTGATCCAGGGTGAAAATGGCGACCGCTTTTTTTCGAATCGCAAAGGTGGGGGCCGGCACGATAGGGGGAAATTGCCCGGCAAAGCGGGAGCCATCGAGGGGCAGTTCGCATTCTATAAGGGGTCTGCCCTTGGTAATTTCTTTGCCGTGGAAGCCCGCAATTGTCTTAATAATCGATTCGCTGCGGCTTACCGATAGAGTGCCTATCGGCCGCATCTTTTCGCCGAGCCGTTCCTGCCAGAGCTTGCCATCGGCATTCAGCATAATTTCGACGGTTTTTGGATCGGCGAGAGCCGCCATAATGTCTGGGCCAAGATCACGCTCCAGTTTGATTTTGGCGCGTGCCTTTACAGAGTCCTGCACTTGATCGTCTTGCTGAGATAAGTTCGGCATATCGAGTCATCGTTTGCTGAGTGGTTTGATGTAATAGTAGACTATATATCGATAATATTATTTTTTTAATCTAATCTTAATGTAAGAAGACGGTAAGGCGGGTTACCGACCTTTATGCAACTGCTGTTATTAGCAGGCAAGTTATCGAATAGCGATAAGCCAAAATTGAGCAGGCTGGCAGGATTATGGGGATTGCTATAAACGCTTGTTGGTTTTTAGGAGTTTCGAGAGGCTTTTTGTTGAGTTATCTCGCAATCCTATAAACTTTAAGCTGAACGCCTGCTTAATAAGCTGATTTATTTGCGTGTTATCGATGCGGCTTTGGGAGCAGGGGAATCCAGATGAGTGATTGGCCAGCACTCTGGATAAACGCGAACAAGCACCCAGAGATCATTTTTGTTAAGTTTATGGAGATGCTCAAACAGCATCGGCCTCTCACAAGAAGCGGTGATTGGCATCATGAGGCTACCAGCGCGTTTTAGACAATTTTTCCGGCGCCCAGAAATCACGGTCACCCGCATGACGGGAAAGAGCAAAACGCGCGGGCGGATTACTGCGGTGCATTAGCGGGGTGATGGCTCTAATCGCGATTGGTTTATACAGCGCTATTTTATACGTTTTTGGCTCAATTTTTCTTTAGCTGTTCCTTAGCCTCTTTTGCCCATTGTCTGGCGATGAAGGCTTGATGAGACGGCAGTATTAAAGAAACGCGCTCATAGCCTTCCGCCAGGCCTCTGAGTTTACCACCCGTTAAGGCCTCTAATGATTGTCTGTCCAGGTCTGTTTCTTCAAGCAGCGCGGGCAAAGGCGTATCCAGCGCATCGGCTATCTGTTCCATAATCCGTAAAGACGGATTGCTTTTTCCGTTGGTTAAATCACAAATGAAGCCCATGGATACCCCCGATATTTTTGAGAGTTGTTCTTTTGTGATCCCCTTCTCATCCAGTATTCGGAGGATATTGGTAAAAAATATGTGGTTATACATGTGTTATTGATGGCCCGGGAAATTAAGCGGCTAAATTTTTTATCGATTTGATAAACCATTTTCCTTAGCATGGCTAGGGAATTGGCGACGTTCATTATTTTGCTCCGGATAGTATAAAGGGTTTTTTGCCTATTTTGCAGAACGGATTTTTTCTGACATTTGATTGACTCGATAAATAGAATAGTCGATACTATCCATTAATATAATAACTCGATATAATGATATTTATTAACTAAGGTTGTTAGTGCTGTTAGTGCTGTTAGTGCTGAAAGTGTAGTAAGCAACGCCTCTCACCCGTTATCAAATAAAGTGCATGCAATGACTAATGATCCCTGTTGGAATAATTAATGTGTTAGTTGCCCTCATCAATAACCCCCCAATGACCGTGCAGTGTTCCCATGAGCCTGAGTGACATCGCCTTTCAACAACGGATCGCTAATTTAGGCAAGCAGGCTTCTGCCCGAGCAAGGGATAGTAAGGTTTATCACCTTCCCCTCTGGCCGGATCCGGCGAGAGGGATACCCAACCCGGTTTTGCGCGGGGCATTATTTGCCGCCGTACAAGGTAAAAACAGGGCGGTATTTCAGCGCGAGCTGTTAGCTTGTCAGAAAGGCCTGCAAATTCGTTTTACAGGCATTCAGTTAGACCAGTCAGACCTTGATGTTTGGGAGCAGGCTTTACATTTGGCAAGGCTCCATCCGTTAGGCACGCGTTGCGAATTTTCCGTGTATGGTTTTTTAAAGGCGCTCGGCCGAAAAACGGGGAAAAGCGAGCATGAATGGTTAAAAAATTCGTTTGCGCGGCTCATGGGTTGCGGGGTTGAATTAACCAACCAACAGGAACGGAAAACCTATGGCGGGAGTTTGTTGGAGTTTATGCGTGATGATGAGAGTG